>Ga0326733_1000216_pt1 | contig 18088 bp, 10 predicted proteins | sample 14_GP2_308_FD_207946 | JGI IMG/M metagenome (GOLD analysis project Ga0326733, IMG submission 207946) | Glacier ice microbial communities from Ngari, Tibet, China - 14_GP2_30.8 | ecosystem: Environmental > Aquatic > Freshwater > Ice > Glacier | place: China: Ngari, Tibet | collected 2018-07-17 | reverse complement strand
GGGCTGCCGTTGAACTGCCACTGCCATCCGGGGGGCGTCGATCCCCTAGCGAAGAATACGCCGTCGGCGCCACCTGCGACTGGCGGCGGACGATCCTCGGCCAGGCGAGGCATGTCGATGCGATCAGCGAAGCTCAGCCCGTAGCCCAACGGAAATAAAGGGTCGTACGGCAGTTCGCCGAAATTGAGTGGAGTCTGGTCACCGCGCCGTGGCCAGCTGTACGACAGCTTGCCCGTGATACCCGGGGACGACCGCCCCGGAGCGCTGCGCAGGATGGCATCAGCCACTCCAGCGCCTTCGCTTCCTGGCAGAAAGGCAGCCACGAACGCATCGGACGCGTTAATCTCGGCGTTGACCCACATCGGCCGTCCCGAAAGGAAGATCGCCACCGTTGGGACCCCCGCCGCCTTGAGACGCCGGAGCAGGTCGAGATCCTTTTTATCGCCGGGACTAAACTCGAGCGTCGCGCGGTCACCAACGAATTCGGCATAAGGTTCCTCACCGAACACCACGATCGCGACGTCAGGTTTCTTAGTGTAGCGACCCTCGACGCTGAGCGTCGCTTTGCCTCCCGCGGCTGCGACCGCCGACTGGATGCCCGCGTAGATCGACGTCGCACCGGGGTAGTCGCGGTTGGTAAAGCCGGTTCCTTGCCAGCTGATGGTCCAACCGCCCGACTGCTTGCCGATATTATCCGCCCCGTCTCCGGCCACTAATATGCTGGCGCGCGGGTCGAGGGGGAGCAACTGACCCTGATTCTTGAGCAAGACCAGCGATTCTCGCACCGCCTGGCGAGCGACAGCGCGATGTGACGGCGCACCGAGCAAGGAATAGTCGCCAGCCAACGGCCGCGTCGATGGCGCCCCTTTCTCGAACAACCCTGCGCGAACCTTGACGCGAAGGATGCGGCGCACCGCGTCGTCAAGGCGTGACACGGGAATTTCGCCTGAACGGGCTTGCGCGAGCGTATTATCGTAGAGCAATTTCCATGTGTCGGGCGCCATGAACATATCGAGCCCGGCATTGATCGATTGTGGGCAGCTGGTGTTGCTGCACCCGGGCACCTGACCGTGTGCGTTCCAATCTCCTACAACCAGTCCGTCAAAGCTCATGTCGCCCTTGAGCGCGGTCGTAAGCAAGGCGCGATCGCCATGCACCTTCGTGCCGCCGACGCTCGAGAAGGACGCCATGACCGCCTGAACGCCAGCAGCGATGGCTGGAGGATAACCTGCCCCGTGAATGTCACGCAGCTGTTCGAATGACGCTACTGTGTCGCCTTGATCCTTGCCACCGAGAGTACCGCCGTCGCCGACGAAGTGTTTAGCAGTCGCAATGACTCGTCCCGGACCCATGAATTCGTCTCCGGCGGCATTCCCCTGAAGACCTTCGACCATTTGCCCGGAATAAGAGCGCACGATCCGCGGGTCTTCGGAAAAGCCTTCATAGGTTCGGCCCCAGCGGTCGTCGCGGACCACCGCGAGCGTTGGCGAAAAGTCCCAGTCGAAACCGGTGACGACCATTTCGCGAGCGGTGACTTCGCCGATCTTGCGCATCAATTCCGGATTATTCGTCGCGCCCAGACCGATGTTCTGCGGAAAGATCGTCGCTCCGACGATGTTGGCGTGGCCATGGACGGCATCAATGCCCCACATCAGGGGGATATTATCACCGTTCCAATCGGCCGCGCGCGAGGCATTCCAATAAGCGTCAGCCAGTTTGAGCCACTCAGCCGGCGGTGCATTTTCCTTGCCCCCCGGCGAACTATTGCCACCAGCGAGGATTGAACCGAATTTGTAGCGGCGGACCTCATCAGGTGTGATGCTTGCAATGTCCGGCTGGATGATCTGCCCGACCTTCTCCTCGATCGACATCTTCGCGAGGATCGCGTCAATACGCGCTTCCTGAGTGGCATTCATGCCTGGCAAGCTTGTCACGGCGGGCCAGGAATTCGCTGGCCTAACTTGTGCAGTTGGGGCGGGTGCGGCCACGGGCGCGGAGACTGGTACGACGCCCACACATCCTGCCAAGGCTGTCCCGGCAAGCAAATGCACAAATGTCGTCCGGACGAAGGAAACGGTTTTCATTTGAAGTTCTCCTGTTGGCTCCGTGATAGCGTTACCATCACTAACGGCAAGTGGGTCAGTTTGAGTATGCGGCGGGACCGTTCGTTAGCGGAGCCTAGCCGGGCTAGGACGTGCACCGGCTCGACCGTCCGACAGGCTCTATCCGCCTCGCAGCGCAGTCCCATCCTCTAGAGAATACTGGTGCTTGGCGATGGAGTGCACTTGCGTTCGGCAAAACGCTATTGCGCCATACCGCCGCCAAAATAATTTCCTGCTGCTGCCGATTTCTTGGCTTGCTACTGGTCCGGTCTGGTATCACGGTGATTGCGCGCTGCACCGTACTAGCAATCCCCCGGGATCACTCAACGCCAAGGTTTTTCATGCTCGCCAAGCTCTCACTCACCTCTCTCCTTCTTGCCGGCAGCGCAATAAGCCAAGTCCAGGAACAAGCCCCGCCTGACGCAAACGCCAGCAAGGCAGCAACGGAGCATAGTCCGCCAGCCGCACCAGCGGCGAAACCCGGCGACAAGCCCGAGGCCGAGAAATGGAACGTCGAAGCGCCCCGCGGCCTGACCCTTCGCAAAGTGCCGATCGACGTGCAGGAAGGCACGTGGATGAACGTCGACGTGTCGCCCGACGGTACCCGCATCCTGTTCGACATGCTGGGCGACATCTACGTCATGCCAATCGCAGGCGGCACGCCAACGCGTATCGCCGAGGGCCTGTCCTATGAACAGCAGCCACGCTGGTCACCCGATGGTCAGCGCATTGCCTTTGTTTCCGATCGTGCTGGCGGGGACAATATCTGGATCATGGACCCCAACGGTTCGAACAAGAAGCAGCTAACCAAAGAAGATTTCCGCCTGCTCAACCAGCCGAGCTGGAGCCCCGACGGACGGTACATTGTCGCGAAGAAGCATTTCACGACCGGACGCTCGCTTGGTACTGGAGAAGTCTGGCTTTACCATGTCGACGGCGGTGCCGGTGTCGAATTGGTCAAGCGTGCCGATGAGAAGCTCCAAAAGGAACTCGGAGAGCCTACTTTCGCGGCCGATGGCAAAAGCATCTATTTTTCGCGCAACATCACCCCCGGCGACACCTTCCAATATGCTCAGGACTCGAATGGTTCGCTGTTCGCGATTGACCGCTACGAACTTGAAACAGGTGAGACCCATCGTGTTACTGGCGGCATCGGGGGGGCGGTGCGGCCAACCCCGTCGCCCAACGGCAAGCATCTCGCTTTCGTACGGCGGGAAAGGGCCAAATCGAAGCTTTACGTTCGCGACCTAGAGAGCGGCAACGAGCGCAAGCTTTACGACCTGCCGGATCAGGATATGCAGGAAACCTGGGCGGTCACGGGCGTGTATCCGAACATGGACTGGACGGCGGACAGTCGTGACATCGTGTTCTGGTCTGGCGGAAAGATCCGGCGGCTCCCGATCGCCGGCGGTGGCGCGCGGGATATTCCGTTTCAGGTACAGGACGATCGCGTGGTCGCCAACTCGCTCCATCCGGCGATTGACGTTGCTCCGGCCACTTTCGAAACGAAGATGATCCGCTGGCCCCAAAGGTCGCCTGACGGAACCCAGATTATCTATGAGTCGCTCGGCAAATTGTGGGTCCGTCCGATTGCCGGCGGAGCGGCCCGCCGCGTGACCAAGCAAGAAGATAATTTCGAGGCTTGGCCGACGTGGTCGCGCGATGGTCGATCGATCGCCTTCGTCAGCTGGAATGACCGCGAGCTTGGCCGGATCCAGACAATTCCTTCGCGCGGCGGCACGGTCAAGACGATCACCACGCAGCCCGGGCACTATTCAAATCTTCGCTTCTCACCGGACGGCAAGTCTGTGGCGTTCGAAGCAGGCTCGGGCGGCGGTCTGACCTCGGACAAATGGAGCCGGGATGCGGGAATATACCTCGTACCTTTTGGAGGGGGCACTCCGCGGCTGATCAAGCGCGATGCCGCAAACCCGCAATATGGCGCAGCGAACGACCGCATATTCATGACGGCGCAAGACAATGACAAACTCCAATTGGTCAGCACCGACCTGTTGGGTGAGGCGAAGCGCATTCACGCGTCGGGTGACCTCACCAGTGATTTTCAAGTCGCACCCGACGGAAACACGGTTGCTTTTCGCCAGAATTACGAGGCCTTCCTGATGCCGCTTCTTCCCGGAGCGCAGAATGTCGAGGCGGCAATTGAGAAAGGCGCTTTGCCTTCGATCCGGCTGAGCCAGGGCGGCGGCGACTTCATTCACTTCTCGCGCGGTGGCACTCAAGTTCATTGGAGCGTCGGACCAACACTGTTCAGCACGGACACGCGCGCGGCTTATTACCCTGATTATGCACCCCCGAAGAGCGGGATCGCGCTGTCGCGCACTGTACAGGCGGACAAACCGTCGGGCATAGTCATGTTGTCCGGCGCCAGGATCGTAACCATGCGCGGCAGCGACGGCGGGATCATCGAGAATGGCATTATCGTCATCAAAGGCGACCGCATTCTGGCCGTTGGGCCAAGCAGCAGCGTGGCCATTCCTGCCAATGCCCGCGTGGTCGATGTGGCAGGCAAGACCATCGTGCCAGGCTTCATCGATGCCCACGCTCATGGACCGCAAGGGGAGAATGGGTTCGTCCCGCAGCAGAACTGGTCGACCCAGGCAAATCTGGCGTTTGGGACGACGACAATCCACGATCCGTCCAATCGTGCTTCTGAGGTCTTTGCGGCGTCCGAAATGCAGCGGGCCGGCCTTATCCTTGCTCCGCGCATCTTTTCGACCGGCGAAATCATTTATGGTGCGAAGGCAGCTGGCGCCTTTGCGGAAATTGGAAAGCTTGACGATGCCGTCGCGCATGTCCGCCGCCTCAAAGCCCAAGGTGCGTGGAGCGTGAAGAACTACAACCAGCCGCGTCGCGAACAGCGGCAGATGGTGGTCGCCGCAGCGCAAGCCGAAGGAATGCTCGTCGTTCCCGAAGGCGGGTCGCTGTTCAACATGGACATGAGCTTGATCCAGGACGGCAATGCGACCGTCGAGCATAACGTGCCCGGTAGTGTATTCTACAATGACGTGCTGCAGATATGGTCACAAACCAAGACCAATTATACGCCGACGCTGGTCGTCACCTACGGCGGCCCCGGCGGTGATCCCTATTGGCGTTCGCACACCAATGTCTGGGAGCATCCGCTGCTCAAGGCGCACATCCCGCCCGGCACTCTGGCAGCCGCCAACGCCCGTCGCGAGATTGCCCCCGAGGAGGACTATGCCGACACCTGGTCGGCGCGGGAAGCGCGCAAGCTGGCTGATCGCGGCGTGCAGGTGAACATCGGTGCGCACGGACAGCAGGACGGAATCGCTGCGCATTGGGAGATGTGGAGCTTTGTGAAGGGTGGCTGGACTCCGCTTCAAGCACTCCAGGCGGCAACGATCATGCCCGCCAAGACGCTTGGCCTTGACCGCGATCTAGGCACGCTCGAAGTCGGGAAGCTGGCGGATCTTGTCATCCTTGATGCCGACCCAACCAAGAACATCCGCAACAGTGACAAGGTCAACATGGTGATGCTTGGCGGTCGGTTGTACGACTCTGCGACTTTGAACGAGCGTTCGACTGGCAATCGCATCCGTCCGCCTTACTGGTGGGAAGGCAAGGGTGCTTCTGCAGCTGGCAACCCCCGTCGTGCCACCCACAGTCATGACGCCAATTGAGGGTGTACGCGGGCCGGTCTTCAGCGCGGTGCGCGAGCCGCGCGGCTCATGCTTCCGCGCCCAGTCCCGACGGCTCGCGGCCGTCCGCACGTGAGCAATTGGACTACCCCATTCATTCATCACTGGCGAGTTAGCCGCCTCTGCGCGCGCTTACCCTCCCGCCCCCCTGTTCTAGGGTTGATCGGCAAGTTTGAGTGCCCTTCGGCCACACCGGCCATTGCTGCATTCTGATTCTTTGGCGAACCGCCCGGTGCAGGCTAAAGGGCGCAAATGCTCCGCCTGACCGAACTTAGCCTGCCACTGCATCATCCACCCGAGGCGATACCGGCGGCGATCTGCAAGCGCTTGCGCATCAGCGCACGCGACCTGGTGCGCCACGTTGTTGCGCGCCGCGCGCACGATGCGCGAGACAATGCCAATATCCAGTTGGTTTATTCGGTCGACGTGAATGTGAAGGACGAAGGCGCGGTGCTTGCGCGCTTTCGCAAGGACCGCAATATTCAGCCGACCCCAAACACCAGCTACAAATTGGTCGCACGGGCACCGGGGGGGACCAAGCGGCCAGTGGTGGTTGGCGCAGGGCCCTGCGGCCTATTCGCCGGCCTGATCCTCGCGCAGATGGGCTTTCGACCGATCATCCTCGACCGCAGCAAGGTCGTTCGCGAGCGGACCAAGGACACATGGGGCCTATGGCGACGCGGCGTCCTCGACCCTGAGTCCAACCCCCAGTTCGGCGAGGGCGGCGCCGGCACCTTTTCCGACGGCAAGTTGTATAGCCGGATCAAGGATATGCGGCATCTCGACCGCAAGGTCCTGACCGAATTCGGGCGCGCCGGTGCGCCGCCCGAGATCCTCACCGAGGCGCATCCGCATATCGGGACGTTCCGGCTGGTGACGATGGTCCAGGACCTGCGCGAGACGATCGAGGGGCTGGGCGGCGAATATCGTTTCGGTACGCGGGTCGACGGCCTCGATATCGCGACCGACGTTGACGGGGCGCGCCGCGTCCGAGGCCTTCACCTTCACACCGGTGACCACCTTGAGGCTGATCATGTCGTGCTGGCGATCGGTCACAGCGCGCGCGACACATTCGAAATGCTCCACGCGGCGGGCGTGCATGTCGAGCCGAAGCCATTCTCAATCGGGGTTCGCATCGAGCATCCGCAATCGTGGATCGACAAGTCCCGGTTCGGCGTCGACGCCGGCAATCCAATCCTTGGCGCCGCCGAATATCATCTGTCGCACCACTGCCGTAACGGACGCACGGTCTACAGTTTCTGCATGTGCCCGGGCGGAACGGTGGTCGCCGCGACTTCGGAGGAGGGACGCGTCGCGACCAACGGGATGAGCCAATATTCACGTAACGAGCGCAACGCCAATTCGGGCTTTGTAGTTGCCATCGACCCTAAACGCGACTTTCCCGGCAATCCCCTCGCCGGCATCGCGTTCCAGCGTCACTGGGAAACACTTGCCTTTGTCGCTGGCGGTTCGAATTACAAAGCGCCTGCCCAACGCGTCGGAGACTTTCTGGCAGGGCGCCCATCGCAGTCTCTCGGCACGGTTGTCCCGTCTTATCGCCCCGGAGTGACGCCGACCGATCTTGCTTTGTGCCTTCCCGGTTTCTCGGTCGAAGCGATGCGCGAGGCGATCCTTCATTTCGGGCGCCAGATTGCCGGCTATGACCACCCGGACGTGGTCATGACCGGGGTTGAGACGCGAACCTCATCGCCAGTGCGTTTCACCCGCAGCGAAGATTTTCAGAGCCTCAACACCGGTGGCTTGTTCCCGGCCGGCGAGGGAGCGGGGTATGCCGGCGGTATCCTGTCCGCGGCGGTCGACGGCATCAAGGTCGCCGAGGCAGTGGCGCAAAAAGCGGCCGGGCGCTGCTCACCGTGACGCTGATCCTGTTCAACAAACCGTACAATGTTTTGAGCCAGTTCACCGATCGCGGCACTGCGGCGTCGCATCGTCGCACGTTGTCGGATTTCATCGACCTGCCAGGCGTATATCCTGCGGGCCGACTCGATCTCGACAGTGAGGGCCTGCTGTTGCTCACCGACGACGGACGACTACAGGCGCGCATCGCCGATCCCAGATTCAAGATGCCCAAGACCTATCTGGTGCAGATCGAAGGCGACGCGCCGCAGAATGCCTTGAACATGCTTCGACAAGGGGTCGAGTTGAAAGACGGGCCCACCCTCCCGGCCGAAGTCGAAAGAATCCCCGACCCGCAGATGTGGCCGCGCAATCCGCCGATCCGGGTCCGCAAGAACGTCCTCGACTGCTGGATCCGGCTAACAATCTGCGAAGGACGAAACCGCCAGGTACGCCGCATGACCGCCGCCATTGGTCACCCTACGCTGCGCTTAATACGCTGGAGTGTCGGCGCGTGGGCGATAGATGGCGTCCTTCCTGGCGAATGGAGGTGCTGATGTGTACTTAAGGGGAACAGCCATTAGCGTGCTCAAGACCATCAAGCGGCAGCCGTCCAGCGGACATGTGATCTATGGCACCCTCCCCGGAAAGCCGCTGGCGGACCTCCAGCCATTCTGGCAGCGGCTGCGTACCCGCGCGGGTTTGAAAGACGTCTGGATCCACGACTTGCGGCGTAAGTTTGCATCTGTTGTAGTTGCATCCGGTCAAAGCCTGCCGACGATCGGCAAACTTCTCGGACACTCTCAGGTTCATGACGCACAAAGTCTTGCGGCGAATGCATTGTCGCAGTCTGCACGGGATCACCGGCCAGATGCGCATATCAGGCGATGGTCTGTCTGAATTGCGCCAATCTTGGTCATTCTAGCAAGCCTAATCGGCTACGCTAACGCCCGGCGAAACCTTGCGCGTCGGCGACACGCCTGGTTATACCCATGGGGATGGCCCGCACCAAGGAAGTATGCGCAATGAAGCTAATACTGTCCCTTCTCGCGCTGTCCGTCACATGTCCGGTTTTTGCCGCGCCCGCTAACGAGACTTTGAATGTACGCGGACGTTTTATCTACACCGCTGCCAATGAGCGCGTTGTGCTCCGCGGTGTCAACGAAATGTTCTCTATTTCGCGTGATCCGACCGGGGATTGGAGCATGAAGGAGATCTCTAAAACTGGCGCAAACGCAGTGCGCATTTTTACGACGCCGACCTATTCCGCCGATATGCTGGACTTGGTGCTAAGTAATGCGGTCCGTCACGGGATGATACCAATTCCGGAATGTCACGCCGCGACAGGCAAGTGGGAAAGACTCGGCGACTGCGTTTCGTATTGGATCCGGCCTGAGATCGCGGCCGTTATTCAGAAACACCGGCGGTGGACTCTTCTCAACATTGCAAACGAGGCGGGCGATGAGGTCTCGCGTCGGGATTTCGTAGCAGGCTACTCGGAAGCGATTTTGCGTATCCGAGAGGCAGGCATCGATGTGCCATTGATCATCGATGGGTCCAAGTGGGGCCAGGAGTACAACATGCTGCTCGACAGCTGGGCCACGCTAAATGCGTTTGATCCGAGACGCTCGATCATCGTTTCGGCTCATAGCTATTGGGCCGGCTCAGAGGAGGAGCGCAAAGCACCCTACCGGACGATCATCGATCGTGTGAAGCGGGACAAAATTCCTTTCATCCTGGGCGAGGGACCCACGCCGAGCGGTTGGGACTGTAAAGCCTCCCCCTACAGTTGGGCCATGACCGAGTTGGACAAAGCGGACATCAGCTGGCTCGCTTGGTCGTGGGGAATGGTGGAAAACCGAGACTGCCAAGCGGACAATCGCTACGACATTACCGATGGCGGGAAGTTCGGCCGCTGGAAGGCTTCAGCCGGGGCGGTGCTCATGGTCGATCATCCTGCAAGTGTTCAAAAAACCGCCCGCCGTCCCTGCTCGATCCCTAATGCCGGAAAAAACTGCATCCGCCCCGGAAGATGGTCGGCTGCCGAAAAGTGATCTCGCTCGGGGGACAAAGCCCGCTCAACTGATGAAGCGTCACCTGACTTCGAACGATGTAGACGCCCATCTTAGGCCCTCACTTTTCGCAGTCAGCTGGCCTGTCCCGGCCGCCTCCCGAGACTGAACGATCACCTGAGCCCATCCATTGAACACTCGGCGCTGCCACGTCGCCGCAGGCTGGGTCACTCGAAGGCTGCCCCAGCGGCTGCCGTTGACTGACCTGTCGGCAAGGGCGGGCACACCCCCGTCTGGCGTTTCAAACACGAAAGCCAGGCTGTTGATCGCACGGAGTTTCTTCGGATGGAGGTCGACGACCAGCGCACCGTCCGCGCGGCGAGGCTTCACAATTTCGCCATTCACAAACACCTGCTGCTCCGGGTGCAAGTCGGCGATGAACAAGGCCACCAGATTGTCATTCGCGGCGGAGGGCAGTTCAAACGTCGTGCGCAGCACGAGGGCCTTTGTTGCCGGCGGCTGCAACTCTGGAGGCAGCCAGGCCAGTGGATCGCGCCAGCTGGAGGTATCGACATTTGCCCGCACTTCCGACCGGTTGCTTACCCCGTCGACGGCCAGCGATCGCCAACCCGAGAGAGGCAGGTGCTCGTGGCGCTCCGACGGCCTGTCTGCCTCGTGAGAAGCCGGATCGCCATTCCCCACGCCGATGATCCGGATAGGACCGGTGGTATGAAAGGCGATATTGTTTCCAGCCGTGGGGTGAATTCGTCCCTTGCTGTCGGCAATTTTTACCCACACGACAGCAACATCCGAGCCGTTGCCCTTCAAGCTGCTCTTGTCCGGGGCGAGGCTAATCACTGCTGGGGGTCCGGTCGTTGCGACTTTGCTCGAAGCAATCTGCTTTCCGCCCTTAAATCCTCGAGCCACCAACGTACCCGGTGCGTAGCCGACATCCCACTTCAAATGCGAATTGCGGACCATCGACTTGCGGCCGAGAGACCGCCCATTGAGGAGCAACTCGACCTGATCCGCATTGCTGTAAACCCGAACGTCAATCGGTTTGCCTTGCTGTCCGTCCCAGTTCCAGTGAGGGAGGATGTGAACCATCGGCTCTCGCTTCCAGACCGATCGAAGATAATGAGCCGTGTCCTTGTAGGCGCCGGTGGTGTCGAGCATCCCGAATTGAGATGAGATCGCCGGCCAACCGAACGGGGTCGGCTCCCCGCGATAGTCAAAACCCGTCCAGATGAAGATCCCGGACATCCACGGACGTTCGACGACCCGGCGCCAACCTTCTTCGATGCTCAACGAGAATCCGGGGCGACCTTGCCTGTCATACGCATTCAGGTGAACGTTTTTGCGATCGTCGACGTAGATCCCCCGCGTAGAGAGGGTGGACCCTTCCTCACTCATCATGGCGGGCTTGTCCGGAAAGTTGCGGTGAAACGCATCGACGTCGTGTTGGGCGCCGTAGTTGAAGCCGATCACGTCAGCACCCACCGAGGTGCCCTTCCCCGAATAGCTGGCCGCTACCGTCGTCCGTCTCGTGGGATCCATGCGCTTGACGATTGCATCCATTTCCTGGGCAAGGTGCGTGCCGAGAGGAGACCCTTCCAGCGCCCACTCTTCGTTACCAAGCGACCAGATGATGACGCTTGGATGATTTCTGTCACGGCGGATGAGCCGTTCCAGCTGGCCTCGGATTTCCGGGGTCGTACCCATCATGCGATGCTCGTCGATGACCAGCATGCCGAGGCGGTCGGCTTCATCGAGCAATTCCGGCGTGGGGGGATTATGCGAGGCCCGGTAGGCATTCACGCCGAAGGACTTAAGCCGCTTTAGACGCCAGCTCTGCAATCCGTCCGGGAGCGCCACGCCGACGCCGGCATGGTCCTGATGGTTGTTGGTGCCCTGGAGCTTGAGGTTTTTCCCATTGAGAAAAAAGCCCTTGTCCTTGTCGAATGACACGGTCCGGATTCCGAAATTGGTGTCGTACGTGTCGATAGCGGAGCCGGCGTCCCGGATGGTGGTCCTGAGCCGATAGAGGTGGGGCTGCTCTAGCGACCACAGGCTTGCATCTTGGACCTGCAGGTTGGCGCTGAAGTCACGTGATGAGGCAGCGGGGATTGCCAATTTGGTCCACTCGCCACGAGCAGCCACTTGACCATCAGGGGCGACTACTTCGTGAAGGATGTCGAACGTTTCTTGCGCCTTGCCGTCATTCGCGACGGTGACATCGATATCTAGACGAGCGTCGGAGCCGACAATATTCGATTTTACGAAAGTCCCCCATTGCGCGATATGCAAGGGACTGGTCTTGGTCAGCCAGACGTGCCGATAGATGCCGGCGCCTTCGTAGAACCAGCCCTCTTCAGCAGTGGCGTCGACACGAACGGCGATCGTATTGGGTTCCCCATATTTGACATAGTCGGTGATGTCGTAGCGGAAGCCGGAATAGCCACTGGGTTCGGTGCCGATGTAGTGACCGTTCACCCAGACAACGCTGTTGCGGAAGACCCCATCGAACTCGAGCGAGATCCGGCGACCCTTGTCGGATGCCGGGATGTCCAGAACCTTACGATACCAGCCTATGCTGTTCTGGGGGAAGTGATGGCCGATGGCCTTCGAGCCGTGACTGGAAGTGCCCCGATTGCTGAAGGGCAGCTCGACTGCCCAATCGTGGGGGAGGTCCAACTTGCGCCAAGGCGCATCATCAAAATCCGGGTGCGCTGGACCATCGCCATAGCCTGCTTTGGCGAAGAAGAACGACCGCAGGCCGTGATTGAAGTCGAGCGACGGATCGTCCGCATGGCCGTATGAGAACGTCCAGCCCTTATCGATACTGATGCGCTCGCGAGCAGCGGCCTGCCTGGTTTGCGCCTGCTGAGCCACTGCCTCTTTTGCCGGCACCAGCATCGAGCCAGCCAGAAATGCCAAGCACAATAGGACGAACTTCGGCATAGAAAGATCCTTCGAATCCTGCGATGGAAAGCGAGGTTACTCCGATCCCGCCGTCGGCTCTTCGATCGATGCTAAGGGTCTAGGCGCAGCATAACCACGCCGTGCGGTGCAACGGTTGCGCTGTACGAGCCCTTCCAGGAGCCCAGGTCGCGATGGGCCCAAAGGTCCCGGACCTTGGCGCGCAGTGTCGCTGGAAAGTTGAGCTCTTCGTTGCCGAATGCGATCCGCGCCGGTGTCTTGGCGCGGTTGAACAGGACAATTGCACGGCCTCCGTTGGCGAGCGGCTTGACCCACACTTCGCTGTCGCCGTCGTCGCGGACTCGGCGCCCCTGCACGCCCAGCCGATCCTGATCGACTGCGATCACTTCCTTGTTGAGAAGGATGGACCGTGTCGCGGCGTCCATGTTTGCGACGTCATTGCCCGCGATCAGCGGTGCCGCCATCAGTGCCCAAAGCGAGAAGTGAGAACGATTTTCCGTTTCGGTCAGTCCTGGGTTGCCGACTTCCAGCATGTCCGGATCGTTCCAATTGCCCGGCTTGGCATAGGGCCAAAGTGGCTCATGCATGTCTATGATATTAGTCAGACCCCAGGAATGACCGTGCTTGCCTGCCCACTTATCGGTGATGTCGCCGGTCGTTCGCCATAGATTACCGATCCTTTGCGCCCAGAGCCACGGTTGGTTGTCGCCCCATTCGCAGAGCGAAAAGACGATCGGCCGGCCGGTTGCGCGAAGTGCGTCGGACATCAAGGCATAAGCTTCCTCGGCGTTGCGGACGCCGGTGTTGCACCAGTCATATTTCAGATAATCCACGCCCCAGCGCGCATATTGCAGCGCATCCTGAAACTCATACCCCTGGCTGCCCGGGCGACCACCGCAGGTCTTGCGACCCGCGTCCGAATAGATGCCGAACTTCAGCCCCTTGGCGTGAATATAATCCGCAAGTGCCTTGATGCCGGAAGGAAATTTGACGGGATCGGCGGTGATGAAGCCGTTTGCGTCGCGGGAACCATGCCAGCAGTCGTCGATGACAACATATTCGTATCCGGCGTCCTTCATGCCTGAAGTTACGATCGAGTCAGCGGTCTTGCGGATCAGCTCCTCATTTATGTCGCAGGCGAAGCGGTTCCAGCTATTCCAGCCCATCGGGGGCGCCATTGCCAGGCCGTTGTGGGTCCGCGTCGGATCCTGGGACGGACGTACCGTGTTTGGGTCCGGGATCGGGATCGGGTCGCCGACCTGCCCTGCGGCGTTTGTGGAAGCTGCCATCAAGGCAATTGCCGCAAGTGCTTTGGTAAGAACGGTCATCTTGCTTGTTGGACGACGCAATGTGGCTCCCTCCCGCTTCAAATAGTATCAATTCTAAACCAGTTCGTCGGACTTTTTCTGCTCCGGCAGATAAGGAGTTCGCACTAGAGCCCTTGCTAAGCCAGCAGCAATTTGCGCAGGGCCTGTAGATCGCGCCTTAGAGCTGCGGCATTTTCCGCCAAAGCTTGCAGCGGCTCATATTCGACGTGCAGCGTATAGTCGCCGCGATAATCCGCAAAAACCTTCTTGAAGATTGCAGGATCGACCTGTCCGGTCCCGAGCGGCGCCCATTTCACTTGGGGGCCTGCCCAGCGGAAGTCCTTTACCGATACGTACCCCAAATGGGACTGGACCAGCTCCCACGTCTGCCGCCACATCAGGCCACCTTCGATCGTGGCGTGCGCCATGTCATAGGCAATGGCCATATGCGCGCTCGGCAACGTACGGATCAGTTCGTAATAGTCCCAGACCGACGCCGAGACATACTCCGGCTGGGAGTGGTTCTGATAGACCCCGAGCACGCCATAGGCCTGATTGAGTTGCGCGATGCGCGCGACGGTGCCGCGCAGAGCCTCGCGCTGCGGATAAATGGGCGCATTCAGGTCATAGCGAAAGAAGCCAAGCCGGTACCGCGGAATGCCAAGCCGGGCGACGGTCTTCACGAGCATTTCCGCATGCGGGGCATCTGCGGAAATGATGTCGGAGGTTACGCAGTAGATCCGTTTGCCACGCCGCGCGAGTGCATCAGCGAGGCGAGGGAGCTGCTCCGCCACCTGGTCGGGCCGGATGTACGAGAGGTTGGCGCGTACCGGCACCTCCGCGCCATCGAAGCCGGCATCGTCGAGAAAATTAGTGAGGGTGGGCATGTCCATACCCAGGATGGCGCGGATGAAAGCGGACACCACCGGCCTGCCAGGCGTCGCCGCCACAGTGGCCTGTCCGGCGCGAGCCGCTGCCGGCAGGCCGCCCGCAACGACCGCACTTATCCCGGTCGCGATCCCACCACGGAGGACGTCCGCGCGGGTCATGCCCACGACTTCACTCCCACCGTCATTTGAGTCGGTCATGCCTTTTGCCCCTGTTTCATCCGTTGAACAGCATGATCCACCGTTCGCGCCGTCAATGCCATGTAGGTCAGTGATGGATTCTGCGTCGCACAGGATGACATTACCGGACCGCCGGCAACAAAAAGGTTGGGCACGCCGTGGACCCGACCCCAGGCGTCGGTCACTGACGCCCCGGGATCATGCCCCATGCAGGCGCCGCCCATTTCGTGCGTTCGATAGCCGACGATCCCTTTGTCCAATTGGTTCGACGTAAGTCTCACATCAGAACAGCCGACCGCAGTCAGCATTTCGACGATGTCCTTTTCGCCCTGGGCGGACATCCGCTTTTCATTTTCGCGATGCCGGCAATCGACATGGATCAGGGGTATGTCGTGGGAGTCGATGCGGGTCGGGTGGAGCGTCGCGCGATTGTCGGCATATGGCAGCATTTCGCCGGCAAAGTTGGCGCGAAGGGTCCAGTGACCGTGCTCGTAAATTTTGGCCTTGGCGGAGGCCCCAAGGCCGGGCGCGGTTTCGGGCGCCAGCAACCCGCGGCCCTGACCATAGCAGTCAAACCCGTACCCGCGGACAAAGTCGATATTCTCGGATTTCTCGTGACGATAGTTTGGAATGTAGACTGAACCCGGGCGGCGTCCGAACGCATATCGATCCGACAGTCCGGGCATCGACCCCTCTGCGCTGATGGCCCCAATATGGTCGGTGATGTAGGCTCCCAACAGGCCGCTATGGTTGCCGACACCGTTCGGCGACGCGGCGGTGCGCGAGTTCAGCAATATCTGCACGCTGCCGAGCGTCGAGGCGCAGACAAAAACCAAAGGCGCCGAGTAAGTGCGAGTGACGCGCGTGGTGCGGTCGATAACGCGTACGCCAGTGACGCGACGCGACTGCGGATCCTGTTCGAGCGAATGCACGATCGCATCATTGATCAGGGTCAGCCGCTTAGTCGCGCGCGCTGCCGGCAAAGTGGCTGATTGAGATGAAAAATAGGCACCATAAGCACAGCCGCTGTGACAAACATTGCGCGACTGGCACGGCCCCCGCCCCAATGCCTCCTGCTCGGGCGTGGGCTGCGTCAGATGGGCTGCGCGGCCCATGATCAAATGCCTGCCGGGGAAACGCTTGGTCAGACGGTCACGGATGGCGAGCTCGATCGCGCTCATCTCGAAGGGTGGCTGACATTCGCTGTCGGGAAGGTCGGGGAGACCGTCACGGTTGCCGCAGATGCCCGCAAACCGTTCTGCGTACCCGTACCATTTTTCCACATCGGAATAGCGGATCGGCCAGTCGACACCGTGGCCGTCGCGCTTGTTCGCCTCGAAATCCTTGGGCCCCCAGCGGTAAGTCTGGCGGCCCCATGTCAGCGAGCGACCGCCGGTCTGATATCCGCGGGTCCACATGAATAGCCGATCCTCGGGATAGCTATATGAATATTCCTTATCGTTGACGAGGAAGGGCAGCATCGAAGATCGATAGACCCAGCCCTTGCGCCGAGCCATTTCATAGTCGCCAGTCTCGTGAAACTTCTGCGGCGCCAGGTCGCGATGAGGCAATTCCCACGGCGCCATTTGATCCATATAGTCCTCGCCATGGCGGACGTCGCGACCGCGTTCGAGGACCAGGGTTTTGAAGCCTTTCTCGCACAGCTCCTTTGCGGCCCAGCCACCCGATATGCCCGAGCCAATGACAATCGCGTCAAATTCGCCGCTCATCCTCGGCCGACCGATCGTTCGGCGATCAGAGCATCATATTCTGCACGACTTAGGTTGCCCCTGTACCTCCCCGGGTTTGGTACATAGCTCGTGAACGCCGCCTCCGATGTGCGGTAGGCCAGGAACACCATTTGCTTGAGCCAGCGATAGGCTTCCGCACCGGCATCGCCCGCAGGCGCGGCGAAGCTCCGCCGGTCAAGGTCGACCATCGCCTCCATTCGTACCGCCGCCGCTTTTCCTCGGGCATTCGCTAGGGCGCCGTAATCGTTTATGGCCCGGCGAAGTCGCGTGCGCGCGCCCTCGCCCGCCCAGTCTAACATGAGCCCATCAATGAACTCGGACACCCCCGCGTCATTTGCGCCGGGAGTGTCGGTGCGTGGGATCATGGCGTCCGCCATTTCGCGCAGCCGTGCCATCTCGGCAGGCCTCAGAAAACGCTCCTTGCCGGCGACGGGGGTCGCGCGAGCCGCTGCCGCTGCGACGGAAGTCGACGAAATGGTAGTTGCGCCAATCAGCACGAGCATCTCGGCTATGAGCTCACGCCGGTCGATCATCATCGCGAGCACGGTCTTTCGGCATTCGTCGGTACGATTGTCATAACTTGTAGTACTGCTCCCAACCCGGCCGGGGCCGGCTGCCCTTGAGCAGCGCGTCAGCAAGACGATTGTTGGTAATCCGCTTCGTCTTGCGATCAAAGCTGAGGTTCGCGTTGAGGCGTTGAGCGATGATCCCAATGGCCATGGTCTGGCAAAGCGGTCCCGCAACCGCAAAGCTGGAATGGCAGCGCTCCAGACCTATCACGCTCTTCAGGAAGTTGCCTGCGTGGCTGGAAGCATAAGCGGGCGTTGGTGGAAGCTTGGCGGCAAGATCCTTCCCTGCCGCACCAATCACTTCCAGTTCGGAGGCGTGCGATCCGCCCTTGAAGGTCAGGCCTTTGCCATAAATGACCTTCCCCGGGGCAAGGCGCTTCGTTTCGATGCTGCCGGAGGATGGTGGCGGAATATTTGGGTCGACAACTGATAGACCGAAGTCCTTTGGCAAGGGCGGCAGATTCTGCTGGCCCTCATACCAACTGAGCTCGACCGGCGGCATCGACCGCCGGGCGGGGAAACGGAAGACCAGGGTGGAAGCCTGCGGAAAGAGGGAGCGGCTTGGTCCCTCGATCCTTGCACTTTTCACTTCCGTCGGGAGCCCGAGTTCAAGAAACTCATGGGCATTGTCGAAGATGTGAGCGCCCCAGTCGCCGAGCGCTCCGTTGCCGTAGTCGAACCAGGAACGCCATTCGCCAGCGAGATAGCCTTCATTGTACGGATGCGGTGCCGCAGTTGCCTGCCAGGCATCCCAGTCCAGAATTGCAGGTACGGGCTCAGCGGGCAAATAAGCCGTCACCGAC
>Ga0326733_1000215_pt1 | contig 18131 bp, 20 predicted proteins | sample 14_GP2_308_FD_207946 | JGI IMG/M metagenome (GOLD analysis project Ga0326733, IMG submission 207946) | Glacier ice microbial communities from Ngari, Tibet, China - 14_GP2_30.8 | ecosystem: Environmental > Aquatic > Freshwater > Ice > Glacier | place: China: Ngari, Tibet | collected 2018-07-17 | reverse complement strand
ACTGCAGTAGGGCAGAGTGGTGTTAAGACTAAAAACGTTATTATTGGGCTTCCTTCAAACAAGACATTCACGACGGTTATTGAAATGCCAATTATGCCCGAAAACGAACTTCGAAATACTATTAAGTACCAAGTCGACCAATTCATCCCTATGGCCGTAACTGAAGCTAAAGTTGATTGGGCACCCTTGGGCACATCACTCCACGACCCAAAAATGCAAGAAATTCTTATTGCCAGTACCTCTAACACTTACGCTGAAGAACGGCTTGAATTTATCGAAAACCTTGGCTTAAACGTTATTGGTGCCGAGCCTACACAGTTAGCTATGGTTCGTTCACTGCTGCCAAGTGGCATCCTGGACGCTCGTTTAATTATTGACGTTGGCGAACAATCAACCGACCTTGCGATTGCTTTCGGCGACAATCCACGCCTCGTACGTACTGTACCAACAGGTGTTCAATCACTCATTAAGGCCGCCGTTCAAAACCTTAACGTCCAAGAGGACCAAGCTCGTCAATTCATTTTAAAGTTTGGCCTTGCACCCGACCGACTTGAAGGCCAAGTGTATCGGGCAATTGAAGGCACGCTCGAAAACTTTGCAACCGAACTTACTAAGTCAATTAAGTTCTTCCAAACTCGTTACCCAAACACACCTGTTGGTGGCATCTTGCTAGCAGGGTATGGCTCGGTTGTTCCTGGTTTTGCCGAATATGTCAGTTCAAAAACAGGCATCGCTTCTTCAATGGCGAACCCATGGCAAAAAGTTCATGTAGGGCAAGCCGATCAACAGCAACTTAGTACAATTGCCTCAGAGTTCGCATCAGCAATTGGCCTTGCGCAAAGGTTAAAAAAGCTATGATTGAAATAAACCTTATTCCAGATGTAAAACAAGAACTACTTAAAGCCGAGCGCGCACGTGCTATGGTCATTTCTGGTTCAATTATTACCTGTATTATAGCTGGCGGTATTGTCGCCTTGCTTGCAGTGTATATTTACGGTGTGCAGTTTGGCCGTAACATCATAGTCGATAATTCAATTAAAAGTGGTAGCGAAAAATTGGCTAAGGTAGAAGACCTTTCTAAATTGCTTACTATCAAAAACCAAATAGAACGCATTAACGAATTGAACGACACAAAATCAATCAATTCCCGATTGTTTGATGTACTTGCAGCCGTTACGCCACCTTCACCTAATGAAATTCGTGTATCTTTGTTAACTCTTAGCACCGAAGAAACTACCATTAGAATTGAAGGTCAAACAAAAGCTTATGACTCTATGGAAGTTTTCAAAAAAACAATCGATAGTTCAGTAATTGTGTACACCGAAGATGGTACTGAAAAGGAGGTTGACCTCGCCAACAACATTAGCCTTACAGAAATTAGCTATGGCGAAGATTCTGATGGTGCAAAAGTATTACGCTTTACCGTTAGCTTCAAGTATCCACCAGAGCTATTCTCTGCAAAAACCCCGGCATTAACCTATAAGTTGAACATCGACGGCAACGTAACAGATTCTTACCTAGGTATTCCAAAAAGTATTTTCGGTGAACGAGCAAAGGACATACAGCAATGAAACCAAACGATATAGCCATTCGAAAACGTAGCCAAATTGCGAAAGCCAACAAAACTATGTTCATCTGGATTGCAGTAGCTTCTGCATTAGTAGGCTCGGCACTAGTTGTTAGCTTCTTCTTGGCTCAGAAAGTTATTTTTAACGAACAGGTACTCGCTTTAAAGCAAACAACAATATCAAACCTCAATAACAATAACGAAGTCGCTCCAGAGCTTGTGAGCAAAGTCCAGGTTCTTGATACTAATCAAGCCCTTATCTCTTCTAAAGCTAATGAAGACGATCAAGCCGTACAGGTCATCCTCGATTCATTACCTTCAGACGGAAACTCACTTGCACTCGGTGCCTCATTACAAAACAAACTTCTCGCTGGTGTGCCAGGGCTTATCTCTGTTGAATCGTTGCAGGTCGACCCAATACTCGGCCTCGAATCACTTGCAACTGACACAACTATCGATGCTTCTGCGGGCGAAGCTGTAAACGAAATTACGTTCCGACTTGTAATAAAGGGTAACCAAGATGCACTAAAAACCGTATTACAAAATTTCGAACGGTCTATCCGCCTCATAACTATCATTTCTTTGCAAACCGAAGCTCAAAGTGATGGCCAGCTAATGACAATCACGGCTAAAGCTTACTACGAGCCAGCTAAAACTATCGAATTACGAACAGAGGTCAAAAATCCATGAAAAAAACCGATTTAGCAATGATTATTCTGATCGCTTCAGTAAGTGTACTTATCGCATTCTTTGTAACGCGTGCATTATTTGGTGGCGCAGCTAATGCACCAACCGAATACCTTACTATCGAACGTATCGACCCTAGCCTCGGTGAAGTTAACCCAGGCATCTTTAACGAGAATGCTATTAACCCAGCCGTTGAGGTGCAAATCGTTCCAGGGAATCAGTAGGTTCTTAGGCCATGCCACTTCTTACTGACGATATCCAAGAAAAGCTTATCAAGCTACTTGTCGATGAAGGTTTAGTATCTTCAGCTGTTCTTGACGGCGCTAAAGCCGAATCGAAGACGGTAAGTAAGCCGCTATTTAGTTTGCTTGCAGAACAAGAAATCATCGACGACGAGCTACTTACGCATGCCATTGCGCAGGTGTCTGGGGTGCCCTATGTCAACTTGGCAAATACAATCATCGACCAAAATATCCTGACGTTGCTGCCAGAAGATATTGCCGAGCGATTCATGGCTGTGCCTTTAGCTGAGGTGCAAAACCGCCTAGCCGTTGCAATGATTGATGCAAATAACGTGCAAGCTGTCGATTACCTGGCTAACCGTATTCAGCGGCCTTTAAAGGTCTTTATGGCTTCTGAGGCTGGCGTGCGCCACGTCCTCGACCAATATCGCACCGACCTTTCAAGCGTTGGCCAAGCCGCCCAAGTGTCTCAAGATGAAGAACGTGCTGAAGAGGCGAGTGATGTTAAAACGATCGTTCAAGACTCTCCAATTAGCCAAGCACTCAGCAAGATTTTGGAATATGCCGTTAAATCGAGGGCAAGCGATATCCACATTGAACCACTCGAGACTGCGTTAAAAATTCGCTGTCGAGTAGATGGTGTGCTTCGTGAGGTCATGCAACTTTCAAAAAGTATCGAGCCAGCACTGGTAAGCCGTGTGAAAATTTTAGCAAACCTAAAAATCGACGAACACCGCGTGCCACAAGATGGCCAGTTTACGGTTAAGGTAGCTAACAAAGAAGTTGACCTTCGTATCGCCATTAGCCCGGTTGTTTGGGGCGAACAAATTGTCATTCGTTTGCTTGATAAAAGCGGTAATAGTTTCGACCTCGAAGAAATGGGCTATGCCGGGCGTTCACTACGCGTTATTCGCCACGGTGTAAAACGGCCAAACGGCATGGTGCTTACCTCTGGGCCAACTGGTAGCGGTAAATCAACTAGCCTTTATGCACTTATCAAAGAAATTAAAGACGACAGCGTAAATATTGTTACCCTGGAAGACCCTGTCGAGTACAAAATGAACGGCGTAAACCAAATTCAGGTAAACGCCGAGGTAGGGTTAACCTTCGCCAACGGCCTACGCTCGATTTTGCGTCAAGACCCTGATGTTGTAATGGTAGGTGAGATCCGTGATGGTGAAACTGCCGCCCTTGCGGTGCAGGCCGCCCTTACGGGACACTTGGTATTTAGTACACTGCACACCAACAGTGCAGCCGGGGTGTTACCGCGTTTGCTTGATATGAAAATTGAGCCATTTTTAATTGCCAGTACCGTTAATACTATTATTGGTCAGCGACTTGTGCGCCGTGTAGCTAAAAAACGCGAAACCTACCAGTCTACAGCTATTGAAACACAAAATATTATTACTACCGTCGGGCACTTGCTTCCAAAGACCTCTGCCGATGTAGCGCGTGTTTCAGCAGATTTAGGCTATAAAGACCTACCATTAGCAGACCAAAGCGCTTATACTTTAGTCAGAGGAATTGACACCGCTCAAACTCCGCATGGTTACAGTGGTCGTGCTGGTATATATGAAGTTATGGATGTTAACACCGAAATCCAAAACCTCATTATAAGCCACGCAACCAGTTCTGAAATCCAAAGGTTAGCCGTTTCACAAGGCATGATTACCATGCGACAAGACGGCTATTTAAAAGCTTTAGCGGGTGTCACGACATTAGAAGAAGTTAACCGTGTAACATCAGATGCAGCGTAAGGTAAGGAAGAAATATGAATAATCAACAATTGAGAATCGAAGTCCTCCTGGAAGAAGTCGTTAAGCGCCGAGCGTCCGACCTTCATATTCAGGTTGGCTTGCCGCCAATGCTACGTATTGACGGTTCATTAGTGCCTGTAGCCGGCTTTAACCCGCTTGATGAAGCAGCGGTCGAGGGGCTTATTTTTGCTATTCTTGACCAAGACCAGCGCCAAATTTTAATGAAAGATAAAGAATTCGACTTTAGCTTTGCCTTTGGTACCCTTGGGCGTTTCCGTGTAAATGCTTACCACGAACGTGGTAACCTAGCCGGCGCCTTGCGTCTTATTCCAAACGAAATTAAATCGGTAACCGAACTTGGCATGCCGCAAGTGGTTATGGGCTTTGCCGATTACCCACGCGGGCTTGTGCTTGTAACCGGGCCAACTGGTAGTGGTAAATCAACGACACTGGCCGCCTTGGTAGATAAAATTAATACCGAAAAAGCCATGCACATTATTACTATCGAAGACCCAATCGAGTTTACACACAAATCGAAAAAGTCAGTTATTGTGCAACGTGAAGTTCACTACGACACCTACAGTTTCTCGGCAGCTTTGCGTTCCAGCCTGCGTCAAGACCCTGACGTAGTGCTTATTGGTGAGATGCGCGACCTCGAAACAATTTCAGCGGCAATTACTATCGCTGAAACTGGGCACTTGGTATTTGCAACACTGCACACCAACAGTGCGGCACAATCAATCGACCGTATGATCGACGTTTTCCCTCCACACCAACAACCGCAGGTACGTGCGCAGCTATCTAATATTTTGATGGCAATTTGTTCACAACGCCTCGTTCCATCAATTGGTGGCGGTAGGGTAGTAGCCGCAGAGGTACTTATTGCTAACCCAGCGGTTCGCAATATTATTCGTGAAGGTAAATCACACCAACTTGATGCCATTATTCAAACTGGCGCCGAGCAAGGTATGCAAACCATGGACCGCACATTAGTGAGCCTAGTCCAGGCTGGTACAGTAACGTACGACAGCGCCCGTGAGTACGCAGTTGACCTAGTTGAATTTGAAAGGCTTATGAGAGGTTAAATAAGTGAAAAAGTTTACATACGAAGCACGTGATCAAGCGTCCAACCAAATTGTAAAATCCAGCATCCAGGCCGAGTCTGAAACAGCAGCCGCAAGGTTGCTTATCAAACAAGGTTTTGTGCCTTTAAATATTAAAGAGCAAAATGGCGAAGGTAGTTTTTTTGCAAGAATTACTGGCCGCATTACAACTAAAGATAAGGTTGTCTTTACTCGCCAGCTTGCAACCCTTATTGGCGCCGGTTTACCGCTAAGCCAAAGCTTGCATACGGTTATGGAGCAAACAAACAATAAGCAGCTGCAATCGGTTGTCCAAGATATCTCCGCATCGGTTGAAGGTGGGCGTTCGTTGTCTGATTCATTTTCAAAGCACCCTGGCGTATTTAGTGAAGTATTTATTGCACTGGTATCTGCCGGTGAGCTTTCTGGTACGTTAGATGAATCGCTTCAGCGTGTTGCCAACCAACAAGAAAAAGATGCAGCCATTGCTGGTAAAATTAAGGGTGCTTTAACGTACCCAGTAATTGTGCTTTTTGTCATCTTTGGTGTACTCATTTTCATGTTAGTAACAGTGGTACCGCAAGTTGAAAAACTATACGATGACCTTGGCAAAAATTTACCAATCCTTACGCAAATAATGGTTGATATGCAAAATATACTTATTAAGTTTTGGTGGTTGGCTATTATTATTGTGGGTGCTGGCGTGTACTTCTTTATACAGTTTCTTAAAACCGAAAATGGTATTAAGTTTGCCGATAGTTTTAAGGTTAAAGTACCTTTATTTGGTAAACTATTTCAAAAGCTATATATGGCCCGCTTTGCACGAACCGGCCAAACATTGCTAAGTACCGGCGTGAGCATGCTAGATATGATGAAAGTAACCAGCCGTGCAATTAATAATACGCTTGTTGAAGCAGCTATTTTACGGGCTGCCGATAAAGTACAGGGTGGTAAGGCACTATCAACGGCACTTGAACCAGAGCCGATCATTTCTTCGCTCGTACCTCAAATGATAAAAATCGGTGAACAATCAGGCCGTATTGATGAAATGATGGGTAAAGTAGCTCAAGTATTTGAAGATGAGCTTGATGACCAAATTCGAACTATCTCGACATTAATTGAGCCAATTTTGATGGTTGTTCTAGCAGTAGTTGCCGGTGGAATGGTTGGAGCAATTTTGCTACCAATCTATGGCTTGGTTAATGGCATACAAATCTAGAAAATACCTAGACATAGAAGCACAAGTAGTTTAGTATTAATTTAAACGTATATAACGTTCATTTGAAAGGTGGGATAATTCCTATGAATCGTGCACAAAATAATAAAGGATTTACAATCATCGAAGTTGTATTGGTACTAGCAATCGCTGGTCTAATCTTCTTGATGGTATTTATTGCATTGCCAGCACTACAAGCTGGTCAACGCGACACAGCTCGTAAAAGTGATGTAAGCAACGTTGCGGCAGCCGTTAACAGTTTCTCTGGTGCAAACCGGGGCTTGTTCCCAACTGCAGCACAGCTTGCTACACAGTTAGAAGTGAGTACTTCAGGTACTAAGTCGTATGCTTCACTATCGAACAACATTACTAACGTTACTGTAGTTACGGCTGCGGTATCTAAGGGTACTGCGGTTACGGTTACCGATGGTGTCATTTCAGTCTACAAGGGTTCTAAGTGTGCAACGGCCGCTAACACAACTGGTAAGACAACGCTCGACCCAGGTACAGCTCGTGGCTACGCTACCGTTACTCAACTTGAGGGCGGAAACAAAAGCGGTTACTGCCTTAACACCTAGTTTTTAAACAGTAGGTGAGATATAAAAAATGCGTAGTCTTCACGGCCTACGCATTTTTTGTAGCTCTCATGGTATGATAGAGCTTATGAATGAAGTTGTTGTGTACGTTGCACTTGTCTTGTTTGGTGCAGCCTTTGGAAGCTTTGCCGCTGCGACTGTTTGGCGTTTGCGAGCTCGCCAACTTGTGGCCGATAAAGCCGCTGGTGAGCCCTACGACAAAAAAGAGTATAAACGCCTAAAGAAAATCATCGCTAAGCCGTTACACGACCACTCACAGTGTTTGCACTGCTCTTATAAGCTTAAATGGTACGACTTACTGCCAATTGTCAGCTGGCTTTCATTAAAAGGGAAGTGTCGCAACTGCCGTAAGCCGATAGGTTGGTTCGAGTTTCTGATGGAACTTAGTGTAGCGGCATACTTTGTATTGTCGTATGCTTTTTGGCCAGGCGGTTTAGGTACGGGCTTAGAGGTTACTCACTTTGTGTTGTGGTTAGTTGCCGGTGTTATTATGGCGATGCTATTTGCCTATGACGCAAAATGGTTCTTGCTTCCCGACAAACTGAATAGTGCATTAGCTATTGTTGGTGTTGGTATTGTGGGTGTAGTAGCTACCCAAACCGGTGATATTGTGGGGACGATAGTGGGCGCTTTAGCCTCGGTAGCTATACTAAGCGGCCTGTACGGTATGTTGTACTTCGTATCAAAAGGCCGATGGGTTGGCTTTGGCGATGTGAAGTTAGGAGTTGGTTTGGCGCTTATATTGGTTGATTGGCAATTAGCGCTTGTGGCATTATTTATGGCTAACTTCATAGGTTGCCTAATAGTCATTCCGCTACTCGCTACTAAAAAAATTGCCCGAAATGCACACGTACCGTTTGGCCCGCTATTGATTGCCGGCACCATTACTGCGCTGTTTTTTGGTCAAACAATCTTAGATGCGTATCTTTCAGTTCTTGGCCTATAAAAAGCGTAAACATTATACTTTTTTCCTAGGCTGCCATGCTATAATTAATGCCAGATGAGCAATCATAAACTGGCAGGATTTACGATTATTGAAACAGTACTCTTCTTAGGAATTAGCAGTTTCTTAGTGGTGGCTTTAATTGTTGGCACCGGTGCTTCTATAAATACTCAGCGTTATATGGACGCGGTTGAAACCTTTAAGTCTGTCCTGCAGCAACAATACTCCGACCTTAGCAGTGTACAAAACAGCCGTAACGACAATTGGTCGTGTGGCAGCAATGCGCTACCAACAACTACCGGCGCAGTTAAAGATAACCGTGGCCAAAGCGACTGTATTCTAGTAGGTAAATACATGCGTATTGAAAACGATAAGATGGCTATGTATACGGTTATCGGACATCCAAAAAACACTATGACCATTGAATCGAATGACATCAAGTCATTAAAAGAAAATTATGTGCTGAACATCTCTAAAACTGAAACCGATGCTTCAACCCTAGAGTGGGGAACGCAAATTGCTTACCCGGCCACTGAAAGCGGCAAGTCTTACTCGAGGCCAGCAACCCCTCGCAAGTTAGGTATTTTAATTGTTCGCTCACCAGATAGCGGTCAGGTATACACCTTCACAAGCGAAGACGACGGTGTGCCGCTTGTGGCGAGTATTACCGCCACTACCCTTGCGGATATGCTGGTTACCGGTAACGGTACCCCAGGCCAAGGCGAACAACTAATCTGTATTAATTCGAATGGGCTACTCGAGCGTAACGATAGGGGAGTCCTTTTGAACTCATTCGCTACAAACGCCAGTGCGGTAGAGCTAGTAACGAATGAGTACTTGAAAACAACGGAGTCGAAATTACAATGTTAGGTTTTACTACTGTACGTCGAAATGATGGCGGCGACACCCTCATTGAAGTTATTTTCGCCATAACTGTTTTTAGCTTTATTGTTGTAACCGCAATGAGTTTAATGAACCAAGGGGCAGCGGCAGCTCAGCGTTCGCTGGAAATAACGACCGTACGTCAGCAGATGGATGGCCAAGCTGAAGTACTGCGGTTCTTGCATGAATCATATGTCGAAGCCTATCAATCGGGGCAAAGTTTTGACATAATCGATGGTGCGTCAACGCCTGCTGAAGAATATTATAAGGTTATCCAAGAAGCAACCGGCCGCGGCGAAGCGTCTAAGTTTGGCGACCCTAAACTTTGTACTACCAGAGATTTAAAAGATTTTATACTTAATTCAAGAACAGCTAAACTGATTACGACTAAAATTCAACCTGGTGTATTTAAAGCCGCGCCGATATATGCTCAAATAACCTTTATAACCGGTAATCAGGTTCTCAATAGCGAAGGTATTTGGATTGAGGGTATCCGTTCTGATGATTCCGCTGATTCCACAGCTCCAGGGTACATCGATTATCATATTAGAGCGTGTTGGGATGTACCTGGGTCAAACCTTCCAATGAATTTAGGTACGATTGTGAGGCTCTATGAACCACGTGCATAATAAACAACAAGGCTTTACGCTTATTGAACTCACCTTAGCAATGGCATTTATTTCCTTTTTGCTACTAGCAATTGCATTAACGATTATTCAAATTAGTGCAATCTATAACCAGGGCACTACATCGAGAGAAATAAACCAAGCATCGCGCGATATTAACGCCGACCTAAGCCGAAACATATCGGCTGCCGGTGCACTAACGCTTGCTGACGATTACGTGTTAAGGCCCCTAACGGGAGACCCTGTGGGTGGCCGGTTATGCTTAGGTTCTTATTCTTACATTTGGAATTATACCAAAGCGATTCAAAGCGACAACACCGACGTTACTAAATACGTATCTGGCCCAGCTGGCGATACTGGTATTCGCTTACTAAAAGTTCCCGACCCGGGTAGAATTTATTGCGCAAAAGATGGATCGGGCAGTCTTGCTAACAAAAATGTATCCGAAGCCGATAGGCTTAGGGCTCAAGAGCTACTAAAGCCCGGCGACCACGAATTAGGGCTGCATAACTTCGCGTTTATCTCGCCAGTACCGGCGTCGGCCATCGATACGGCAACTGAACAACAGGTTTATTCGCTAACGTACACTATTGGTACTACAAAGCTTGGTGCACTAAACCCAACCCAAACAGCCTGTTTAGCGCCTGGTATTTTGAATGCTGACCCTTTGTACTGTAAAATTCAACAATTTAGTCTTGTCCTTAGGGCGGGTAATGGGGTTAACTAGTAACAATGAAAAACATTAACATGAACAAACAATCCGGTGCCGTATCATTATTTGTAGTCATTTTCTTTATGCTACTGGTTACTGTCGTAACAGTAAGCTTCCTTCGTTTAATGGTAAACGACCAACGGCAAGCTACTAATAACGATTTATCGCAAAGCGCCTACGACTCTGCTCAGGCTGGGGTAGAGGATGCAAAGCGCGCTTTACTCGAGCATAGGAAAGCCTGTTTTGTAAGTGCGACTGCTTGTGGCGATAGCTCGAAAACTATTGCGTCCGATGAATGCAACGCTGCCTTAAAAGGAATTGCTGGTACGGATAGTGAGTCAGTTTCAAATAGTAAAACCGGCGAAATTATGGTTCAACAGTCGATGGACGGTAGCGACAAGGCCCTCGACCAAGCGTATACCTGCGTAACTATCGATTTACAAACACCCGATTACGTGGGCAACATTGCGGCAAATCAATCTCAACTTGTGCCACTTATTTCGGCAGAGCCGTTTGACCGGGTTCAAATTCAGTGGTTCAGCAAAGAAGATGTAGAGAGCGGTGCGATTAACCTTACTATTAGTCGACCACTCTATACTCAAGCTAACTGGCCATTGAACCGCCCGTCGTTAATGCGCGCTCAGCTTATGCAGGTTGCTGGTAACTTTACTCTGGCTGGCTTCGACGCGGTAAGTGGCGACCAAAGCAACGCAGCGAGTGTGTTTTTGTACCCTACAAACCAGCCAAATGTGCCTGAAATAACAATGACCACAGCAGACCAACGAAAAACAACCGTTACCGACAACCCAGTTCCAAAAAAAGATTTAACCACACCTTCTGCAGTCAGTTGTGCCTCAAGTCTAGACGGTGGAATGACGTATGCCTGCACCGCTGTGTTAGTTCTCCCTCAAGCAATTGGCGGCGCGGACACAAACTCCGACCGCACCGCTTTCCTTCGTCTGCTACCGTTTTACAACGCAACACACTTTAGGGTTACACTATGGGACGGCCCGATTACTGAATCGAGCCGAGTAGTGGACTTTAAAGATGTTCAGCCAGCAATCGACTCTACCGGCCGCGCGAACGACTTATTTAGGCGCGTTGAAAGCCGTGTCGACCTATTCGACACCACCTTCCCTTACCCCGAAGCAGCTATCGAAGTTACCGGCAACTTCTGCAAAGATTTCGCCGTAACAGATGTTCAATATATCGCTGGCACCAGCGGGTGTACTCCTTAGTTAAATAAGGCGAGAGTTCCGTCTATTCATTTTTCAAGAAACGGCTTCGCTGCCGGGTTCGAACGGGGTAACCACCCTGTCTCACTCGGGCTGCAGATGTTTCTTAAAAAACAAATAGCCACAACTCTCGCCACCCTCAGCTAAGAACTAAGCCTCGCTATGGAATTTATCGTAAACTTCTTTTAAGTGCGCGTCGGTAACATGTGTATAAATTTGCGTCGTGGAGATGTCGGCGTGGCCCAGCATGGTTTGGACGCTGCGAATGTCGGCACCGTTCATAAGTAAGTCGGTAGCAAAGCTGTGGCGCATGGTGTGTGGGCTAACATGTTTGGTAATGCCTGCTAGGCGGGCGTACTTGCTTATGGCCCGTTGAATACTTCTGGCTGATAAACGGCGGTAATCGCCGCTAGTGTTGGTTTCGACGTTGCGGCTGTAGCTAATAAATAGGGGAGCTAAGCTGTCTTGGCGCATGGCTAAGTACTGTTCTACCCAATCGGCGGCAGATTGGCTAATAAAGACTGGCCGGTCTTTTTGGCCCTTACCGCGAACCATAAATTCGCGCCGCTTAGTGTTGATATGGTCGCGGTTTAGGTTTACTAGCTCAGATACACGTAGGCCACTCGAGAAGAACAGCTCAATAATAGCGCGGTCGCGCAGGCCGGCTTCTTCAGACACATCAATAGCCTCAATTAGGCGTTGCACCTCGTCGTAATGTAAAAAAGTTACCTGCTTACGGGCAGTTTTTGGCAGCTCAATTTTTTCTGGGCTTAAAGAGGGGATATTGCGCTTAGATAAGTATTTGAAGAACCCACGCAGGGCAATTAAGTGGTACGACTGTGTAATCATGGCCAAACTTTCACCGCGTTCGTTTTCGTGGCGGTTCAGCCACAGGCGATACTTTCGAATCATTTCACTATTAATATCAGCGACTTTTATATCACCAGTAAACTCTGCAAAACGGTTCAGATAAAATTCATAATTCTCGGCAGTTTTTGGCATGCGGCCACCCTCAACCTCAAGGTGTTCGATGAATTCGAGAATATAATCGGACATGTACATATATTAAGCATAGCTTAAAACCGCTCTAACGGATACAATAGAACATATGCAGTGGCTTGAAGCACTTGTTCTTGGCCTCATTCAAGGACTTACCGAATTTATTCCGATTAGTAGTTCGGGCCACTTAGTGGTTGCTCAAACCTTTTTAAGCGGCGCCTCCGACCACTTGTTTTTAGAATTTATTAACATCGGTACAATGCTGGCGCTGTTTGTATTTTTTCGTAAACGTATTTGGGGAATTTTACAAGATATTTTTGTAAACAAAAAATACCGCTTAGCGATAAATATTCTTATTACCATTTTGCCAGCCGGACTTTTAGGCTTTTTCTTGGCTGACTTTATTGCCGTAACACCGTTTTTCTCAAGTGCCGTCGTAGTTGTATTTACCCTCGCTATTGTCGGTGTTGTTATGGTAATCGTTGAAAAACTTCCAAAGCTTTCACCAACTAAAAATGGTGAAGCATTAAGTAAACCCCGAGCACTTGTTATTGGTTTAGCCCAAGCGCTCGCCTTAATTCCTGGTGTTTCGCGCTCGGGTTCAACAATTTTAGCTGGCCGTTTCATGGGGCTTAAGCCCGCTGAAGCTGCCGAGTATAGTTTTTTAGCCTCACTACCAATTATGTTGGGTGTAACGTTAAAGGTATTAGTGGGGGATAGCGATTACTTAATTGCGAACGCCCCAACACTATTGCTTTCAAACCTCGCCGCCTTTGTTGCTGGTATCTTTGCCGTTGGGTTTTTAATGCAGTACCTTTCAAAACACTCGCTGGCAATTTTTGGTTGGTACCGAATTGTTTTGGCGCTGGTGCTGGCTGTTGTACTGCTACTACAGTAGCTTCGTAGTACAATGAGTTAAAGAATAAAGGGAGAATATATGAGTCACATTGAACAAACCTTGATACTATTTAAGCCTGATGCCGTGCAACGCGGCGTAATAGGCGAAATTTTAAGCCGCTTTGAACGCGTTGGTTTGAAAATTGTTGGTACTAAAATGATTGCTCCAACCCGTGAACATTACTACAAGCACTACGAAGAAATTGGCCAGGTTATTACTCGCCGCGGCGAAAAAGTGTTTAACAACGTGCTTGATACTATGAACGAAGGCCCAATTATTGCTATGGTGCTTGAAGGCATTGAAGCGGTTGAATTAGTTCGAAAACTAGTTGGCTCGACTGAACCAAAATCATCAGCCCCTGGTACCATTCGTGGCGATTTCTCGCACATGAGCTATGGCTATGGCGACGAGCAAGACAAGGGCATTCCTAACCTTATTCACGCCTCAGGCGATGCAGACGACGCTAAAAAGGAAATTCCACACTGGTTTACCCCTGCCGAATTGTACGATTACAGCGTTTTGAACGAAAAGTTTACTCGTTAGTTTAAAACCTTTCAACGTATGAAAAGAACGAAGCCCCGGGCAATGCCGGGGCTCAGTTCGTACTGCGTCAAGCGAGCGGGTCGAAGTTCAACTTGCTCGCGACCTGGTTGTAAATGGGGTTGCGATGCTTGGTAGCCTCTTGAAGGCTGAACGCCTTCTCGAGGGTGTCGAGGAATGTCTCATGAGAACCGAAAATGATTTCGTCGAAGTAATAGGCGAGCTCGGCCATGTCAGCCTCGTCGTTAATCATCATCTCATTCAATTCGGCTTTGATGACCTTACGGTTACGCTGTTTACCCATCTTTGCTCCAATGTTTGGGTACGAACTTGGAATATATTATAGCAAATATTAAGTAAAAAGTCAATGCTGAGGATGGTATGAAAATGAACCTAGTTGGATTTAAAAGGCTAAGTCTAGTCCTTGTGGCTTTGCTAAGCATTGTTGGTGTATCGTTAACCACCGCAGTAGCTTAGGCTACAGTATACGGCTACGCGATCACTACTTTGTATGGCAGTGCTCAAGTGGGTGAAGCGGATTCCTTAATTTTCGAAGATTATTGTCCAGACCCTGGTACGGGTAACACTGGAATAGTTCAAATGGAGTTTGAAGACTCTGCCAATGCAGTCTTTCAGGCGAACATTGCTACAGTGTATAGTTCGGATGGATCAGGTGTTTGGGAAATTACTTCCTTTAATCTTCCTTCTCGTGCTGCAGAAGTGAACTAGTAGAAAAGAGCTAAAGGGGTGGTACCGAACATGGTACCACCCCTAATTATATTCGAGTAATTATTCCTGCCATTAAGCTTGAGCTAAGCGTACAGTGGCCAAAGCTATCTTTTGGGCAGAAAGCAGAGCTTATATAATCGATAAGCGGTGTAATAAACAAACTTAAAATAATTAGAAGAAGACCGATAAAAATAGGTACTTTGCTCTGCTTGGACTTTTGTGTTTGTTTTTTTACCATTGTAGAACTATCGCCTACGTCTCACTATCTGTTAAAATAGACAACATGCCTCGGTAGCTCAACTGGATAGAGCAGATCCGTCCTAAGGATAAGGTTGTAGGTTCGACTCCTGCCCGGGGTACCACATTAGAATTATTTTTAAATATTAACAAAAATAACCCATTAATAGGAAACTTAAAATAGTTATATGCCGCTTGCGCTTACGCGGGGGTGGATGCTACAGTATTGAGATGAATACGCTCAGTTTTTACCGTAAGGGTTTCACAATCGTCGAACTTCTTATCGTCGTCGTCGTAATCGCAATCCTCGCGGCTATCACCATCGTTGCCTATAACGGCATCCAAAATAAAGCCAAAAACTCGGCTTCGATATCAAACGCTCAACAGGCTGGTAAAAAAATTACTATGTATGCCGTTTCTAACAGCGACACGCTGCCAGCAACTGCGGCCGTTGCCGGCCTGATAAACTCTGGCAATGTGGCCTATCAGTACACCCCCAACACTACCGTCTCCCCGAACAGCTTCTGTGTAACGACTACCAGCAGCGGCACTAGCGCCCACGTTGCTGGCACGACAGGCGGTGTCAGTACGGCTACGGTTGGGCCGTGTGCAGGGCACACAGGTACCTCGCCAACAACGCTAGCAGACGGTTCAACTTGTCCGGCTGGCTACATTGTTGTACCAGGCAGCAGCTTGTATAACACTAATGCTTTTTGTGTCATGAAGTATGAAGCTAAGTATAACGTGTCGTCGGGTACTGCGGTATCAACCATCGCTTCCACTCCATGGGAATCTATTTCACAAACAAACGCACTTACCGCAGCCACAGCAGCTTGTTCTGGCTGTCACCTCATAACAGAAAGCGAATGGCTGAGCATTGCCCAAAATGTCATGAGCGTCGGTAGTAACTGGAGCGGTGGAACGGTTGGCTCGGGTTCGATGTATCGCGGCCACACCGACAGCACCCCGTTTAACACTCTGGCGGCCTCTACCGACAACGACGGCTACAGCGGCACTGGCCAAACAGCAGCCGAGCAGCGTCGCACCTTAACCCTGACGAACGGCGAAGTGATTTGGGACTTAGCGGGCAACGTCTGGGAGTGGACGGATAACACGACTGAAGGTGCTGGCAACCAGCCAGGTGCTAGCGGATATGCATGGCGCAACTGGAACGCCCTTTCGGTTCAAGGCAACCTATCGCCAAATCCGTCTCCATCGTACGCAAACCCTTTGGCAGCTGGATGGACTTCAAGTCAGAATATAGGTCAGGTATATAGTAGTGCTAGCGAGACGGCCGTGCGTGGCTTCTTTCGCGGAGGCACTTGGTACGATGGCGACAGTGCTGGAGTGTTTGCGTTGTATTTGGGCGATGCGCCAAGCAGTATGAACACACGCATCGGGTTCCGCGTAGCTCGATAATACAGGCTTGACTCTTGATACTTATCCCCTTAACTCTTTTAGCCGACCGAAGGTCGTCTTGCCTCTTTAGCCTTGCTGTTACATTATGAACAAAGAATGTATCATTCGTACTAAAATGCAGCACACCACATGAACTTAATTAACGCTTATGGTAATATATACCCATGGCTACTACAAAAAAGAAAACAACCTCAAAGAAATCATCAAACTCTAAAAATGCTAACAACTCGGCTCGGCCGTGGTCGTGGCGTTTTTCTTTTCTAACAATTGGTATTCACACAATTACAGTAATGACGCTAGTCGTTGGCGCGCTTTTTGCCTCGAGCACGTTCATAGCGCAGCACAACCAAACGCGCCTAGCCAAAATAAATAGTATTTATAGCAGTTTTAAGCTCGACGATTCATATCAGGTTAAAGATGTGAATGTCTTTGGCGATAAGCGAATCTATTCATACGACAAGGGCCGTACTTTCTCTTCAAAGATTGATTACATCCACGGCGATACCGTCAGTAATACCGTTGCCAAGCTGGATGAAAAAATTAAAGCCGTTGGTTTTACTTTCGTTGGTGAGCCATACCCAGGTACGGGCTCTACCCAATATCACTACAAATCGTCTAACGGTGAATACATTCGTTTAACCGTATCAAGTAAACCCTACGATGATGCCTTAACGAATGCCTACGTATTAGAGAAGGACACCAGCAGCTTATTTGCCTCGTCTGATAAAAACGCTGCACCATCTAACATCGTTATAAAGGTTAACCTGGACGATAACAACGAGTAGGTATGGCTAAAAATGATCCTAACGCCAAGAAACTTGATTTCGAAGGTCAGCGTCCCGACGAAGAGTTACTGTTTGTCTTCCGGCGCCACCTTATTGCTATGCGCAAAGGGTTTTACCTGCTACTTGGTAGCCTGGTTATTACGGCAACGCCACCACTTATCTGGCAAGATAACTTAGAACTATTTTTGCTACCGGTTTTTGGCTTTGCGCTTGGCTTAGTGCTGTTTTTCTATCACTACACGATGTGGTATTTCACCATTTATGTCGTTACCAACCAGCGTATTCGCCAAATTACTCAAAAAGGGTTTTTCGGTAAGGACGTCGTCGAGCTGCGGCTGTCTAAAATACAGAACATAAGCTATAATATACCAGGGTTCTCTGGAGAGATTTTTGGTTACGGAACCATCGTTATCCAGACGTTCGTAGGGGATCTTGTTATCCGTAATGTTGAACATCCCGAAAAAACGTATAACAAATTGCAAGACGCTGTAAGCACGGTTGTTGAAACGCAAGGAGACCATGAAGAAATTATCTAAATTAAGCTTTAAGAAAAAGCAGCCCGAACAGCCAGCTGGTCGAATCACGACCGATACTCTAGCAGAACACCGCCAACGAGTATTAGCTGGTGGTCGAAAATTTAAATACCCCGTTCAATATGCCCGCCACAAGTTGGTGATGAACGCTATTATTATTATTATTACAGCTATTATTGTTTTGCTAGGAACAGGCTACTGGCTTTTATACCAAGCCCAAAATACCAGCGACTTTATGTACCGGGTTACAAAGGTAATTCCAGTACCAGTAGCAACCGTTGATGGCGAGCAGGTCCGGTATAGCGAATACCTTATGAAGTTCCGTAGCAACTTACATTACTTAGTTGAAAAAGAACAAATCGATGCTACAACTGAAGATGGCCAACGACAGATAGAGTTTATCAAAGCCCAAGCTATGCAAGATGCTCAAGCCGATGCTTTTTCGG
>Ga0326733_1000214_pt1 | contig 18144 bp, 14 predicted proteins | sample 14_GP2_308_FD_207946 | JGI IMG/M metagenome (GOLD analysis project Ga0326733, IMG submission 207946) | Glacier ice microbial communities from Ngari, Tibet, China - 14_GP2_30.8 | ecosystem: Environmental > Aquatic > Freshwater > Ice > Glacier | place: China: Ngari, Tibet | collected 2018-07-17 | reverse complement strand
GGCTCACCAACCGGAATCAAGCGCGATTCGTTTTTCGGTAACGCCGACACGGGCATTGTCGCCGCAATCCTTCTCACATTTTCGCTATCGCGCCCGATATTGTTCGCGGGAAAATGCCCCAAATGGATCGCAGCTGCCTGTTGTGCGGCGGTCAGTTCGGGCATCAGCCGAAGGTACCGCTCTATTTTCTGTGCAGATTGCGCATCCATAAAGCCTTGGGCAACCTTGGTCGACTCTCGGGTATCGCCGCGCGCGGCAAGCATAAACGCCCTCGCCCTCCACGCGGCCCCATTGTTCTTTTGAAGCAAGGGTACGAGCATCGCATCTGCATCTGCTTTTTGCCCTGCCAATGACAGCGAGATTGCGTGGCGGATTATCAGGTCGTCGGACAGAGATGCGCTGCGGGCTAGTTTGTAGTCCTGCTGCGCGCGGGCGAAATTGCCCAACAGGTCGAAAGCCAGTGCCCGGTCGGCAGCAATCGTCCGTTCGCTTATCCCGAGTCTAATTGCGTCATCGAACAATCGAAGCGCCTCGAACGGGTTCTCCGTTTTGACTGTGGCAGTTGCAAGCCCTGCGGTAATTCTACCATTACGCGGGCGAATGGAATTGGCGCGGGTAAAGAAATTCAGCGCCGCGTTTGCGTCGCCAAGCGTAAGCGCGGCGTTTCCGGCATCGGCCAACGCGTCGGCATCGCTTGGCTGGGCTGCAATCCGGCGCATTGCCGCACGAAGCTCGACCGCGCCTGTGGGTTCGCGAACCACTGGAAACGAAGGCGCAACCCTATCGAGCGCATCGAGCGCGCTTTCATCGACTACCTGTGCGAACGCAGTGGTCGACAGCGTAAGCAACGATGCTGATAATAAGCCACGTGATAGTATCACATTCATCCTAACCCCTTAGGGTCAAAGGTGACCGCCAAGCAAACTATGCTCCGCTGGTCACGCTCACCGGTTCCCTAAAAACGACAAGATGTGACTCTACAGGAGACCTGCTTGCCGACGGCTGAACAATCTACAGTGAATAATCAGTTGTTGCTCTGCCGGTCGAGAAAACGTGGAATATTGAGTCCACCGGGTGTGCCGTCATCCGAGTCCTTGGGCTTTTCATCCTCATCGTCCGAACGCGACAGTCCGCGTGAAAGGTTTGACATCCGCTCGAACAAAGTGCCGCCGGTTGCAATACGCGGCGCGGCTTGCGCCGGTGCCGGGGTAACGTCTACCTGCGGCTGCCATTCGTTAACGTCGGGATCTGCGTCGGCATGATCGGCATCATCAGCTACATCTGCGTTGCCGAGTTCGAGCATATCATCGTCAGCATCGGCGCTGGCAACATCTGCGGGCGCCCACGACGTCGTCTCTACGCTGTCATCGTCGGCCTGGCATTCGTCGGCTTCAGTCTCGACGCCATATTCGCTGGTTAGGTCTAGGCTGTCATCGGCGCTTTCGTCTTCCATCTCGACCTCGGCCACGACAGTTTCGGGTTCTGGGTCGTTATTAAACAGCGTCGATGCGGCAGGAGGCGTTTCGACAACTGGTTCAGCCGCTGGCCTGCTAAATGCAAATGGTCTTGCGGCGGCCGACGAAGCAACCGCTCCGGCATCACTGTCGATTCCGGTGGCAACCACCGAAACGCGGATTTTACCGTTCAAATTCTCGTTAAATGCCGAACCCCAGATGATGTTCGCGTCCGGATCGACCAGCTCGCGGATGTAGTTCGCTGCTTCGTCGACTTCCATCAGACGCATATCTTCGCCGCCGGTGATCGAGACGATAACGCCTTTGGCACCCTGCATCGAAACGCCGTCGAGCAATGGATTGGCTATCGCCTTTTCAGCAGCTTCGAGCGCACGTCCGTCGCCTTCGGCTTCGCCAGTGCCCATCATGGCCTTGCCCATTTCATGCATCACGCTGCGCACATCGGCAAAGTCGAGGTTGATGAGGCCAGGCATAACCATCAGGTCGGTAATTCCACGCACACCCTGCTGAAGCACTTCGTCAGCCAGCATGAATGCTTCTTTGAAAGTCGTGTTCGGGTTGGCGACCAGAAACAGGTTCTGGTTGGGGATAACAATCAGCGTATCAACGTGCTTTTGTAGTTCTTCGATACCGGCATCGGCAGACCGCATCCGCCGTGCGCCTTCAAAAAAGAACGGTTTAGTAATTACCCCGACCGTCAGAATATTGAGTTCGCGCGCTGCTTGAGCAATAACCGGAGCCGCACCAGTACCGGTGCCGCCGCCCATGCCAGCCGCGATAAAGCACATATGCGAACCGGCAAGCGCCGATTTGACCTGTTCAATAGTTTCTTCAGCAGCGGCACGGCCAACTTCGGGACGCGAACCGGCACCCAACCCTTGAGTAATTTCAGGTCCAAGCTGGATGCGATGTTCAGCCGGCGAAGCGTTCAACGCCTGAGCGTCGGTGTTGGCCACGATGAAATCGACGCCTTCCACCTTGGCATTGATCATATTTGCAACTGCGTTGCCGCCCGCACCGCCGATGCCGATGACCGCGATCTTCGGCTTCAACTCGTCAACCACGGGAGGACCAATATTGATGCTCATGACATTACTCCATTGCCTAACCGGCATGATCAAAAAATTTACACACTACTGACACAATTTAGAATCGCTGACACCATAAAATTAACTATTTTGCACAGCTTTCTCTCAAAAATTCTCGCGGATTGCCCGCATTATTCGCTCAAACAGACCAGGCATCGCACCGAGCGAGTGATCATTACTCCGATCAGTACCTGTTTTCAGGTCGATTTGGTCGGAAGCCGCATATAGAATGAGCCCGACCAGCGTCGCGAATGCCGGTCCACCATGTGCTTCGGGGATGCCACTTAACCCTATAGGCCGCCCTATGCGAACCGTTCTTCCAAGCGCTCCCTGCATGTTTTCGGCTATGCCCTTTAGCTCCGCGCCGCCACCGGTCAAAACAACCTGATAGCTTGAAGGACCGGCAAATCCGAGCTCCTTAAGCGCCCGGCCAATATCGGCGACGATGCTGTCTACCCGCTGGCAAACGACAGCATTCAATTGCGCTTTAGTGATCCGTGGAGCGTTCGATTCAACACCTGCTTCATCAGGACCGACGTCAAGCACCTCCTGATGATCACGCGGACTGGTCAACGCCGATCCGTGAAAGCATTTCAGCCGCTCTGCCTGTGCGCGGCGAATGCCGAAGGTCGAAGCAATATCGTCGGTTATGTCGGCGGCACCGCGCTGGATGGTTTGAAGCCCCACCAGCATTCCCCCGATGAATACTGACACATTGGTTATTGACGCGCCAAACTCGACAAGCGCAACGCCGAGTTCGCGTTCCTCGGCGGTCAGACATGCAAGTCCTGTTGCGACTGGCGCAACCACGATGGATTCGACCTCAAGATGCGCCGCGCGCGCGGTCATGTCTATGTTGCGCACTGGCGACTGGTCAGCGAGTACGACGTGGATATCGACACCAAGCCGGTCGGCGTGAAGCCCCACAGGATTGGAGACGCCGCCAACACCGTCGAGCGAATAGAGTGTCGGCTGAATATGCAGCGGTAACTTGCCGCCCGTTTCAATGTTAGCGCGGCCCGCCTGCAACAGTTCGTCGATGTCAGCCTGCTCGATCCGGTCGCCGCCAAGTTCGATCTCGACGGGTGCCAGCAGGCTGTCGAGGCCGCCAGCGGACATCCCGACCCAGATGCGGTCGATGTTGATGCCAGCAATCCGCTCGGCCTGCTCGACTGCATGGCGCACGGATAGTTCGGCCTGTTCGATATCGGCGATGCATCCGCGCGTGACGCCCCTGCTCTCGCGCTGGCCGCTGCCAAGCACGATCAACTCGCCACTGTCGGTTTTGCCAGCGATCAATGCAGAGACCTTGGACGAACCAATGTCGATCGCCGAGATTATCTTTTCTACCCGCGCAGCCTTCATGCTTCGGTTCCGTCGTCTTTGCTGGTGGCCGCTTTTTCCGGTTTCATTGGTTCAGGCTTTGGCGCTTTACGGAAATAAGCGCGGTCTGGGTCGCGCAGATCGAAATGGATGAGATCGCGCCCTAGCAAGCGGTGGACACCGTCCATCCGGGCGAAATTGAGCAATGCTTCGGCTGCGGCATCTTCGCCCTCGGGTAACGCTAAAGTCTCTCCGGTTTTGAAACGTAAATCCCAGCGCCGGTTGCCGATCCAGCTTGCTCCCGACACTTGTGCCTTCAAAGCCGTCGCCTTGTCGAGCAACTCTCCCAGCGCGACTGAATGGCGATTGGCATTGTCACCGTTCAGCATCGGCAAATCCTGGGTAGTCGCGGATTTCACATTTTCCAGAACGTTGCCCTCGGCATCGATCAGCGAGTATTTGCCATTCCGGTGCCACACTGCCGTCGGTTTCCGTTCGACAATTTCTACCGCCAACCGGTCAGGCAAGCGCCGCGATACCCGCGCATCCTTGATCCAGCCATATTGCAGCAAATCGGCGCGCACCTTTCCGATATCGACCATCGGCATCGAGCGGTCCATTTCTGCAAGGACGATGTCATAGACCTTAAGCTGGTCGACTCGCTCCATCCCCGTCACTTCGATGTCCTTGACCTCGAACCCTGCTTTAGCGGCTAGTTGGCCGTATTGCTGATACGCGGCAGCAGTCAGTCCAAACCACTGCGCCGCCAATATTGCGGCAACGCCTAGTCCGACAACAACAGCCCAGGTAAAAACCCGCTGAATCTCGTCTTCGGAAAACGGCAAGGTCCGCAAAAAGCGGTCGAACATTGATATCCGGCGTACTTTTTTTCGTGGGGAAGCGCTCTGTGTTTTGCCGCGCGCCTTGCCACTTTTGCGCTGGGTTGTCGCCATTACGCCAGCGCTTCTTTCACAATGATGTCGACCAGTTGCTCATAGCTGATACCGACATACTTCGCCTGTTCAGGAACCAGACTAAGCGCGGTCATCCCGGGCTGGGTGTTGGTTTCGAGAACGAAAATGCCAGCGATGCCGAGCTCGTCGTCCCAGCGGTAATCGGTCCGCGACGCGCCTTTGCAACCAAGTAGACGGTGTGCTTTGAGCGCGGTGTCGAGCATAAATGCCTCGATATCGGCGGGAATTTGAGCCGGGCAAATATGCTCGGTCAGACCGTCGGTATATTTCGCATCAAAATCGTAAAATCCGCTTTTCGGTTTCAACTCGGTGACTGCGAGCGCTTTGTCGCCCAACACGGCCACCGTCAGTTCGCGGCCTTTGATGAACGGCTCGGCGAGCAAACTGTCGAATTCCTGCCACGGCCCTTTGGCTTCACGCGAAATGGGGTTTCCATAGTTGCTGTCGGTTTTGACGATAGCGACGCCGACCGAGCTACCCTCGTTTATTGGTTTCAGCACATAAGGCCGCGGCAGAGGATCGCCTGCATAAAGGCTCTCGCTCGCGACAATCGTCCCCTTCGGCATCGGGATACCTGCGGGCACGAGGCATTGTTTGGTCAGTTCTTTGTCGATGGCAATGACCGATGTCACCATGCCGCTGTGCGTGTAGCGGATGCCCATCAGGTCCAGCATTCCCTGAACGCTGCCATCTTCGCCCGGAACCCCGTGGAGTGCATTAAACACGACATCGGGGCGGAGCGCGGTAAGCACCTGAGCGACATTGCGGTCCATATCGACGCGACTGACTTTGTAGCCCACGCTTTCAAGCGCGTCGGCGACCCCGTTGCCGCTCATTAACGAAACAGGTCGTTCATTCGACCATCCGCCCATCAGGACGGCGACGTGAATTTGTTCACTCATGTCGCATTTCCTACACGCTGGATTTCCCATTGCAGTTCAATTCCAGACTGCGCTTTGACGCGGCGGCGGACTTCTTCGCCGAGCGCCTCGATATCGGCGCTGGTTGCTTCCCCCAGATTAAGCAGGAAATTGGTATGCTTTTCCGAAACCTGAGCGCCACCAATTTGCAGGCCGCGACAACCGGCCTGATCGACTAGCTGCCACGCTTTGTGGCCTTCGGGGTTTTTGAAGGTTGAGCCCCCGGTTTTTGACCGCAGCGGCTGCGAAGCCTCGCGCGATGCGGAAATGCGGTCCATTTCGGCCTGGACCGCGATTGGGTCACCAGCAGTCCCTCGAAATCTTGCGGCGACAACTATCGCACCGTCGGGTAATTCCGAATGGCGGTAGCTGTACTGAAGTTCCTCGCAAGCCAGTGTGACCAATTCGCCACTGCGCATTACAACATCGCAGTCGATTAATATGTCCCTGACCTCGCCGCCATAGGCGCCGCCATTCATGCGGACGAAGCCGCCGACAGTGCCGGGGATAGAGCGCAGGAATTCTAGCCCGGCGATGCCATTGTCGCGTGCGGTCGATGATACGAGAATGCCAGACGCGCCAGCGCCGCAATCGAGGATGCAATCGCCTCTGTTTTCGACTTTGGCGAACGCTTTGCCAAGCCGAACAACAACACCGGGGACACCGCCATCGCGGACAATCAGGTTCGAGCCGAGGCCGAGCGCCATGACAGGTGTTGCCGGATCGAGATCGCGCAAAAAGCCTTGCAGTTCGGCGACATCCTTTGGTTCGAACAGCCACTCGGCGCTGCCGCCGGATTTAAACCAAACCAAGGGCGCGAGCGGTGCATCGGCGGTTAGCTTGCCTTCTACTTTAGGAAGGGTCGCTATACTCATGCTTTCGCGGCCCTTATAGCATCGGCCAGTCCCGCCGCCCATTTTGTTATGTCACCGGCACCGAGGCAGACCACCATGTCCTTGTCCTGCAGGATATCGGCAAGCTTGACTGCCAAGTCGGCGGCATCGCTGACATTGGCGGCAGAACGGTGTCCACGCGCTTTTATGCCGTTGACCAGCGCTTCAGAATCAACGCCGTCAATCGGTGCTTCGCCAGCAGTGTAGACCGGCGAGATAAAAACGATATCGGCGTCGTTAAACGCCTGCTGGAAATCGTCCATATGATCGCGAAGCCGTGTGTAACGGTGCGGCTGTGCAACCGCGATCACGCGGCCCTGAGCGCTTTCGCGCGCTGCCGATAGCACCGCGCGGATTTCAACAGGGTGATGGCCGTAATCATCGATGATCGTAACACCGTCCACTTCGCCGACCTTGGTAAAGCGCCGTTTGACACCGCCGAACTTGTCGAAGCCGTGCTTCACGGCCTCGTCACTCATGCCCATCTCAAGCCCGACAGCAACTGCCGCCAATGCGTTCTGCACATTGTGTCGCCCCGGCATCGGCAGCTCAATCCCCTCGATTGTTCGCTGCGAGCCATCTCGCGACGTGACAATAACGTCGAAGCGATTTCCGCCCGGATGGGGCGTTACGTTCTCGCCGCGCACGTCTGCTTGTGCAGAAAAGCCATAGGTGATGATCCGCCGGTCGCGAATCTTGGGCAAAATTGCTTGAACTTCCGGATGGTCGAGGCACATGATTGCCGCGCCGTAAAATGGCACATTTTCAACAAACTCGACAAACGCATCTTTAATCGCATCGAAGCCACCATAATGGTCGAGATGTTCGGGGTCGATATTGGTCACGACAGCAATCGTGCCGTCCAACCGCAAGAAGCTGCCGTCGCTCTCGTCGGCCTCGACCACCATCCAGTCGCTATCGCCGAGCCGAGCGTTCGACCCGTAGCTGTTGATGACACCGCCGTTAATCACGGTGGGGTCGATCCCGCCATGATCGAGCATCGCCGCAACAAGCGAAGTCGTAGTCGTCTTCCCGTGCGTGCCAGCCACAGCCACTGTGTTTTTCAGCCGCATTAGCTCGGCGAGCATTTCAGCGCGCCGCACCAACGGTATCCGACGTTCGAGCGCAGCGTCGCGTTCGGGGTTGCCCTTCTTTACTGCGGTCGAAGTGACAACCACCGCTGCATCGCCCAGATTGTCGGCATTATGCCCGATCATCACTTTGATGCCGAGTTTGCGAAGTCCGTCGATCACATAGCTGTCGGCTATGTCAGAACCTTGCACCTGATAACCCAGATTGTGCATCACCTCGGCAATGCCTGACATACCAATGCCGCCGATGCCGACGAAATGAACGATGCCGATATCGGTCGGAACACCCCTCATGCTGCTGCGTCCTTGGCAAGTGCTGGCGAACCGCCAAAATTCTCGACCCGTTCAGTTTTTGGCTTCAAAGTTTTCATCATCGGAGCAGCACCAAAGGATTCGACTAGGTCGGCCAGATCGGCAACCGCGCTTGGCCTACCGCAGCTTTTTGCAGCCTTCGCCGCGTTTTCCAGCGCACCGGGCTCAAGTGCGATCTTCTGGATTTGCTTAGCCAGTTCAACCGGTCCGAAACCGCTTTGCGCAATCGAACGCGCGCCGCCTGCGGCGACCATTTCCTTCACATTATAGACCTGATGGTTATCCATAGCACTCGGCAGCGGCACTAAGATCGCCGGTCGTCCGGCACAGGTCAGTTCGGCGATCGTCGATGCCCCTGCCCGCGCGATTACGAGATGCGACCAACCAAGCCGCTCAGGCAGATCCGTAATATAAGTCGCAAGCTCGGCCGGTATCTGGTGGTCGGCATAGGTCTTGCGCACCGCATCGATATCTTCAGCACGGCATTGCTGGGTTACCTGCAAACGTCGCCGCAAATTAAGCGGCAAGCGAGCCAGCCCGTCGGGCACAACATCGGACAGCACCGATGCACCCTGACTGCCGCCGGTAACCAGCACACGAAAAATACCGTCTTCGCCGAGCGGCGGATAAGGCTGATCGCGCAGAGCCAGCACCTCCTCCCGAACCGGATTGCCAACGAGATGAACCTTATCCGTGTAACGCGGCGACAGCCGCAAAACGTCCGGATAGGCCGTCGCTATCGAATTAACCTGCCGGGCGGTGAACCGGTTTACCCGGCCAAGCACCGCGTTCTGTTCATGGATGATCGTCGGGATTTTCTCGGCAAAGGCACCAAGAAGTGCGGGAAATGCTGGATAGCCACCAAAACCTACAACAACGCTTGGCGCAAAACTGGTGAACAGCTGACGAGCCATTTGCCTGCCCTCGGCAATCGCCTTTACACCCGGCAACCAGCTTAAGGGATTTTTGGTTATCCGTCCGGCTGGCAACACATGCGTTGCAATCCTGTCGGGGCAACCCGGAATTTTGGTGCCGCGCTCGTCGGTTACGAGCGCGACGTGATGTCCCCGATTGAGCAGTTCCTGCCCCAAAGCAAACGCTGGAATCAAATGCCCGCCGGTCCCGCCTGCGGCCAGGACATAATGCCGTGATATGGTCATGGCCTCTGTCCCTTCACCATATAGTTCGACCGGTCAAGATACGGGTTACGCTTCGTCAGTGCCAAGATGAGACCGCAGGTAATCGACAGCGCAAGGATGGATGATCCACCGTAGCTGACGAATGGCAATGTCATGCCTTTCGACGGGAAAATGCCAAGGTTCACCGCCATATTGATCATAGCCTGCCCGCAAAACTGAGTGACCAAACCGGTGACTGCAAATACGACAAACTGGTCCTTTTCATCAAGCAGCCTAATGATGACCCTGACCATTATTGCAAAAAATATGACCGCAATCACCATGCAAGCCAGCAGCCCGAATTCTTCGCCAATTACCGAAAAAATATAGTCGGTATGACCTTCAGGCAATGAGTATTTTCTCGTCCCCAAACCTGGTCCAACACCAATAAGGCCACCGCTAGTAAGAGTGGCCAACGCCATCTTGTCGTGAGTGAGGCCTTCAGTGCCAAATATCCACGCGTCGATCCGCTGGGTCGCCGTGGGATAAAAATTATAGGCGAGAATGAGTCCTCCTAGCCCGCCGATCACCGTCGCCCAAAGCCTTGCTGCCGGAACCCCCGAGACCATCATCAACGCGAACCATGTGCCAGCGACCAATATTGTCTGTCCTAGGTCGGGCTGAAGCATCAGGAAAACACACACAACCCCGGTTCCGATCATAGTAATGACCCGTACCGGCAAAGTCCGATCTTTCAGGTGCCAGCTTAAAACCCAAGCCATTGTCACCGCAAAAAAGGGTTTGAGGAATTCGGACGGTTGCAGTCCGGCGAAGCCAGCGCCAATCCATCGTTGCGACCCGTTTACTTCGCGACCGACCAGAGGAACCAACGCCAGTAAGACGAAAAAAATGCCAAAACCGACCACCGCAAAACGGCGAGCCTGCTCGCGGGGATACATCGAGACAACCAACATGATCGGGATGCCGATGATGATCCACACCAGTTGTCGGTAAAAGAAATAAAGCGCTGGCAGCTGCGTTTGCGAAGTCGAAAGCCGTTGTGCTCCTGCGGGTGATGCTGCCGCAACGGAAAGCAATCCGATAGCGATCAGTACTAACATCAACGATAGCAGCACCCGGTCAAGTTCCCAGAACCAGACACCAAGGGGTGAACGGTCACCGCGACCTAACCGGTTAGCGAAACCGATTTTGCCGGTCTTCGCGGCGAGCACCCACGGCACATCGTTGCCGTTTGAGCTCATGAGAGCGCCTCTACTATGGCCTTGAAGGCATCTCCGCGCGCTTCGAAATCCTTGAACTGATCGAAAGAAGCACAGGCGGGAGATAGCATAATAACATCGCCGGGAAGCGCTTGCGAGGCCGCCGAGTGGACCGCGCTGCCCATCATCTCGCAGCGCTCAACCGGCATATGTGGTTCGAGCAGCGTGGCAAATAATGGACCAGCCTCGCCGATTGTGTATGCTTTTACCACATGCCCGAAATTAGGCGCGCATTCGTTCAGGTCTTCGCCTTTGGGAAGTCCGCCGACAATCCAGTGAACGCGAGGATATGCGGCTAACGCTGGTGCAGTCGATGCGGGGTTAGTTGCCTTGCTATCGTTGACGAACAGGACGCCGTTCCGTTCGGCGACGATCTCCATGCGGTGTTCGAGACCCCTGAAGCTCTTGAGCGCTGGCCGCCACTGCGATTCCCTGATGCCCAGCGACTCGACCAGAGCAATTGCGACCGCAACGTTTTGGAGATTGTGCGGACCTTGTAACGAGGGCCAATCCTGCTGGCCTTCAAGTTTTGCCGTTTCGGCCAATTGTACGACGCCCGCGCCACGTTTGGCCAATACCGTTTCGTATATCCGCAATGTATCGGCATCGCCCTGACCAAAAACCGAATGTTGCTTCGCCATTTGCATATCGAACAACCGCGCCTTCGACGCGACATAGCCTTCATAACCATCGTATCGATTGAGATGATCGGGAGACAGGTTAATGAGCGCCGCCGCTTCACAAGCCAGGCTGTGAGTCAGGTCGATCTGATAGCTCGACAGTTCAAGCACATAGACGCCGCCTGCGGGTAACGGAGCCTGAGACAGGATCGGCAATCCGATATTTCCCGCCATCCGCACCGGCAACGCTGCACTTTTCAATATGTGGTGAACCAAGGCAGTGGTCGTCGATTTGCCGTTGGTACCGGTGATACCAATGACACGGTGGGCGGGTAAATTCGCGCGCGCCATGGAAAACAGTTCGATATCACCGATCAACGGCACGCCGCTCTCGCGCGCTTTGTCGGCAATCGGATGACTATTGATCGGAACCCCCGGCGAGACCACGATACCGTCATAACCGGCCAGATCCGCCTCTAACGGATCGGCTATCGTAGCAATTTCCGCAGCCTGATTTCGTGCAGCTTCGTTCTGGTCCCAGGCGAGGACATGCGCGCCACCAACATGTAAAGATTGTGCGGCCGCAAGGCCAGACCGCGCAAGGCCCAAAAGGGCGAATTTGCAGTTGGCGAAGACTGGGCTGGTGATCATCTGAGTTTGAGCGTGGATAGCCCCGCAAGCGCCAAAACGAAAGCGACAATCCAGAAACGAATGACGACGGTGGGCTCCGACCAGCCCAGCTGCTCAAAATGGTGGTGGATCGGCGCCATCCTGAAAATCCGTCTGCCGGTGCGTTTGAACCAGAACACCTGGATGATTACCGACAGCGCCTCAACCACGAACAAACCACCGATGATTACCAAGGCAAATTCATGATGCGCGACGACAGCGATAGCACCCAATGTGCCGCCCAGCGCCAAACTGCCGGTGTCGCCCATGAATACGGCGGCGGGCGGAGCGTTAAACCACAGGAAGGCAAGTCCTGCGCCAACAATCGCGCCGCATAACATCGCCAGATCACCCACGCCGAGCAAAAAAGGTATGCCGAGATATTCGGCGTAAACGGCATTGCCGACCATATAGACTATCGGCATAAGTGCGCCCGAAGCGATAATAACCGGCATTGTTGCCAGACCATCGAGTCCGTCGGTGAGGTTGACTGCATTGCCGAACGCCACAATCACGAACGCGCCAAACGGCACATACCACCAACCAAGATCGGCAACCGGCCCGTTGACGAATGGCAAATATAATTGGCCACCGGACTGCCATACAATCAGCGACACGGCAACACCGGCAATGGCAAATTCCAACAACAGCCGCACTTTACCAGAAACGCCCTTATGGCTGCGCTTCTTGACCTTGTCATAGTCGTCCATGAAGCCGACGATGCCAAAACCAGCCATAACCAGCAGGCAGGCCCAGACATAGACATTTGCCAGATCCATCCACAGCAGCATCGACACCGAAATCGCGATCAGGATCATCAACCCGCCCATGGTCGGTGTACCAACTTTGGCCAGATGCGACTGCGGGCCGTCGCTGCGGATCGGCTGGCCTTTGCCCTGCCTGATGCGCAGCATTCCGATAAACTTCGGGCCGATAATCAGTCCGATGACCAAAGCAGTCGCGACAGCGGCACCCGACCGAAAACTCAAATAGCGGAGGAGGTTGAACCCGCTGGGGAAACCCAAATACTCCGCCAGTAAATAAAGCATTAGCTACCCTCACCCACCAGCGCGGCGATAATGGAGGATAAGCCCATCGAGTTTGAGCCCTTGACCAATACCGTATCAGAATCGCGCAGATTGTCCCGCAGAAGGTCGAGTGCCTCCCCTGCGTTGGTGCAATGCGCCCAATTCACTGGCCCCTCAACCCCTGCATTCAACTTTGTGGCGAGAATTTGCATCTCGTTGCCGACCAGTATGGTGAAATCGACATTTGCTAGCGCAAGCGGGACCGCAAGTGCCAAGTGATATTCTTCGCTCCGGTCGCCCAACTCTTTCATAGCTCCGAGAACCACGATGCGGCGGCCAGCGCGGTGGTTGCCCAATTCAGCAATCGTCACGGCCATCGAAGCGGGATTGGCGTTATAACTCTCGTCGATCAGCGTCACGGTCTTCTCGCCAATAGAAACTATATGCCGCGCACCGCGACCTGCCATTCCTCCGAGTTCGGCCATCGCCAGACCAGCCGCCGCCAGATCACCGCCGACCGCCTCAACCGCTGCCAGAACCGCTAGCGAATTTGCGATCCAGTGCTTGCCCGGTTGCGACAACGTGTAGCACAACGTGCCGCCGGGCAGTTTTGCGGTAATCAGAGACCCGCCGTCTTGCGACGCAACATGATCCAGGACCCTTACATCGGCGTCGGCGGCAAACCCGAAACTTATCACATTGGCCGCGTATTTTTCCGCAGCATCTCGCAATCTCCGATAATGCGCGTTGTCGGCAGGAATGATGGCAGTGCCGCCCGGCATCAGGCCTTCGAAAATTTCTGCCTTGGCATCGGCAATCTCGGCTTCATCCTTGAAGAAACCGATATGCGCAGGTGCGATGGTGGTGATGATGGCAACATGCGGCCGGACCAAATCCGTCAGCTCGCGCAATTCTCCGGCATGGTTCATACCCATTTCGAAAACGCCATATTTCGTGTCACGCGGCATCCGGGCGAGGCTCAAGGGGACACCGACATGGTTGTTGTAGCTCTTGACCGACCGGTGCGCGAACCCGCGTGACGACCTGTCGAGCGCGGCATACAGCGCTTCTTTTGTGCCGGTCTTTCCGGCCGAGCCGGTAACGCCGATAATCTTGGCTGACACGCGAGCGCGCGAGGCACGGGCCAAGGCATTGAGAGCCTCCATGGTGTCGTCGACCAATATGTGCGGACGCCCAATGGGATCGCTGACGACGGCGCCGGCTGCACCATTGGCGAAAGCTTTGTCAGCGAACAGATGCCCGTCGGTCGCATCGCCTTTCAGGGCAAAGAATAAATCCCCCTGACCAATCTCGCGCGAATCAAACGCGACTTCATTTGCGGCAAATATCCCTTCTGCTGTGCCACCCACTGCAGCGATCAGTTCATCGTGAGTCCAAAGCGCGCTCACGCGGCACATTCCCGTGCCACTTCGACATCGTCAAACGGCAGCATTCGTCCAGCGATTTCCTGACCCTGTTCATGGCCCTTGCCTGCGATCAGGACGATGTCGTCGGGTTCGGCATGTTCGATAGCAAACGCAATCGCATAGCGGCGGTCGCCGATATTGTGAGCGCCGGGTGCGCCCTGAATGATGTCGTCGCGGATGAGTGCCGGATCTTCGCTGCGTGGATTGTCATCGGTGACGATTACGATGTCCGACTCTGCGATGGCAATAACGCCCATTTCGGGTCGCTTGCCTTTGTCGCGATCGCCACCAGCGCCGAAAACGGTTATCAACTTACCTTTCGTATGCGGACGAAGCGCGGCAATTGCGGCGCGCAGACCATCGGGCGTATGTGCGTAATCGACATATACCGGCGCGCCGCTTCTCGTGATAACTGCGCGCTCGAGCCTGCCCCGCACCGGCTGCAGTCGCGCCACATGCCCGAGCACATCTTCGACATCGCCGCCACTCGCCAACACAATACCAGCTGAAACCAGGACGTTCGCTGCTTGATATGCGCCGATCAGCGGAAGTTTGACCCTGCTGATCTCACCCTGAATGGCGAGCTCAAGCGTCTGGCCCAACTGCGTTGGGGTGCGCGAGACCAGACGAATGCTCTCGCCTTTTTCTCCCACCGTAATCAGCCGCAATGCGCGTTGTTTGGCGCGCGCGATGGCTTTGTCCGACCATATATCATCGGCCCAAATTACCGCCGTGCCATCGTCGCTAACGACTTCATCGAACAACCGCATCTTGGCATCGAAATAATCATCCATATTATGATGATAATCGAGATGATCGCGGCTCAGGTTGGTAAAAGCGGCAATCCGAACAGGAACACCTTCGCTGCGATATTGCGCCAGACCGTGGCTCGACGCTTCGAATATGGCGTGGCTGACGCCCTCGCGCGCTAAGCCCGACATATTCGACAGAAAGGTAACTATGTCGGGTGTTGTAAGTCCGGTCTTGGTTTGATCGGACGCAGTCGTGATTCCCAACGTCCCAATCGATGCAGCATTGTGCCCCGCCATCCGCCATAACTGCCGGGTCAGTTCGGCAGTCGATGTCTTGCCGTTGGTGCCGGTAACCGCAGCTATATGCTGGGGAAACGGCGAAAAAAATTTGGCCGCCATATGTGCAAAAGCGTGTCGTGGATTATCAGCGGCAAGATGGACTGCACCAACGACTTGTGCCTCGGGTCGCGCAACAACGGCGATGGCACCGCTAGCAACCGCGTCGTCGATAAAATCTTCACCGTTGAACGCCGCGCCTTGAAATGCACCGAAGACAGTTCCCGTCGCAATCTTCCGGTGATCTATGGCAAAGCCGGTGACCGTCTGTTCGGCGGCAACACCGTCTAAATCAGGCAGCAATTGTCCAAGGCGCATTATCGCTCTCCCTTGGCTTTCCACAATAGGGGCATCAGCTCGGAAACATCAACATCGCGTTTCATATCCGGAATAATACCGAGCAACGGGCCGATGCGCGTGACAGCTTTCTTTACCACAGGCGCCGCCGTATAACCGGCAGTACGTTGGAAGCTTGATTCTGCAGTACCCTTCGGTTCGTCGAGCATTGCTACCACCACGTAACGTGGATTATCCATCGGGAAAGCGGCCGCGAAAGTGGCCACCACGAGATTACGGCTGTAACCGCCCACGCCCGGCTTTTCGGCCGAGCCGGTCTTGCCACCGACGCGGTACCCTTGTGCATCGGCATTTTTCCCAGTGCCGTCGACGACAATCATGCGCATCAACTGTCGCATACGCGCACTTGTCGCAGCGGTGAATACGCGCTTGCCAGGAAGTTTGGCGTCAGCTTTGGTTTTAAACATCGTTGCCGGACGGTAGATGCCGCCGTTTACCATTGCAGCGTAAGCGCTCGCGAGATGAAGTGGCGTTACCGCAATGCCGTGGCCATAGCCGACGGTCATATTGGTAATCCGACCCCAGCTTTTCGGGTAAAGCGGCATTGCTTTTTCAGCGAGCTCGACATCAGGGCGAGCATTGAAATGCATTGTACGAAGCATTGCATCCATCCGCGTCGCACCCAAATTATCTGCTATCTGGGCGGTAACAACATTTGAGCTGTGCACCAGAGATTCTGGAGTATTCAGCCATCGACCGGCCGGATGAGTATCACGAATTTTGAAACGGCCTACCTGCAACGGAACGGTGGCATTATACCGTATCGAAAGATCGCGCACTGTTCCTGCATCGAGCGCCGCCGCTACAGTGAGCGGTTTGAACGTTGACCCCAACTCATAAACGCGATTGGTGACGTTGTTGGTTTGGCGAGTGATCGGGTAGCGACCATTAATAATCTTTTCGCCCAGATCGGGAATATTGGCGAACACCGGTCGATTGGGATTGAACGACGGCAATGTGGCCATCGCAACCACTTCGCCGGTTTGAACATCCAGAATGACACCTGCTGCGCCCTTCGCTCCGGTCGCGATCATGCCCGATGCCAGTTCGCTTTCAAGCGCAGCCTGAACCCGCACGTCGAGCGCCAGATTAAGCGGTTTGCCTCGCTTGGCCGGATCGCGCAGATGATCGTTCATCACCCGCTCCATGCCCAACGCACCCTTTCCGTCGCGGTTGACGAACCCAAGAACGTGCGCTGCCAGATCGTGTTGCGGATATAGCCGCGTTGCCTCGCGCGGAAATTCGATAGCGATTTCACCAAGGTCATGCACGCGGCGCACTTCTTCGGGTAGTGCGCGTTTACGTAGATAACCGGATTTGTCGTTCGTCAGCTTGGCGTAAAATTCAGCCGCAGGCGTATCGGGGAAAATTTTTGCAAGTTCGCCCGCCAATTCCCTTTTATCGCCCAGAATATTTTGCGGCTTGACCCAAATCGCATAGCCATAAATGCTGCGGGCAAGCGGTACTCCGTTGCGGTCAACGATATCTCCGCGATCAGGAACATAGTCGGTGGTGGTCGCACCAAACGCCCGAGTGCTTTCAAACAACGCCAGAGTTGCCAGCCGGCCGATCAGCAACATGATGAACAGCCCGAACATGGCGACAAGTACCAGCAACCTCCAGAACGCATTGGCGGCGAATGGCGGCTGGCCTATTCCGCTCTTCCGCGTCGTTGTGCGGGCCGCGAATATCGTCATCTGCGCTTACGCTCATTATCCGCCCTTGCCGAAATATCGCGCATCAGATCGTCCGATAATAGCTTTTGATCGATCTGTGCCAGCCGCTCGGTCCGCGTTTGCTCCACGTCCGGTTTTTCCACGTCGCGAACCGCTGACGGAGTTTGGGCCTGAGCCGTTGCGACCGAGGTTGGCCGGGGGGTCTCAAAGTTGCGCTCGGCGCCAATGACCCCAGACGGAGCAGCACCGTCATTGTCCGATGCCGATATCATTACAGGGCTGGAAACGGCTGTGTCGCCATCGAACCCAGCCAATGCAGCTTCGCCATTTACGAATTGCTGCGCGGTCGGTGGTTCGTATCCGTAGAGCAGATCGTTCCACTCTTCGAGTTGCTGCATGCTCGCCCGCGTCCGCAATTCGGCTTGCAAAAAGCTGATTTCGCGCTTGGTTTCGAGGATATTGTTATCAACAAGCACTAGGTCGCTATGCAATGCGGCCACGTTTAGCGACAGCGGGTAAAGCAGGATCGCGACTAGAAAAACCAGCGCCAGCCAGCCGAGATTTTTGAGACGTTTCATCGCAAGGCTCATGCCGCTTCTCCTTCCCGCCATGCCGCCGATGAAGTGCGGGTGGCCGAGCGCAGTGTTGCTGAGCGGGCACGCGGGTTGCGCGCGATTTCATCGTTCGATGGGCGCAACGCTTTGTCGGCCTTGTCAAATGTCGGTGCTGGACCATTGTCTGCAACCGTCGGCACATGCCGTGAACCAGCGCCCTCGCTGCCGCTACGACGGCGCAAAAACTGTTT
>Ga0326733_1000213_pt1 | contig 18183 bp, 21 predicted proteins | sample 14_GP2_308_FD_207946 | JGI IMG/M metagenome (GOLD analysis project Ga0326733, IMG submission 207946) | Glacier ice microbial communities from Ngari, Tibet, China - 14_GP2_30.8 | ecosystem: Environmental > Aquatic > Freshwater > Ice > Glacier | place: China: Ngari, Tibet | collected 2018-07-17 | reverse complement strand
ACGCCTATACCAGCGATCTTTCGATGGTATACGAGGCTGACTGTGCTGACTTTGAATGGGATCGTATCCTTGATCTGCAAAAATTGGCTATCTGTCAGCCACGTTTTAATGATACCGAACTCCAGGCCGAAAAAGGCAACGTTAAAAGCGAACTGACGAATTATCTCAATGACCATCATCGTATTTTGTGGCCGCGCGTCCAACAGTTACTCGGTGAGGACGTCCTGACGTATCGACAGGCAATCCCGACGATTAGCTCGGTGACCTTGGCTGATGTCCGCGAGCACCACAAGCGAACTCACACGACTCGCAACATGCGTTTTGTGATTGCAGGTAAGCTTGAGGGTCGCAAGGCTGAAATAAAGCGTCAGCTCGAGGATTTCCAGTTGGCCGAAGGCGAACGCTTTGAAATTCCACGCGACATCCTATCGAGTTCCGGTCCGAGTGTTATCCGGCGCAAGGATGCGACAAACCTGACGTTTAACTGGTCGATGGCAATTTCGCGCGAACTCAACGATGAAGAGCTTGATGCGATGCACTATCTCAACCATATCCTCACGGGAACAATGTACTCACGAATCTTTGGTGCGGCACGCCGCAAAGGCCTTGCGTACAGCGTGAGCGCCCATGTTGGTGCCGGCTATTACGACAGTAGCTGGGATATTATTGGCCAGGTTAACCACGAGACTGCTGGCGAGCTATTTGATATTATTACTCGCGAAATTAAATGCGTTCTCGACGGTAAGATTACCGAAGATGAGATTCTAGCGGCAAAATCATTTGCACTTGGACGCTATCAGATGGGAGCGCAGACCGTTTCGCAGATTAGTAGCTTCTATACGGGGCGTTATTTTGCAGATGACTTCATTAAAAACTATGACAGTGTGCCGCAGATGATTGAAAACGTATCACTCGATCGTATGATAGACACTGCCCGTGGCTTTATTAACGAAGACACCTGGGTACTCGCTGCCGTCAGTAGTGGTGAGCGTCAAGAACTTGTCGAATTGAACGATAAGCTGGCAACTTTGTTCGAACCGAAGTAGAATGAACATATGAAGATAGCAATTGCAGGATACGGCGCTGAGGGTGAATCAAGCTATCGCTACTTTGCATCCAACCCTGAGCACCAGATTACAATCGTTGATCAGCATCAGCCCGAGCGGCAGCTGCCCGATGATGTAACGCTCATTACTGGTGAAGACGCCTTTCTAAACCTGTCTGGGTTCGATCTTGTCATCCGCACTGCCGGGCTGGCACCCTTTGCAATTAAAACTGATGGCAAGATCTGGTCGGCGACAAATGAATTCTTTGAGAAATGCCCCGTCCCAATTATTGGAGTGACCGGCAGTAAGGGGAAGGGGACGACCGCTAGTTTGATTGCTGGTATTCTCGAGGCAGCCGGCAAGACAGTCTGGCTTGTCGGTAATATTGGTGTCCCGGCATTGGATGTCCTGTCGCGCATCAAAGCAGGTGATCTGGTTGTGTACGAATTATCAAGTTTTCAACTATGGGATATTGAACGCTCTCCGCAAACAGCCGTCGTACTATTCATCGAGCAAGAACACCTCAATGTTCATCTTGATATGGACGACTATTTACGGGCGAAGGCTAATATCACATATTATCAAACAGATGATGACATGGTGGTGTATAATCAAAAAAACGCATTTTCGCGTGCAATTGCAGAACATTCAGATGCTCAAAAAATAGCCTATCCATCAGATGAGGGAGCGCATGTTTTCGATGGGGACTTCTATTACGGAGAACAATTAATTTGTTCAGTTGATGTTCTTACTCTGGTGGGTCTCCATAACCAGGAAAACACCTGTGCGGCAATTGATGCTGTGTGGCCAATGACCCAGGATATCGAAGCAGTACGTACAGGCATCGCAGGATTCACTGGCTTGCCGCACCGTCTGCAGTTTATACGTGAAGTAAATGGCGTACGCTACTTTGACGATAGCATCGCCACGACACCTGGCTCGGCTATCGCTGCACTGAGGTCATTTGCTGAATCGAAAGTTATTATTCTGGGCGGATCGGCTAAAGGATCTGACTTTAGCGAACTGGCTACCGAGCTCAATCGTCACGACGTCCAAGTGATTTTAATTGGCGAAGAGGCGAGCGTCATCGCTAGAGCCTGTGATGAGGCTGGTTTTGAAAACTATGAAATCCTACCGCTGCCAGATGCAACCAAGATTGTACGACGCGCTGCGGAGCTAGCAAAGCCAGGTAGTGTCGTGCTGATGAGTCCTGCCAGTGCAAGTTTTGGTTTGTTTAAGAACTACGCTGATCGCGGTGAACAATTCACCCGTGCTGTCGGTAAATTATAGGCAGTTTCACTTTGACTCGTGGCTTATAGCGACATCAACGGATTAGCTGGTACACTAGGTAGACGTATGCAACCACTGTTAAAACGAATTACTCAATTATCCTCCCAAATCGACGCTGCCTTCGTGCGACTGGCAATTCAAGAGAAGCAACAACAGATTGCTAGCTTGGAAACGCAACTTGCTACCTCTGAAATCTGGAATAATCCAACTGACGCTCAAGAGAAGAGCATCAAACTCGCCGCTCTTAATAATATGGCAGAGCCGTGGTTGACACTCCGGGCTCAGGTACGTGACATCGTCGAACTTCTCGGCATGGGCGACGACAGCCTCCTGAAGGAATTCGACGGGCAGGTTAGTGCACTTGAGAAGGAATTGGACATTCTTCGCAAGGAATTATTATTAAATGGTGAGTACGACGACCACAATGCGATTGTGCGACTCAGTGCCGGAGCGGGTGGCACCGACGCCCAGGACTGGACCGAGATGCTCGAACGAATGTATCTGCGATGGGCTGAAAAATCCGGTATGAAAACGTCAATCGTCGAACGTTCAACCGGTGAAGAGGCTGGTATCAAATCAAGTGTGATCGAAATCAGCGGTCCGTATGTCTACGGTAAACTACGAAGCGAACACGGTGTCCATCGCCTCGTCCGGCTCAGTCCGTTCAACAGCGATAATCTGCGACAAACAAGCTTTGCATTGGTAGAGGTGCTGCCGCAGATCGATAGGCCAGATGATGTGAAAATTGATGACAATGATCTAAAAATTGATGTCTACCGTGCCGGTGGCCATGGTGGTCAGTCGGTGAATACGACCGATAGTGCGGTCCGGATTACTCACATACCGACGAACATCGTCGTCGCGATTCAAAATGAGCGTTCACAGCTCCAAAACCGCGAAACGGCCATGAAAATACTTCGCTCAAAGCTCGCTCAATTGCAGCTTGAGCAACATGCAGCCGATATCAGTGAACTTCAGGCAGGGGAGTCCGCCAACTGGGGTTCGCAAATTCGTAACTACGTCCTCCATCCCTATACACTCGTGAAAGACACCCGAACCAAATACGAAGATCGTGATGCGCAGGGCGTACTTGACGGAAAACTACAGGGCTTTATCGAATCGTACCTCGAACACGTTCAGGTCGCCTAAATGCGCGATTGGCATCAAGGTTCTTATGCTATAATAGGTACGAAATGATACTGCTAGATAGGGTAACGAAAACGTACGGCAAGGATACCGCGCCTGCGATTAATCGCATGAGTCTTTTTATCGAACCACGTGAGTTCGTCATTCTGGTCGGCACCAGCGGTGCAGGCAAGTCGACATTATTGAAATTATTAACTCGCGAGGAAAAGCCAACCAGCGGTAAGATTGTCGTGGGTGGTATCGACTACGACACACTCAAGGACAGCCATGTTCCGATGTTACGTCGCAAGATCGGTGTCGTATTCCAGGACTTTAAATTACTGCCTCAGCGTACGGTGTTCGAAAATATTGCGTTTGCTCTCGAAATCGCTGGCATGACTGGCCGAGAAATTAAAAATACTGTTCCCAAGGTGATTGAACTTGTTGGACTGACCGGAAAAGAAAAGCAATTCCCGCACCAATTGTCAGGTGGAGAGCGTCAGCGCGTAGCGATTGCCCGTGCGGTTGTACGTCAGCCTAAAATTCTGATTGCCGATGAGCCGACCGGAAATCTTGACCCAAAGCACAGCTGGGATATTGTCCGCTTACTCGAAAAGATTAATAAGTACGGCACGACAGTGCTACTGACGACACATAACGTTGATATCGTTAATAAATTAAAGCGTCGTGTTATCACCATCGAGCATGGTAAGATTACAAGCGACCAAGCACAGGGGAGTTACCGACAATGAGCAAACGTAAATTAGATTCAAAATCATTTGCTAAGCAAAAACAAAACCGTCGCAAGATGTTGACGTTTGTTCGCATGTGTCGTTATGGAGTAAATAACTTCTCTCGAAATGCCTGGCTGACGATTGCCGCAACTGCGGTTATGACAATCACCTTATTGATTATCTTTACTGCGGTGGCCGCCCGTTCAGTCCTCGCCGAAACTGTCGGACAGCTGCGTGACAAAGTCGATATGTCGATTTATCTCAAGACCGAGACGACTAGTGACGAGGCTGATGCCATTTCAGTCCAACTGCAAGAGTTGAGTTCAGTGCGATCGGTGCGTTACGTCAGTGCAGCCGAAGCGCGTGAAAAAATCGCCCAGGACAATAAAGACGACGTGCAATATCTGGAGGCGCTCAATGAGGCGACCAACAAAAACCCGGCGATTTTACGTATTATCATCGAAGACATTAATGATACCTCGCAGCTGAGTGACTTTGTTGCGACGAATGCGCTACTAAAAGAATCTATCGACACCTCACGTGAACCATCATTTGCCGGTGAAAGGCGAGCGAGCATCGAGTCAATCGGACGAGCAGTGCAGTTCGCAGAGCGAGTCGGTATTATCGCCAGCCTCATCTTTGTGGCCATATCGTCACTGATTATTTTTAACACGATTCGCATGGCGATCTTTAACCGTAAAGAAGAGATTCAAATGATGAAGCTTATCGGAGCTGATCGATCATTCATTCGCGGCCCGTTCGTCGTCGAAGCCATCGTCTACGGCTTTATTGCAGCGATTATTGCGACAGTTATCGGCTTTATGGCACTGTACAGTTCCGCCGAGACACTCGGTAGTTATCAAATTGCTGTTCAACCGACCATTGATTTCGTGACCTTTTACGCTGGATTCGTTCTCCTAGGGATGATTGCAGCGGGTGCACTGATTGGTGTTATTTCATCGCTCCTTGCCACACAACGGTACCTCAAACTGTAGATCTGGATTTGTTTGACATAACCAGGATGCTTATGCTAAGATTGGAAAAGTTATGAAACTGCGTACCACCACACCAGCTTCGATCACCTTTACTGCAAAGTCATTGCTTGTCGCTACAGCTGTACTCATGGCTTTTGCTGTTCCAATCCAGCTGAGTAGTACTGTCTCGGCAGATAAATATGACGACCAGATCAATGCCATTCAACAAGACATTGCAAAGTATGAAGCCGAATCAGCTCGCCTGAGCGGTGAAGCCCAGACACTACAGTCGGCTCTGGCAATTATCTCATCCGAAAAAGCCCAGATTCAGTCACAACTTGACCTCAGCCAGGCAAAATTCGACAAATTGACTGCCGATATCATCCAGACCGAAAAAGACATTAAAGACAACCAGGACGCACTTGGTAGCACCATTGCCGACCTGTACGTTGATGACAAGATTTCACCACTCGAAATGATTGCTAGTAGCCGCAACGTTAGTGATTACCTCGACAAGCAAGAGTACCGTAACTCAATCCGTGACGAACTCTCGAGTACGATTACAAAAGTAAAGACGCTCAAGGCAGAGCTCGATACACAAAAAATTGCGGTTGAAAAAGTGCTAGACCAACAAAAGGCACAACGTGCTGTACTAGTCACCAAAGAAGCCGAGCAATCAAATCTTCTTGCTCAGACACAAGGCCAAGAAGCAGCGTACCAGCAGCTTGCAAGCAAAAAGACTGCCGACCTCGCAGCTGTTCAGGCACAGCAACGCGCTGCGATCGCTGCCCTCACGAACAACGGACAGAACACAGCCGGTGCCGCTGGTTCATTCCAGTACCGAAGTTATAGTGGTAACCAAGGCGCCTGTGGCGGCGGGTATCCGTCTAGCTGGTGTAATGCACCACTTGATGCCTACGTCGACTCATGGGCACTATATACACGTGAGTGTGTCAGCTACGCCGCCTGGGCAGCCGTTAACCGTTTCGGTAAGCGCGTCTCCAGCTTCTCTGGTATGGGCCACGCGTACCAATGGCCAAACACTGCATCAGCCCTGATGGGTGCTAACGTCGACAACACGCCAAGCGTCGGATCAGTAGCGATTACTCCAATCTCAAACTTCACACCTCTAGGACATGCCATGGTCGTCGAAGAGGTCTATGGTGATGGATGGGTGCGCGTCAGTCAGTACAACTTTGCCGGTACGGGTGAGTACAGTACGATGGACCTCAAGGCATCAAGCGCCGTCTACGTCCACTTTCAAAACCGATAATATCTAATCACAAAACCATAACTTCTATAGCGCACTCTCACCGGAGTGCGTTATAATTATAAGAAGTAAAAAGCTTTCAGGGAGTATCATGATCAAACAACCACATCCATCTGCGGACGAGCCGCACAAGCCAACGGCAAAAAGCCGTCGACCACTCTCGCCGAACCTACTATTCGTTATCGTTGCTGCTACGGCAGTGATTGGTTTTCTGCTCGGGACGCGTAGCGACCAGCTATATAGCTTGATTGCACCAGCCTTTGGTGTCTCGACGTATGCAGGTGAACTTAACCTTGAATCGGTTCAAAATACCTATCAAGCACTCAAGGCTAATTATGACGGTCCACTCGATGATAAGGCACTAATCGAAGGGGCGAACAAGGGACTTGTCGAAGCGGTAGGCGATGATTACACGCTATATATGAACCCCAAGGAAAGTAGTGACTTTGAAAAGGAGCTCAGTGGCAACATCGGTGGTGGTATTGGTGCTGAAGTCGGACTTCGCAACGACGCTGTGACAATTATCCGAACGCTCAAGGGCAATCCTGCCGAGAAAGCCGGACTCAACGCTGGCGATACGGTTATTACGGTCAACGACCAGGAAGTCGCTGGCTGGACGGTTGAAAAGGCTGTTGGTCAGATTCGCGGTGAAGAGGGGACAACGGTCAAACTCACCGTCTTGAGGGGCTCTGAGTTGAAGGAATTTGTGATTACCCGTGCAATTATCTCAAACCCGAGTGTCGAAAGTAGTGTTGAGGGTGGCGTCGGCACCCTGACGATCAGCCGATTTGATGGTGAAACGGGGGCGCTTGCGCGGGCCGCTGCCCAATCGTTTAAAGAGCAGGGCGTTACATCGGTAATACTTGATCTTCGCGGTAACGGTGGTGGCTACGTCGATGCCGCCCAGGACATCGCTGGTCTGTGGCTCGACAACAAGATTGTCTTGGTTGAAAAGGCCAACGGAAAGACCGTCGATGAACTCAAGACGGGTAGCAACGCGCTACTTGCAGGACTAAAGACGGTTGTTCTGGTCAACTCCGGAAGTGCCAGTGCGAGTGAAATTGTGGCGGGTGCGTTGCAGGACTACGGTGTTGCAACATTGGTCGGTGAAAAAACCTTTGGCAAGGGAAGTGTCCAGCAACTGATTCAATTGCCCGATGGTGCTCAGCTGAAAGTGACGATTGCTAAATGGTATACACCAAAAGGCAAGAACATCACCAAGGAAGGTATTACTCCGAACACAATCGTAACCTTGACGCAGGAGAGCGTCGATGCCAGTGTTGATCCGCAGATTGATGCTGCTAAAAAGGAGCTAGGACTATAGCGCTTGTGCATACATGCGCCTGTGTAGTACTATTAGTGTAATTATGGATACAAAAAAGAAAATTCTGCTCGTTGAAGATGATGTCGCACTGTCTGCTGTATATAAATCACGCATGGAATTAGAAGGTTTTGACATCCGCGAAGTGAATAACGGTGAAGACGCCCTGTCGGCCGCAGTCGACTTTCATCCTGATCTGATCCTGCTTGATGCGATGATGCCAAAGATTAGTGGCTTTGACGTACTTGATATTCTTCGTAATACGCCAGAGACTGCCAATATCCGCATCATCATGCTGACAGCTCTAAGCCAGCCTAAGGACAAAGAACGAGCCGAAGCCCTTGGTGTCGATGATTATCTGGTAAAGTCGCAGGTGGTGATTGGCGACGTTGTCGAGCGCGTGAAGTTTCACCTTGGCATGCTCGAACAGTCAACGAACTAGTTTTTAGCAATAATCACACCCAACCCCTCAGCTGGTGAGGGGTTGCTTTTTTGTAAAGCTTATGCTATAGTTGCGTTAAAGGTAATTAAAAACAAAAAAAATATGTCACCAGAAAAAACTCCACCTTCCACTCAGACGCCGAATAAGCCAGGCTTAATTGAAGTGCCCGATTGGAATCATCATGAGGCCGAGCAGAGTCGTACTTTTGAAAGTAGTAGTCTTATAGCCGAAGCGGAAGACTTAGACCCATTAGAGCGCGTCAAGCTGCTGACTGGATTCTTGGACGACATCGAAGCATTAACGCTCCGTGGAGAACTGACAAATAGTCGCGGTGAGCCATATAGCCTTGACGTTATTCGGGCCAATATGAGCGCCTTGGTCAAAGAGTTAAATAACCCGACGGGTGTAGACGCTTTAAGGCTTATGCCGCGATCAAACGGCTTACGACAGGCTGTCGAAGACTTACTCCGCAACGAAGCTACAGCAGGCGCTTTTATGGAATCTATTAATCTAAGAAGCATGGAGGCTTCGAGTAGGCTTGTCGCCGCCGAAGATCTTGGAGAAACTGCGCTCAATGTTGCAGGAATAAAGAGTCCCAATATAAATAGTGTCAAGACAGTGGAATCGGCTGATACGGATGCGTTCAATGCTCTAGCTATAGATGTGCAGGACGAAATACGTTTATATAGGCAAGCGCAACAATATAAGCGTGAATCAGAGAGAAGTAAAGATTTTGCGCAAGCTGCAGATGATGGTAGGTATCTATACGACGTCCGGAATGGGTTATCTCCAAGCGCAAAAGAGCATTTAAAACTTTAACGACATCTAAAAAAATAACCTCCATGTTGGAGGTTATTTTAATTGTCGGCGTTCGTACTTACGAAACGTTGACTTGCGTACGAGGACTTGTCTTGCCGGTAAAGCGGCTTTTACGCACTTTGCTGAATCCAACAATGCCGTCAATGGCAGCGTGAATAGTGAAATCGCGGCTGATAAATGTGCCTGGGCCAGCGAGCTTAGTTGAGCCAGTTTGGCGCACGAGGACTTCGCCGGTTCGGACGGTTTGACCGCCAAAACGTTTGACGCCTAGTCGGCGACCGGCATTGTTGCGGTTATTCTTTGATGAACCACCTGCTTTAACGTGTGACATGGAGTAACTCCTTTAATTAATAACAAAATCTAATCGATTGTAACAAATATATAGGGGTGCGTCAACCCCCGAGGGGTGCGATCAGATCTTGGTAAGGACGAGTAGCTCGCGGGCGACAACTTGGTCTTCACGGTAGTACAGTAAATCGTTCTGAGATACATTACGGAACTCGTGTGGCTTGAATCCTAACTGTGCAATCGTGCCGATAAGCGGTAGGTGGGTGAACTGGCCAGTATTGTCACGCCAGGCGGGGACGGCGATACAGATAGGAGTGCCGGCATCAATCTGGCCATAAAGGTTTTTGAGAAATTCGGTAATGATGTGGTTACAAAGCTTGCGAACATCGGCCAGCTTGGCAGGGGACGGTGGTGCACTGAAGGGTTGGCCAAGGTAGGTCTCGGCCACAACAGCGCCGATAGGTTGCTCCCAGCTGGTTTCCATGGCGTCGCCAACGTGTAGTAGAGGCGTGACAGTGACGCGGTGTGTGTCACCGAGCCATTCAAGGTTTTCCTGGGTGTAGCGAATCATTTTATCAACCAGGTCGGTACCGTACACGTCATAGCCCTGCAGTGCGGCTTCCTGTAAAATCACGCCGGTTCCACAAAACGGGTCAAGCACACGAGCGCCGGGCGCGGGGTGGGCAAGATTGAGCATAATTTGAGCTAGTTTTGGAGGTAACATACCGACAAAAGCGTCACGCTTTGGTCGCTGTTGGTCGCGCTTGGTGTATGCGGTGATGTTTTGGGCGCCGGTGCTTTCGGCAACGACAATACGGCCATTTTTGGCGCGGATAATTAGCAGTTCAACTTTATTCGGCGACAAGCCAAGCTTGTTATGGTGACTGGTGGCGGTAGAGAGGGTACTTTCCTGGTTAGGGACGACACGTAGGCTAACACCAGATCGTTTAAGCTTTTGTTTCAGGACGATACCGATTTTTTGCACTTCGCGAGGTGGGGCGTTAAAGCCATAGGCGCTGAGTCCAAGAGTAATCTTGCCATCGGCAGACGACCAGAGTTTGTCATAATGTTGTACAATTTTTTGACTCACTTTTTGCCAGTCACCGTTTGGAATATCAATCGCGACGTTTCCGGCTTTGAGTGTACCGCCAAGGGTGCGAATATCGAGGTGAGTTGTGTCAATCAGCGCGGCGAGGTCTGAGAGTGGGGTAACGTTGTTTCCGCCAAAAACTCGCTCAAGTTCGGCGACGCCAAGAGTTGGTTGGCGACCTAGGATGGTTATATACATACCCTCATTATACGACGACGGAGGTGTTTTAAGTGTTATAATTAGTAAAGATATGACATTTCGAACGTGGATAACAATTATTACAGTCGTTTTGCTTGGTCTTGTTGTCTACTTTGGGTGGCCAGAAGTCGTACGGGCGTGGGGCCTATTGGGGCAGGTGAGTGTGGCGGTGCTGCTGTTGCTGATTCCGATTCAGTTGCTGAGTTATTATGCAACTGGCGGCATGATTTTCTCTTACTTACGTTCAAAAGGTAACCTAAAGACGACGTCACATTGGACGATGACGCGTATGGCGCTAGAACTGAATTTCGTGAATCACATTTTGCCAAGTGGCGGAGCGGCTGGTTTTTCATACCTTGGATGGGTGCTGGGCCGTCACGGGGTGCGCGCTGGCCGGGCAACTATGGCTCAGATTATTCGTTTTGCACTTACGTTTGTCAGTTTCGTATTGATTTTGGTTGTCGCTGTCATTGCACTGACGCTCGATCATCAGATTGATCGGTTCATAATTTTGATTAGCTCGATTTTAGTCCTGGCCGCAGTAGGTGGTATCTTCTTCTCAGTCTATATTATCGGTAGCAAACGGCGGCTGACGAAGTTTTCGGTCTGGCTCACCCGAACGGTGAATACGGTCGTAGCAAAGTTTACGTTGGGCAAAAAAACAGAAGTACTTCAGCTGGAAGTGATTGAAAACTTTTTCGAAGAACTTCATCAGGATTACCTTGAAATCAGACGTGATAAGCGGATTTTGGTGCGACCGTTCTTGTGGGCGATTCTTGCAAACCTAGCCGACGTCGCACTGTTGTCGGTTGCGTTTTTGGCACTTGGCACCTGGGTTAATCCAGCGATACTGTTCGTCGCGTTCGGTATTTCATCTATCGCAAGTATCTTCTCGGTTGCCCCTGGTGGAGCTGGGGTATACGAAGCGGTGATGATTGCCTTTTTGGCATCCGCTGGCGTGCCGGCAGGGATTGCGATTGCCGGAACCTTACTGGCACGGGTGATGCTACTGCTAGGAACAATAGTGTTTGGCTATATTTTTTATCAACTAACGATTGTGCGATATGGAAAAAACCCGATTCAGCGTTAGCGATTTTATCGCGGTCACCAATCAAACACTCGAATATGCGTATCCGAGTGTTGAAGTCGAGGGTGAAGTCGCTTCATTTAAAGTCAACCAGGGTAAATTTATTTTCTTCGATATCAAAGATGCCGGTGGAAGCGTCGGTTGTTTTATGACTGTCTGGCAAATGCGCGTACCAATCGAAGATGGTATGAAAGTCATCGTGACGGCCGTGCCAAAGCTCACCCAGTGGGGAAAATTTAGTCTGACGGTCAAAGCCGTGCGTCCGAGTGGTGAGGGTGCGCTCAAGAAAAGTTTTGAGCTACTAAAGGCGAAACTTAACGCCGAAGGACTCTTTGCACCAGAACGCAAACGTCCGCTACCGGCAATTCCTCAGCGGATTGCGGTCATTAGCAGCACTCAGTCAGCAGGCTATGGTGATTTTATTAAAATTATCAACGATAGGTGGGGCGGGCTCCACGTTGACGTTGGTCACGTACAGGTTCAGGGGGCTGATGCGCCAGATCAGATGATACGAGCGCTAAACTATTTTAATAGTCGTGAGGAATTGGCGGAGGTTATTGTTATTATTCGTGGCGGTGGGAGCGCAGACGACTTGTCGGCGTTCAACGACGAGCAGTTAATCCGAGCAATTGCGACTAGCCGAATTCCGACACTCGTTGGCGTTGGTCACGAAGTAGACGAGAGCTTGGCCGATTTAGCTGCCGACGTCCGTGCATCAACTCCGAGCAATGCGGCCCAGATTTTAGTTCCTGATCGGAATGAAATTAGCCGAGCGGTTCGCTACCAAGTACAGTCGCTGTTGCCCCGTGTCGAAAATGCGATTACCCAGCAGGTTGTCGATATCCGGGCGGTGCTCGCAGGTGCGCTGGAGCGTACCGATGACGCGATTGATGAGCGGGTTGATGAGCTCAGAAGTTTGCGTCGCGTGCTGGTTCAACTGAATCCGCAAACCGTTCTACAACGAGGCTATGCACTTATTAGGGGCGTCGTGGAGGTAGGCCAGGTCATTGAGGTTGAAACAAATCAGTCTATAATAAAAGCAGAGGTAAAACATGTCACAAGCAAATAAATCGATACAGCAAAAAACACTTGAACTAACGCAATTAGTCGCCTGGTTTGATAGTGATGAATTCACACTTGAAACGGCACTCGATACCTACAAAAAAGCAGAAGCTCTAGCCGAGGAAATCGAGAAAGATCTGACTGCACTAAAAAATGACATTCAGATTGTCAAACAGAAGTTCGACAGCGAAACGTAATGATCTGGCTGGGTATTCTTGCTGGTGTCGTGTTGATATTCGGCATTGTCGTTGTCAGAGGCGCGCCCTATGTACCAAGCCACCGGCGTGATATCAGGCAGGCGCTAACTGATTTGTACCCAATCTCTCAAGATGACGTTCTGATAGACCTGGGGAGTGGTGACGGTGTTGTCTTGCGTATAGCATCAGGTCTGGGCGCGCGCGCAATAGGCTACGAAATCAACCCAATACTCATTGTCCTGTCGCGCTTCTTGTCGCGCAGTGACCCGCGAGTAGGCGTTGTACTGAAGGACTTTTGGCTGACGGAGCTGCCTGACGATACGACTGTCGTCTATGCATTTACTGTGACGCGCGACCTTAAGAAAATGATTGCCAAACTGCAGCACGAGGCTGCGCGCCTTGGAAGACCAATTGATTTTATTATCTATGGCAATTCACTACCAGGCTATGAGCCATTAAAATCGCGCGGGGCATACTTTCTTTATCGGTTCCATCCTTTACAGTCGCTATAACCACAAGTATAATGACGCTATGACTTCATCCTACAATACATCTGAACGCGGCGCTGTCAGCGGCCTACTCATCGCAACAATTCTTCTTTCCATCCTAAGTGCGGCTGCTATCGGCGGCGGTATCTGGGCTTACCTGAACTACACCGAGCAAAAAACAGACGTCGATGGCAAAATTGATGTTGCGGTTACAACAGCGAAAAAAGAACAGGCTGATGCCGACGAGGCAAAGTTTGCCGAACGTGAAAAAGAGCCGAACCGTGAGTTTGTCGGCCCTGAAGATTATGGTCGTCTGACATTTGAGTATCCAAAGACCTGGAGTGTGTACGTCGATAAAGATATTACTGAGGGAGGATCGTACGAAGCATACTTAAACCCCGTCACCGTTCCGCCTGTCGCTGCAACGCAGCAATATGCCCTGCGCGTTACGATTGAGCAGAGCGATTACGAAGAAGTGATCGACAAATACGATCAATTAGTTAAAAAAGGCGACTTGCGAGCCAGTTCGGTGACTGTCGGCGGCAACAATGGAACCCGCCTTGAAGGCAGCTTTACCAAAGACATCCGCGGCTCAGCCGTTATTTATAAAATTCGAGACAAAACACTCACGCTACGTACCGATGCCGATACCTTTAAGCCAGATTTTAATGCTTTGATAGCAACGATTAAATTCAACCAATAACAGACGAGAGACTCATGCTACACTAAAGGTAGTATGAGTGCACAATCAGGGACGCACCAACAGGGGGGCAACGAGCCACTAAACGATAGTGTCTCGTCACTTGTTGCCGCTGCGCATGAACTCAAATCTCCACTCGCGTTAGTGCGACAGCTATCATTAATGCTCGAATCGGCCGATCTTTCGATTGATGAACAGAAGCGTATGTTGCGGCAGATTACGCTAACGAGCGAGCGAGCGCTCCGCCTGACAAGTGACCTGACGCGTTCGGCTCGTCTACAAGACGCCATGTTTGCGCTAGAGCCGATTAACCCACAGCAACTGTGCGAGGATATTATTCACGAGTTGACGCCTTTATTTAACGCACATGGCCGCGAAGTGCGATTGGTTGCTCGCAAGCACCCATTGCTGTTAGTCGCAAATCGAGATTTGTTGCGTCGGATTATCCTTAACTTTAGTGATAATGCGCTCCATTATGCCGAGGCAGACAGTAGTGTTGAAATTTGGATCAAGGCGCTGAACAAGGGGGAGACAATCCGTCTGGGAGTTCGTGACTATGGGCCAGCATTGTCCAGCAATGTATGGAAGACGCTACAGTCCAAACTAGAACGGGCTCCGCAGTCTGTTCATGCCCGTCCCCAAAGTAGTGGTTTGGGGCTTTATATTGCCAGTCAATTTGCTCAGGCGATGAACGGCGCTATTGGGGTTACACGGCATCATGACGGCGCAACATTTTATGTTGATTTACACGCATCAAGGCAACTGAGTCTGCTATGAGCACTGCGACCGTCCTGATTGTCGAGGATGATCGTTGGCTGGCTCAGCAACATGCCCGTACACTGGCGGGCTCAGGCTACACGGTCGCCACGGCACCACATGCAATCGCGGCGATGTCGGCTGTTGATGATGTGCAGCCGGATGTCATTATTCTGGACGTCCTACTCAGCGGTAATACGGGGTTTGCATTGCTCCACGAACTCCAATCATATGGAGACACGGGTGCCATTCCAATTATTTTATGTACTAATCTGGCCGCTGATATGTCGATAAAAGACCTCACCCCGTACGGTGTGCGCCGTATTCTGGACAAAACCACCATGCTGCCAGATGATCTTGTGACGGCAGTGCGGAGCGTCTTGCTATGAAAACAATACGAACGCGCGCAATTGTCCTACGCCGGACGAATTACGGCGAGGCAGATCGCATCCTGCAATTACTGACACCAGTCGGCAAGCGAAGTGTGATGGCGCGTGGCGTCCGTCGTGAAAAAAGCCGACTGGCCGGAGGTATTGAACTATTTGCTATCTGTGATGTCGTCATCGGTGAGGGTAAGGGAGAGCTAGGGATTCTGACGTCGGCTCGGCTCGTACAGTTTTATCGACACATCATGGAAGATTATGATCGGATGCAGTTTGCCTATGTCATGATCAAGCTGGTGTCGAAAGCAAGTGAAATGGTTGATGAGCCGGAGTGGTACGATGTACTGGCAGAGGGTCTGATGGCACTCGACGCACATACTATCGCGATTGAATTGATCCAGACATGGTTCTATTTAAAGCATTCGGCTCTCTTGGGGCACGAACTGAGCTTATGGCATGACACAAACGGCGAGAAGCTGTCAGCAGACGAGCAATATCGCTATGACGAAGCCGAACAAGGGTTCCGAAAAACAGTCAACGGTGAATTAGGTGCCGAGCATATCAAACTGTTGCGTTTGATTGCGACGCGGCCGCTAAAAACATTAGCACAAATCGGTGGTGTCGATACGATTTTACCTGATTGCCTGTCGGTCGCTCAGCAGCACGCAGCGATCTAGGGCAAGGGGCTATGATATAATAACGAGAATTATGAGCGACAAAAACATCAAGAACGAAAAAATGGAAGCAATTGTATCATTGGCGAAACGCCGAGGCTTTATTTACCAAGGGAGCGAAGTCTATGGTGGTCTGAGCGGCACATGGGACTTTGGTCCACTAGGCGTGAGTTTGAAGCGTAATATTATGCAGCTTTGGTGGAAAATGTTCGTTGAAGACCGTGAAGATATGTACGGAATCGATGCGGCTATTTTGATGAATCAAAAAGTCTGGAAGGCGAGTGGTCACGTCGATACATTTACCGATCCACTGGTCGAAGATTTAGAGACGAAACAGCGTTTCCGTGCTGATCATCTGCTAAAAGATGCAGGGTTTTCAGCCGAAGGATTGTCGCTTGATGAGCTGACGGCGATGATTCGAGACAATGACCTTAAGAGTCCGAATGGAAATGCACTGTCGGATGTACGTACATTCAATATGATGTTCAAGACGACTGTCGGTCCGGTTGATGACGAGGCAAGCATTAGCTACCTGCGCCCCGAGACAGCACAGGGAATCTTTACGAATTATAAAAACGTACTTGATAGCTTTTATCCAGACTTGCCGTTTGGACTGGCTCAGCAGGGGAAGGCATTCCGTAACGAAATCAGCCCGCGCGACTTTATCTTCCGTTCGCGTGAGTTTGAACAAATGGAAATTGAATACTTTATTGATCCAGCCAATTGGGAGGCTGAATTTGAGACATGGGTTGGACTGATCCATCAATGGACAGATGCACTTGGCTTGCCAGCCGAGAATGTGCATGAACTTGAAGTCACCGAAAAAGATCGCGCGCACTACAGTAAGCGAACGATTGATTTCGAATTTGATTTTCCGATTGGACGTGAAGAACTCCTGGGCTTAGCCTACCGAACCGACTTTGACCTCGACAATATCCAGCGTGAAGCGGGAAAAAACATGGAATACACCGTCAAAGGAACTAACACAAAGTTTGTGCCGCACGTCATTGAGCCATCATTCGGTGTCGAGCGGGCGCTCATGGCAGTACTGTCATCTGCCTACACTGAAGACGAAGTCAACGGTGAAAAACGTATCTTTTTGAAACTGCCAGAACACCTTGCGCCGATTAAGTATGCGGTTTCGCCGCTTCTTAAAAATAAGCCGGAGCTTGTCTCAAAAGCACGTGAAGTTTATAGTCTGCTAAAGAAAAAACATGGCAATGTCATGTGGGATGACAACGGTAATATCGGTAAGCGCTATCGTCGTCAGGACGAAATCGGAACGCCGTACTGTGTCGTAATCGATTTTGAAAGCCTTGAAGATAATTGTGTGACGATTCGCAGTCGTGATACGACTGAGCAACGGCGCATTCCAATCAGTGACCTGTAGCGTCAAACGCTTCCTGTAATTGCTGTATAATAGTAGGAAGACAAAAGCTGTAACACACAATGAAATGAGGCACATGAAAGCAACTTGGAATGACGTAATTGTCGCAGAAGCACCAAAAGAGGATCTAATTCGTATTGAAGGAAACTGGTATTTCCCGCCCTCATCAATAAAGAAAGAGCTTTATAGTGACAGTGACCACCATACAACATGTCATTGGAAGGGTGAGGCGAGTTATTTTGACGTGACCGCGGGCGGCCAGACAAATGATTTTGGTGCGTGGTACTATCCGGTTCCGATGCAGGGCTCAGTCGAGCGGGTCGGTAAGGACTTTGCTAACTATGTCGCTTTTTGGAACGGTATTAGCGTTACGGAATAACGACTTCTTTGAAGACAATAAAAAAACGCTAGTTCTAGCGTTTTTTTATCATTAATTCCAAGTTAGAAATGTAATGCATTGGATTAACAAGCTTGTGCGTACGAAGGTAGGCAAGGTGGATTTCAACAAACGGTAATTGGTTGTCTGGCCATTCTGGCGCAGTAGGACTGTATTTACTGAGCGTTTGCATGTTTGGATCATCTTGGAGTGACTGCAGTTTCGACGTCACTTCTTCGACGGTCATTACGCAACTACCTTTACTTGCTTCGGTTTTTTAACTGCTTTTCGTTGACCAGTGCCCTTTGCCATGTGATGACTCCTCTAGGTGATATTCGTATATAATGTGATTCCTATTATGCGCTAAAACGTCGAAAACTCCTAATCGATTCAGTGTAGTAGAATGGATAGGATGATTATTTATTATACAGATGGAAGTTGTAGCCCGAATCCTGGACCCGGGGGATTTGCGGTGA
>Ga0326733_1000212_pt1 | contig 18186 bp, 14 predicted proteins | sample 14_GP2_308_FD_207946 | JGI IMG/M metagenome (GOLD analysis project Ga0326733, IMG submission 207946) | Glacier ice microbial communities from Ngari, Tibet, China - 14_GP2_30.8 | ecosystem: Environmental > Aquatic > Freshwater > Ice > Glacier | place: China: Ngari, Tibet | collected 2018-07-17 | reverse complement strand
CTCAAAACAACGCACTGATACAACGAATTCCGTCGTAATACGATTGGTGTGACGCGAAAACGGCAACGTATACAGATGTATCTACCCGCGATCGGGGTACACGGTGACCTACGGGCAGACAGTCCTGTCTATCCGCACGGGGGCGCAAAAACGCCCCGCGCGTGAGCGCGGGGCGTTTTTGGGTCGGGCGGCTAGTCGGCGACCGCGATGAGGCCGAGCTCGGCGGCACTGGCGAGAAGCGGATGCTTCGGCGTCACGCGCACGTTGTATCCGAAGCTCCCTGCCCGTGTGAGCGGCACGGCGCCGATGAACTGCACGGCGACGCCCGGGGTCGCCGTCTCCGGCTCCAGAGCGACGTGGTGTGTGCGCTCAAGGTTGTCCCCTTCGCGGGCGCGGCCGTAGACGACCTCGACCGCGACGTCATCCGGGCTCAACCCGTCGAGCTGCACGTGCGCGCGCACGTGAAGGATGTCGCCGACCTGCGGCACGGTGTCGACCCCGCCGGATTCGACGTGGGTGACCGCGACGAGCGGCCAGGCGTCGCGCACCCGCTGCTTCCAGGCCGCGAGCTCGCGAGCCCCGGCGAAGGACTTCGCGCTGATGGTGCGCTCAGCCTCGGCCGCCGGCACGTAGAGGCGTGTGACGTACTCCTTGACCATGCGGTCGGCCGACAGCTCGGGCGACAGGGTCGCGAGCGTGTGCCGGATCGACTGCACCCAGCGCTTCGGCACGCCGTCGCTGCCGCGGTCGTAGAACCGCGGGGCGATCTGGTGCTCGATGAGGTCGTAGAGTGCCTCTGCCTCGAGCTTGTCCCGCTCGGCGGAGTCCCCGGCGGAGTCGGCGCTCGGGATGGCCCAGCCGTTCTCCTCGTCGTAGAACTCGGCCCACCAGCCGTCGAGGATCGAGAGGTTGAGCGAGCCGTTGAGCGCCGCCTTCATGCCCGAGGTGCCGCAGGCCTCGAGCGGGCGCAGCGGGTTGTTCAGCCAGACGTCCGTGCCGGGGTAGAGCAGCTGCGCCATCGCGATGTCGTAGTTCTCGAGGAACACGAGCCGAGTGCGCAGCTCCGGCGCCGAGGCGAACTGGACGAGCTTCTGGATGAGGCGCTTGCCCTCCTCATCGGCGGGGTGCGACTTGCCGGCAATCACGATCTGCACCGGGTGGTCGGCCGAGAGCAGGATCGACCGCAACCGGTCCTCGTCGTGCAGCATGAGGGTGAGGCGCTTGTACGTGGGAACGCGCCGGGCGAACCCGATCGTGAGCACGTCGGGGTCGAGCAGGTCGGAGACCCACTGCGGCGTGATCGTGCCGGGGTTCTGCTCGGCGAGGGCAGCCGTGACCCGGCGCCGGGCATCCTGCACGAGCTGGGCCCGCATGCCGTTGCGCACCTCCCACAGGTCGAGGTCGGTCACTGCAGGGCTATTCCAGTCGCAGGATGTCGTCTCGGTCGTGCCCAGACGCGATGCGGCGAGCGCGAGCAGCGACGGGTCGGTCCAGGTCGGAGCGTGCACCCCGTTGGTGACGGAGGTGATCGGAACGTCGGCGGTGTCGAATCCGGGCCACAGCTGCCCGAACATGCCGCGGCTGACTTCACCGTGCAGCTGCGAGACACCATTGGCTCTCTGGCCGAGCCGCAGGCCCATCACGGCCATGTTGAAGGTACCGGGCTCGCCGCCCTCGTAGTTCTCCGCCCCGAGGAGCAGTACGTCGTCGACGTCGACGCCCGGCAGCAGTTCCGAGGAGAAGTACTGGCCGATCAGGCCGGAGTCGAAGCGGTCGATGCCCGCGGGCACCGGGGTGTGGGTCGTGAACACGGTTCCGGCTCGCACGACCTGAAGCGCCTCGTCGAACGAGAGCCCGACTCCGATCAGGTCGCTGATGCGCTCGAGGCCGAGGAAGCCGGCGTGGCCCTCGTTGGTGTGGAACACCTCGGGCGTCGGGCTGCCGGTCAGCTCGGCGAAGAGCTTGATCGCGCGCACGCCGCCGATGCCGAGCAGCAGCTCCTGCAGCAGCCGGTGTTCACCTCCGCCGCCGTAGAGGCGGTCGGTGACCGAGCGCAGCTCGTCGTCGTTCTCGGGAATGTCGGTGTCGAGCAGGAGCAGGCGGATGCGCCCCACCGCGACCTGCCAGACGCGCGCATAGAGCGTGCGCCCGTCGGGGAGCGCGAGAGCGACCTGCCCGGCCGTGCCGTCGGGGTGGCGCAGCACGCTGAGCGGCAGGCCGTCCGGGTCGAGGACCGGGTAGGACTCCTGCTGCCAGCCGTCCGCCGAGATCGCCTGGGCGAAGTAGCCGGCGCGGTAGAACAGGCCGACGCCGATGATCGGGACACCGAGATCGGAGGCACTCTTGAGATGGTCGCCGGCGAGGATGCCGAGCCCGCCGGAGTACTGCGGCAGGGCCGCGGCGATGCCGAACTCGGGCGAGAAGTATCCGATCGCGGCGGGCGCACCCTCGGGGAGCGACTGGTACCAGCGCGGCTCCGTCAGGTAGGAGTGGAGGTCGCGCAGGCGCTCGTTCACCTGGTCGATGAAGCCCTGGTCCGCCGCAAGCTCGTCGAGCCGGGACGGATCGACCTCGCCGAGCAGCCCGATGGGGTCGTGCGCGCTCTCCTCCCAGAGGCTCGGGGAGAGCTGCGCGAAGAGCTGCCTGGTCGGTTCGTGCCACGACCATCGCAGGTTCGTCGCCAATTCTTCGAGTCCGGCGAGGGACTCCGGCAACACGGTACGGACGGTAAAACGCCTGATTGCTTTCACAAGCTGCAAGCCTAGGTGCTGCGCGTTTCGGATTGGTAAAGCGCGCCCGCGCATAAAGCGGGTACGGTCGAATCGTGGCTATGGCATACGAATCGGAGATGGGTCGCATCCCCATCAGACATCTGTCCCCCCAACAACCCGAGAACCTGTGGCCCCCCAAGGCCTTTGCAGGCGAGGTCGTTCCGTTTGCGGCGACGGTCTTCAAGGAGGGGCACGATGTCCTGGGCGTCGACCTGTTCCTGACCGACCCCTCCGGCGTCCGCACCAAGCACCCGATGGCGCCCGGCGCGCCCGGGACCGACCGCTGGCACACCCAGGCGCTGCTCGGCCGGGAGGGGGCGTGGGAGTACCGCATCCAGGCGTATAACGACGACTGGGCGACGTGGCTGCATAATGCGCGGATCAAGATTCCCGCCGACATCGATGTCGCACTCATGCTCTCGATGGGTGCCGATCTGCTCGCGCGCGCCGTCGCGGCCGACCCCGGCTCGAAGGTGCTCCGTGACGCCGGCAAGCGCATCACGAGCAAGAAGCTCACCGCCGAGGAGCGCTTCGCCGCCGCCGACGACCCCCGCGTCGCCGCGGCGATCGACGAGCAGCCGCTCGCGAGTCTCGTCACGCTGAGCGACCCGCTCACCGTCCGGGTTGAACGCGCCCGCGCCGGACTCGGCAGCTGGTACGAGTTCTTCCCCCGCTCGGAGGGGGCCACGCGCCGGAAGGACGGCAGCTGGGCAAGCGGAACCTTCCGCACCGCCGCGCGCCGCATCCCCGCCGTCGCGGCGATGGGCTTCGACGTGATCTACCTGCCGCCCATCCACCCGATCGGTGTCGCGTTTCGCAAGGGCCCGAACAACACGATGACGCCGGCGCCGGGCGACCCCGGCTCACCGTGGGCGATCGGGGCGAAGGAGGGCGGCCACGACGCCATCCACCCGGACCTCGGCACCATCACCGACTTCAAGTTCTTTATCAGCACCGCGAAGAAGAACAACATCGAGGTCGCGATCGACCTCGCCCTGCAGTGCTCGCCCGACCACCCGTGGGTCACGGAGCACCCGGAGTGGTTCACGACGCTGCCCGACGGAACGATCGCGTACGCGGAGAACCCGCCGAAGAAGTACCAGGACATCTACCCGATCAACTTCGACAACGACCCCATCGGACTCCGCGAGGAAATCCTGCGGATCGTGAAGTACTGGATCGGCGTCGGGGTGAAGATCTTCCGAGTCGACAACCCGCACACCAAGCCGCTCGCCTTCTGGGAGTGGCTGCTGCACGAGATCAATACCGAATTCCCCGAGATCGTCTTCCTCGCTGAGGCGTTCACCCGCCCGGCGATGCTGCACTCCCTCGCGCAGGTCGGGTTCCAGCAGTCGTACACCTACTTCACCTGGCGCAACACCAAGGTCGAGCTCGAGGAGTTCTTCACGAGCATCTCGAAGCTGCACGCCGACTTCCTGCGCCCCAACCTGTTCGTCAATACCCCGGACATCCTGACCGAATACCTGCAGTTCGGCGGCCCGGCGGCATTCAAGATCAGGGCGGCGCTCGCGGCGACAGCGGCACCGACGTGGGGTGTCTATGCCGGCTACGAGCTGTTCGAGAATGTGGCGCGGACAGGCTCCGAGGAGAACATCGACAACGAGAAGTACGAGTACAAGCAGCGCGACTTCGCAAAGGCGGAGGCGCTCGGCCGGTCGCTCGCGCCGTTCCTGACCCGGCTCAACAGCATCCGGGCGGAGCACCCGGCCCTTCGCCAGTTGCGCAACCTCGACATCCACTGGAGCGACGACGACTCCATCCTCGTCTACAGCAAGTTCATCGACGGCCGCTTCACCGCGGACGGACGCAGCGACGCGATCCTCGTGATCGCGAACGTCGACCCGCACTCCGTGCGCGAGACGCGGGTGCACCTCGACCCCACCCGATTCGGCATCGATCCCGCCACCCCGTTCGAGGTCACCGACCTGCTCACCGACCAGACATTCACCTGGGGCCTCAACAACTACGTGCGCCTCGACGCCTTTACCGAACCCGTGCACATCCTGCGCGTCGAATTCCCGAAAGGCAGCTAAATGGCCGACCTCACCGTCAGCAGCACCACCCCGGACCTTCCCGACCTGCACCCGGGGCTGATCGCCTCGATCGTGTCGGGCAGCCACCCGCAACCGCACGACACGCTCGGGCAGCACGCGTTCGAGGACGGCTTCGTCGTTCGCGTCGTGCGCCCGCTCGCCGAGACAGTGACCGCCGTGCGCAGGGACGGCAGCCGCGTCGAACTGACCCATGTCGCCGACGGTCTCTGGCAGGCCTTCCTGCCGGGACTGGGCCAGGCCTACGAGCTCGAGACGACCTACGGCGGTGCCCCGCCCTGGACCACCGACGACCCGTACCGCTTCGTGCCGTCGGTCGGGGAGATGGACCTGTACCTGTTCGGCGAGGGGCGCCACGAGCAGATGTGGAGCGTCTTCGGCTCGCACTTCCGCCCCCACGAGGGCGTCGCCGGAACGGCGTTCAACGTCTGGGCCCCGCACGCCAAGGCCGCCCGTGTCGTCGGCGACTTCAACAGCTGGAACGGCGTGCTGCACTCGATGCGACGTCTGGACGACAACGGCGTCTGGGAGCTCTTCATCCCCGGCATCGAGCCGGGCACGACGTACAAGTTCGAGCTGCTCACCGAAGCCAACAAGTGGGTCACCCGCGCCGACCCGATGGCGCGCTACACCGAGGTCTCCCCCGCCACCGGGTCGAAGGTCGGCAAGACCCGCTACGAGTGGACGGATGCCGCGTGGCTCGACAAGCGCGCTGCCCGCGACCCGCACAACTCGCCGATGAGCGTCTATGAGCTGCACGTCGGCTCGTGGCGTCCCGGGCTCAGCTACCGGCAGCTTGCGGACGAGCTCGTGGACTACATGCTCGAGACGGCATTCACCCACGTGGAGTTCATGCCGCTCGCCGAGCACCCCTTCGGCGGGTCATGGGGCTACCAGGTCACCGGCTATTTCGCCCCGACGAGCCGCTTCGGCGACCCCGACGACCTGCGCTACCTGATCGACCGGCTGCACAACGCGGGCATCGGCGTGATCATGGACTGGGTTCCCGGCCACTTCCCGAAGGACGAGTGGGCCCTCGCCAAGTTCGACGGGCAGGCGCTCTACGAGCACTCCGACCCGCGCCGCGGAGAGCAGATGGACTGGGGGACGCTGATCTTCAACTTCGGCGACTCTCAGGTGCGCAACTTCCTCGTCGCGAATGCGCTGTACTGGCTCGAGGAGTTCCACATCGACGGCCTGCGCGTCGACGCCGTCGCATCCATCCTCTACCTGGACTACTCCCGCGAGGACGGCCAATGGGAGCCCAATATCCACGGCGGCCACGAGAACCTCGAGGCGATCAGCTTCCTGCAGGAGGTCAACGCCACCGCGTACAAGCGCAGCCCCGGCGTGATCATGATCGCCGAGGAGTCGACGGCGTTCCCCGGCGTCAGCCGGCCCACCGCTGGCGGCGGGCTCGGGTTCGGGCTCAAGTGGAACATGGGCTGGATGCACGACTCGCTGTCGTACATGCAGACCGACCCGATGCACCGGGCACACCACCACGGCGAGATCACCTTCAGCATGGTGTACCAGTACACCGAGAACTTCCTGCTGCCGCTGAGCCACGACGAGGTCGTGCACGGCAAGGGCTCGCTGCTGCACAAGATGCCGGGCGACCAGTGGCAGAAGCTGGCCAACCTGCGCGCGTACCTGTCGTTCATGTGGTCGCACCCCGGCAAGCAGCTATTGTTCATGGGCCAGGAGTTCGGGCAGCCGTCGGAATGGTCAGAGCAGCGCGGACTCGACTGGTGGATCCTCGACCAGCCCGTGCACCGCGCCCTGCTCAACCTCGTCGGGCAGCTCAACCGCGTCTACCGTGAGGAGGGCGCGCTCTGGGAGCAGGACAACGACCCCGCCGGATTCGAGTGGATCGACGGCGGTGCGGCGGAGCAGAACGTCGTCTCGTACCTGCGCTGGTCGAAGGACGGCCAGCCGATCGCCGTGATCATGAACTTCTCCGGCAACCCGATCGGGTCGTACCGCGTCGGGCTCCCGTTCGCGGGCGTCTGGGACGAGCTCATCAACACGGATGCCGTCGAGTACGGCGGGTCGGGAGTCGGCAACTACGGCGCCGTCACCGCGATCGACGAGCAGTGGGGCGGGCGTCCGGCATCAGCGGAGCTCACGCTCCCGCCGCTCGCCGGGCTCTGGCTCAAGCTGCGCAAGTAGCGCGGGACTGGCGAAGGGCGCGCTCCCGGTGGGGGTGCGCCCTTCGTGTGCCGCCGGGCGTCGCCTAGTAGAGCAGCGCGGTGAGGCGGCGCCGTCCGGCGCTGACGCGCGGGTCCTCGGCCCCGGCCACCTCGAAGTATTCGAGCAGCCGGGTGCGCACGGCGTTCTTGCCGTCGGCGTCCAGCGACGGGAACAGCTCCAGGAGCCGGTCGAAGGCATCCTCGAGGTGTCCGCCCGAGACATCCAGATCCGCGACAGCCAGCTGCGCGTCGACGTCGGACGGGGCCGCGGCTGCGGCATCGCGGATCGCTCCGGCCGACAGGCCTGTGAGGCGGTGCAGGAGGGACACCTGGGCGAGACCGGCCACGGCCAGCTGGTCCCGGGGGTCCTGCGCGATGGCGGTGCGGTAGGCAGTCATCGCGGCGGGGTAGTCCCCCGCCTCGATCGCGTCGTAGGCGGCCTCGTGCAGCGGCGGGAGCGGCTCGTCGACCGGCTCTGCGACCTCGGCCTCTGCTGCAGCGGCGGGAACGGTGCCGGTCACCCCGTTCTGGGCGGCGAGCACGAGCAGCTGCTCGAACACCTGGCGTGCCTCGGCCTCGGGCAGCTCGCCCTCGAACAGGGCGAGCGGTCGGCCGGCGACCACGGCGGCGACGGTCGGTGCGACCTGAGCCTGAAAGGCCTGCTGCAGCTGCGGATTGGTGGTCGCGTCGACGCGCGCGAGCACGAGCTTGCCACCGAACTCGGTGATGAGCGTCGTCAGCGACGCGGTCGGCACCCCGCCGTGCAGCTCCACGACGACGGGCACGGTGTTCGACAGCTCGAGGATCCCGGTGAAGCTCGCGTCGGTCGCGTCGACGACGAGCGACGGGCCTCCGGTGCCCGGGGCGGATGCCGGGGCACCGGGCATCACGGGCGGGCGCACGAGCGACGACAGGTCAACCGCTCCCCGGAGGCTTGCCGCAGAGGGGGGAAGGTTGTTGGTCATTCGATCTCCTTGGCGCTGACGAGTACCTGGCTGAAGCCGAGCAGGACGATCTTCTCGTCGCTGCCAATCGGCGGAATATAGAAGAGCAACTGGTCGCCGTAGGTGGCAGCGACCCCCTTCTTCGTGCCGGAGAGCCCGGAGAGAGTCTTGGTGGCTCCCTCGGGGTTGATCGTGGCGCCCTCCTCGACGGGGGTCACCGTCTCGGTCTCCTCGATGTAGACGCTCACGAGGGCGCCCGACTCGTTCGAGGCGAGCGCGATCGTCTCGGCGTCGCCGGGGGCGATGCCGAACTCGATCTTCGCCTTGGCGTCGAGGGCCTCGGAGCGCGCGACGCGCGCATCCACGCCGACGCTCGGAATGAGACCGTCGCGTTCGATGTCGAACAGTTCGTACGATGCGCTCTCCGCCCCGATGGAGAGCACATCGACATAGGCTGCAGCGAGCGCGCCGGGGGCCATCGAGAGCAGCTTCGTGTCCGGAGACAGCCGCGGCGCGCCCACCGTCTGCGGGGCGAGGGGCGGCAGCACCGCTTCGGGCTCGAGAGCCACCGAGTAATAGACCTTGTACTGCTCGCGCGGCGACGTCTGCAGCAGCATGAGTGCGACCGGGGCGGCCGGCTCGACCGGCTCGGCTCCCTCTGCCGGCTCCTCGATGACAGGCTCGACGACCGCGAAGATCGCGCGCGGCCACGTGCTGTCCGCATCCTTGGGCAGCGACTGCGGCAGGGCGACCGCGAGCCTGCCGTCCGGGATGGGCGCGAGCGCCGGGAAGGCGCTGTCCTTGGCCCGGATCTCGTAGTTGCCGGTGCGCAGCTTGAGCGCGGGCCCGTCGAATCGAGCCGAGAGCGCCGCGGTATCGAGGCTGGCGTCGGCCGCAGCCGACACCTCTGCGACCTCGGACACGATCGACTGCACCTGCCGCACGGTCGCGGCCGGCGGCTGGCGCTCTTCGGCCACGGGCTCGGCCTCGGCGGACGCGCTGGGCGACGGCACCAGCGGGATCGCATCGCGACCGGCGAGGTCGGGCCACAGGTCGGAGGAGCAGCCGGAGAGCACGAGCGAGCCGATGAGGAAGACGGGCAGGGCGATCATGCGGCTCGTCGACCGGCGTCCCCGCTTGGTCGTGACGGCCTTGGGCTTGTTCACTCGGTAGCTCCTCTGCCTCGGCAACTTGGGCATGCGCTGCGTTTTGGGCGGCTTGATGCTCTTGCGGCGAGGGCCGCGGGTGCGGCGTTGGTTGTGGATGGCCCAGGCGAGGAAGATGAGGGACAGCAGCAGCATGAGGCCGCCACCGGCCATCAGCGGTCCGGCCCACGGGGTGCGGTTGTCGAGCGGCCAGGTGACTGCGACAGTCGACGGCGCAGGCTGGGTGCCATCCGAGACGACGAGGATGGAGAACCCTTCGTCGAGCCGGAGCCTCATGTCGAGCTCGTCCTCGGCGTTGTACTCCGCGAGCCACAGGTCGGATCCCGCGGGCAGCGGAACCGTCTGCTCTGACCCGCTCTTGGTCACGCTGACGAGGGTCTGGTTCTCGGGGTCGAAACCGATGCTGTTGTAGGATGCGTCGCCCACCCAGGCGAGCACGTCCTCGGTGCGTGCATACGCAGCGAAGATGGTGTCGGATCCGCTGATCTCCACGTCCTGGCGGCCCTCCAGCGCGTTGAGGGTCTCGCCTCCGATGACGGTGACAGGGGCCGCGCCGTCTGTTTCACTGGTCGCGGTCAACTCGGACGGGCCGTTGAGCACCGTCGTCTGAGCGATTCCGTAGCCGCCGAGACCGACGCCGATCAGCAAGGCCACTATGGCTAGGGCAAAGCGCACGAACTAACTCCTTTCATGTTGCCAGGCCGATCAAGAATGGCCGCACCCGGTCGCGTTCGCTTGGCGACCACTCGCAAATTCGGACGAGAGTGGGGTGTGCCGGGCTCGAGTTGGGCCCGAAATGGCAACAGACAAAGACATTCAAGCCTAGCCGATCAGTCGGTACGCCCCCACTTGTTCGCTGGTGGGGAAATATCTGGCCGATGCTGACGGCACCTCGCGGTGCGCGGAGGCCAGTCATCGCTAAACTCGAGCAAGCTCGGCAGGGCCTCCAGCGCCCGCCGATCACGAGGAGACAAAGTGGCCAGCGACGACGACGACTTCAGCACAGCCATGCGCGGCTACAACCGCGACGAGGTCGACAAGGCCGTTCAGGACCTGCGCCGCGAACTGATCAAGGCCAACTCCGACAAGGTCGAGTCGGCCCGGGAGATCAAGCGCCTCGCGGCAACCGTGCGCGACCTCGAGTCGGAGATTGAGGAGACCGGCAGCCCGAGCTACAGCGGCCTCGGCACGAAGCTGGAGAACATGCTGCGGGTCGCCGAGGAGCAGTCCACGAGGCTCATCAGCCAGGCTGACATCGACGCCGAGCGCCTGCGCAGCAGTGTGCAGCTCGAGGTGAACCGGATGCGCGTCGACGCGATGGAGACCGCGGAGGGTTTTGTCGCCGACGCGGACGAGAAGGCCACCGCGCTGCTGGAATCGGCGACGGCCGAAGCGGCCGAGATCCTCGAGAGCGCCGAGGCGCGCGCGGAGGCTGTCACCCAGGAGGCTCTCCTCGAGGCCGCCGCGATTCGCGGTGCCGTCGCGACGGAATCGGCCGAAATTCGGGGCACAACCCGGCGTGAGGCCGCCGCCGTGCGCGCCGAGGCAGACCGCGAGGCCGCCGAGGTCCGCGCCGCTGCCCAGCGGGAGATCGGCGATGCACGCGAGCAGGCTGCCCAGCTCGCTCGCGACAGCGAGCGCGGCCGCGCCGAGTTCGACAGCATCAGCGAGAAGCAGCGAGGCGATCTCGAGCGCGAGGTGGAGCAGCAGCGCACGGACCTCGCCCGCCACGTCGAGACGGTCACTGCCGAGCTCGCGGCGACAGTGGAGGGCACTACCGGAGACCTGCAACGCCAGGTTGCCGCCGCCAACGCCTCCCTCGAGCAGGAACTTGCGGAGGGCCGCTCGGCCCTCGAGCTCGAGACGATGTCGCGTCGCTCCGCCCTGGAGCGCGAAGAGGAGTTTGTGCGTGCCGCGCTGGCGCGTGATACCGATGCGGCCTGGGCCACCCTCAACTCGTCCACCGCCGACGCGGAGGCCTCCCTCGCCCGCGAATCCGAGGACACGCGCGGGAACCTCGCGGCGGAGGCCGACGCCGTTCGGTCGGCCCTGGCCACCGAGACCGCGGACAGCCGGGGAATACTCGAACGGGAGGCATCCGAGGTCCGCAGCACCCTCGCCCGCGAGGTGGCTGATCAGCGGGCGGAGCTCGCAAAGGACGTAGAGGAGCGGCACGCCGCGCTGGAGCGCGAGATCGCGGAGGCCCGGGCCCTGCTCGACGCCGACACCACCGCCGCCTACGCGGCCCTCGCGGAGGAGACCGCCGCGATCACGGCGACACTCGACCGCACGACCCGCAAGGCGACCGCAGACCTCGCCCTCGAGCTCGAGACCGCACGCGCGGCTCTCGACCTGGAGATCACCACTGCCCGCGCCGGCCTCGCGCACGACATCGAGCAGCAGCGCACCGATCTCGACCGTGACATCGCCCAGCAACGGGCGGACCTCACGCGCGAGGCGGAAGAGACCCGGGCGCAGCTCGCGTTCGAGCTCGACGAGACACGAACGGCGATCGCCCGCGACGCCGAGCAGGCACGAACCGACCTCGAAGTCGAGATCACGGCCCGGCGGGACGAGGCCGAGAAGGCCGCACTCGCCGCGCACCAGGAGGCAGTGGCGCAGACGCAGAAGTACCTCGACGACGCCGCTCGCCAGCTCGCGGAGGCCACCAAACGGGCGGACGAGCGCCAGAAGCACGCGGACGAGGTCGAGGTGGCGGCGCGGAGCGAAGCGAAGGCGCTCCTCGAGTCCACCCAGGCGAGCGCGGCGGAGCTCGTGTCCGAGGCCAGGGCCAAGGCCAAGGCCTCGGTCGACGATGCCGACAAGCGCACCGCGGCACTCGTGTCTGACGCCGAGGAGCGCCTGGCCAAGATTAGGATTGAGCGCGAAGCGGTCGCCGGGTACTTCCAGGGGCTCCGCGGCGTTCTGACGGAGGCGGAGAAAGCCTCGGCCGAGTAACACATCGACAGCGAGGTAGGCCGACCGTGAAGATCCAGAACGGTTTCCTGTTCGGCCTATTCGGTGGGCTCGGAGTTCTCATCGCCCTGCTGATCGGCAGCGCCGTCATCTCCCTCGCGACGATTCTCACCTACATCGGCGCGGCGCTGTTCCTCGCGCTCGGCCTCGACCCGATCGTCACCTGGCTCGAGCACAAGGGGATGAAGCGGCCGCTCGCGATTTTCACGGTGCTGCTCGGGGTGCTCGGCGTTGTGGCTGGCCTCGTGCTCGCGATCATCCCCGTCATCGCGGAGCAGGTTCAGACCCTTGTCGAGCAGATCCCGAAAGTGATCGAGAGCTTCGCTGACGGCAGTCTTAACCAGGCGATTAAGGATATCCTCCCCTGGGTGGCGGTAGACGATCTCCTCGCGCAGGTCACCGACACCATCTCCGACCCGACGTTCCTCAGCAACCTCGGCGGCGGCGTGCTCAAGGCGGGACTCGGGCTCGCGACGGGGGTCTTCGGCGCCCTGATCATCGTCATCCTCATGCTCTACTTCACGGCGTCCCTCGGCAGTCTCAAGCGTGGCATCTACCAACTCATCCCCGCTTCGAAGCGGGCCGGCTTCATCGACATCTCCGAGCAGATCAGCCAGTCGGTCGGGCGTTATGTGGTCGGGCAGCTCACCCTGGCGCTCGTGAACGGCGTGCTCTCGTTCATCGTGCTGACCTTCGTGATCCGCGTCGAGTACTCCGCCCTGCTCGCCTTCATTGCCTTCCTCGGCTCGCTGATCCCGCTCGTGGGAACGATCTCGGCATCCATCGTCATCACTCTCGCCGTGCTGCTCTTCGACGGCACCCCGACCGTGTACTGGGTCGCCGGCTACTACCTGATCTATATGCAGGTCGAGGCCTATGTGATCACGCCGCGCATCATGACGCGCGCGGTCAAGGTCCCCGGCGTCGTCGTCGTCATCGCCGCGCTGGCCGGCGGCACCCTGCTCGGCCTGCTCGGCGCGCTCGTCGCGATCCCGGTTGCGGCGTCGATTCTGTTGATCATCAAGCAGGTCGTCGTGCCACGCCAGAACGCGCTGTAGCCGCGCGCCCGGGGCACCTCAGGCGCGGCCAGCCTGCGTGAGGCGATGCAGGCCCGGTCAGTCCCACTCCTCCGGGAGGGGGAGCACGCCGGGGTTGAGGCGGGCGACGATCTCGGTGAGCACGCGGCGCGTCTGCGCCTCGCCCACCCACAGGTGCTTGCCCCCCTCGACCGCGACGAGTTCCGCCTCGGGGACGCTCGCGAACCTCTCCGCCGCCTCAGCGGGGCGCAGGTAGTCGTCGAGCTCCGGAACGACGACGATCATCCGCCGACCGCTCCCGGCCCACGCCGCGAGCTCCTCGTCGGTCGTCCGGTGGAGCGGCGGGGAGAGCAGGATGACCCCCTCCACGTCCTCCTCGAGGCCGTGCTTCAGCGCGACCTCGGTGCCGAACGACCAGCCGAGCAGCCACGGCTGCGGCAGCCCACGCTCGGCCACGAACCTCATCGCGGCGTCGAGGTCGTGGCGCTCGTCCTCTCCGTGGCCGAAGGCGCCATCCGACGTGCCACGCGGCGATGTCACGCCGCGGAAATTGAATCGCAGCACGGCGAGGTCGGCAAGCGCCGGAAGCCGGGCGGCGGCCTTCCTGATGATGTGCGAGTCCATGAACCCGCCCGCGGTGGGGAGCGGATGCAGGGCGACGATGGTCGCGACGGGCTCGGCCGCGAGCGGGAGAGACAGCTCGCCGACCAGGGTCAGCTCGTCCTCGGTGACCAGCTCCACGTTTTCCCGCATGGCCGGAAGTTCGATGCCGCCCTTGATCTGCATGCGTCCCTACTTGATCTTCCAACAGTGGTTGTGCCAGTGCCGCCGCGCCGCGACATCGTCGGCCTCGCCCATGAGCCCGTCGGCGCGCCAGGCGACGACGTGGGCGACGCTCGGGGCGATACCCAGCCCGCAGCCGGGGCAGACGTAGGCTTTCACGGCTGACGGCGCGGAGATGGACTGCACGTTCCAGAGTCCGTCTCTCTTCGCCTGCGGGCGCAGCCCCCCGTAGAGCGAGCGGGAGAGGTCGGGGCTTTCGCCATCGCCTTCCCCTCTGGACCGACGCGGTCGGTTGCTACGCGGCATGGGTCCAATCCAGGTCGGGAGGGCGAGGTGCGCTACTGACGCCGGGTCAGTACCAGCCCTTGATCTGGCTCGCGCCCCACGCGCCGCAGGGGGTACCGTAGCGACCGCTGATGTAGCCGAGGCCCCAGGTGATCTGGGTGGCCGGGTTTGTCGCCCAGTCGGCCCCGGCGGTCGCCATCTTCGTGCCGGGGAGGGACTGCGGGATGCCATACGCGCCGCTGCTCGGGTTGCTCGCGAAGGTGTTCCAGCCGGATTCCTTCTGCCAGAGCGACACGAGGCAGTTGTACTCGCCTTCGCCCCAGCCCCTCGCCTGCACCATCGCGTACGCGATGGCCTTGGCCGAGCCCGGGTCGGGCGTGCCGGCGGCGGGCGCTCCGCCACCACCACTGCGCGCGGGAGATGCGGGCGACGGCGCGGGCGGTGGCGGTGGCGGTGGCACCGGCTTCGCGGTGACGCCGTAGCCGTCGCGCACGACCTCGGTCGTGTACTCGCCGTCGACCGCGAGCACCTGCGTCGGCATCGCTTCGATCTCGGCGAGGACCACGGCGGCGGCGGCTTCCTGCTGCGCCATCGGCGACGTGACCGACACCAGCACGAAGGCGAGAGCGGCGAACGAGGCAAAGACCGGCAGCACACCCTGACGTCGCATTGCGGGTTTGTGCACGTCCACTGCAGCAGCCGAAGACGGCGGCCGGAGCGTTAGGACAGTTCTATGGCGACCCATAGTTTCAAGATTTTAGCCCAGATTGGCTGAAAAGCAGCATTGGATCAGGCGCGGACGGCCAACATGACGTCGATGACGGCATCCAGCGCCACGTCGACCTGCGCTTCTCGGTACCCTCCGCGCTGGGACCCGAAGGACACGGCGCGCACCTCGTCGACGGTCAGACGCTCCCCGTCCTGGAAGTAGCGGGTGAGGCGTTCGGCGAACTCGTCGACCTGCTGCGCGCTGTATCCGGCGGTGAATTGCTTGGTCCGATCGAAGCGCTCGCCGCTCGGGCGGGCGAGGCGATCGAGGATCTCCTGGGCCGACGTTCTCGCCGAGGAATACCATTCCTCCTCGCCACGCTCGCGGATCCGGAGCTCGCGTTCACGGCTTGCGAAGGCGTCCTCGAGGCGCTCGAGAGCAGCATCCACCTGCCCCGTCTCGTATCCGCCCTTCTGCATGGCGAAGGCGGTATGGCGGATGCTGGCGGCGGTCACGATCGTGAGCTGGCCGCGTTCCGCCGCATAGGCGCGCCTGGCCTCCTCGAGAAAGTCCTCCACCTGTTCGATGTCGTACCCGAGGCGGGACCTCTTGGTGCGTGGGAATGTTGTACTCACCGCACTATTCTGCACTACGCGAAGATCAGGAACAGCGCGTACGTGGCGATGGCGCTCGGCAGCACGGAGTCGAGCCGGTCGAGAAACCCGCCGTGACCGGGCAGCCAGGTGCTGATGTCCTTGATGCCGAGATCGCGCTTGATGAGCGACTCTGTGAGGTCGCCGAGGGTGGCAGTTGCCACCATTGTGATGCCGAAGATCAGGCCGAACCACCAGGGTTGGCCGAGCATGAACAGCGCGAGCACGACGCCGACGACGACGGCGACGAGCACCGATCCGGCGAACCCCTCCCACGTCTTCTTCGGACTGATCTTCGGGGCCATCGGATGCTTGCCGAACAGCAGCCCGCTCGCATACGCCCCGGTGTCGGTCGAGATGACGATGAGCAGGAACGCGAGGGTCCACCACTCGCCCCCATCCTGCGCGGCCATGACGACGGCGAAGCTGCCGAGGAACGGCACGTACGCCTGCACGAGGGTGCCGGCGCCGAGGTCTTTCCAGAATTCCAGCGCGGTGCCCCGGCGGCTCGGGCGCACCCGTTCGACCGCGCGCCAGAGGCCGACCAGCAGCACGCCGGCAAGGAAGACGAGCCAGGCCCCGCTTGCGCCGAAGTAGAACGCCGCTGGCACGATCGCGACCGCCGCGATGATTGTCGGTATGCGCGGCACGTAGCGACCGGCGAACCAGAGAGCGCTCGCGAGCTCGAACGCGGTGAAGGCCATGAGCGCCGCGGCAACGAGCATGAAGAAGGACTTCACGACGATGAGGCTCAGCAGCATGCTCACGCCGAGCACGAGGCCGAACCCGACGGCGAGGGGCAGGTTGCGGCCGGCCTTCGCCTCGAGCTTCTCATTCGCGTCATCGAGGTGGGCGCGCGTGGTCGCAATTTGGGCGCGGATGTCCTCGCGGGTCGCGGCAGCGCGAGCCTCGAGGTCCTCACGCCCTTGGCGCACGCGTCTCTTCAGCGCTGGTCGGGGCCTCTCCGGAGAATCCGACATTTAGACCTCGAGAAGCTCGGCTTCCTTCTTCTTGAGGGCGTCGTCGATCGCGTCGATGTGCGACTTGGTGACGGCCTCGAGCTCCTTTTCTCCGCGCGTCACCTCGTCGTCGCCCACCTCGCTCTTGAGTGCGTCGAGGTCGTCCTTCGCGCGGCGGCGGATGTTGCGGATCGATACCTTGGCGTCCTCGCCCTTGGCGCGCACGAGCTTGACGAACTCCTTGCGGCGATCCTCGGTCAGCTCGGGAAGGGTGACGCGGATGACGGTGCCGTCATTGCCGACGTTGGCGCTGAGGTTCGGAGCCGAGACGAGCGCACGCTCGATGTCCTTGAGCGCGATCTTGTCGTAGGGGGTCACGAGCAGGGTGCGCGCCTCGGGGTTCTGCATGCCGGCGAGCTGCCCGAGCGGAGTCGGGGTGCCGTAGTAGTCCACAAGGATCTTCTGGAACAGCGCCGGGTTCGCGCGGCCGGTGCGCACATTTCCGAAGTCGTCCTTCGCCGCTTCGACGGATTTGTGCATCTTGTCTTTGGCTTCTGCCAGTACGTCACTGATCACGACTGCTCCTTCATATCTGTTTGAGTTTAGACGGTTGCCGCACCGCAGGCTTGCGGGGATCACCGACAAGGAAAAGGGACACCGAAAGCGCCGAGAGGATCAGGGCGCTGAGCCAGACGAGATGCACGAGGAGCGGGAACGGGATGAACATCGTGACGCCGACGCCGACCAGGGTCACGGCGACCACCGTGAGGGCCGGCCACCAGACCCTGCGCCAACCAACGACAATGGCAGCCGCCGGCAGCCAGTAGGCGATCTGGCTCGCGGTGCCGCTCGCCCGCACCGCGCGCGCGGCCGGCTCGAGTCCGGGCACCGCATCCACCCACGGTCCGAAGAACATCGCGGAGCAGTGGAAGATCAGCAACGCACCGCCGATGATGACCAGGGCGCGCTCCCACGGTCGCAGGGGCACGGCACGCGGCGCGAGCACCGCGCCACGGGAGAGCAGGCGGATGAGGCCGCCCAGCAGCACGACCCCGAGCAGGGCGCTCCACAACAGGGGCTGGTCCATCCGCATCGCCTCCGTCGGGCTTATCTGACGAGTGTGCCGATGCGGTCACCGCGGATCGCGCGAGTGACGTTGCCGTCGGGCTTCATCCCGAACACCACCATGGGCATCCCGTTGTCCTTGCACAGGCTGAACGCCGTGGAGTCGACCACGGTGAGGCCCTGCACGAGCGCCTCCTGGTAGGTGATCTCGTCAATTTTCGTGGCGGTATCGTCCTTGTTCGGGTCGGCGGAGTAGACGCCATCGACCCCGTTCTTGGCCACGAGCACGACGTCGGCACCGATCTCGAGCGCGCGCTGGGCGGCGACGGTGTCGGTGGAGAAGTAGGGCAGCCCGGCACCGGCACCGAAGATGACGACGCGGCCCTTCTCGAGGTGGCGTTCCGCCCGGAGCGGGATGTAGGGCTCGGCGACCTGGGTCATCGAGATGGCCGACTGCACGCGCGTCGCGGCGCCGGCCTGTTCGAGGAAGTCCTGCAGGGCGAGCGCGTTCATCACGGTTCCGAGCATGCCCATGTAGTCGGCACGGCCGCGGTCCATGCCGCGCTGGCTGAGT
>Ga0326733_1000211_pt1 | contig 18218 bp, 13 predicted proteins | sample 14_GP2_308_FD_207946 | JGI IMG/M metagenome (GOLD analysis project Ga0326733, IMG submission 207946) | Glacier ice microbial communities from Ngari, Tibet, China - 14_GP2_30.8 | ecosystem: Environmental > Aquatic > Freshwater > Ice > Glacier | place: China: Ngari, Tibet | collected 2018-07-17 | reverse complement strand
ATTCTGTTGTCAAAGGCGACACTACCAAGATCGTTCACGGCAAAACCACTACAACCAGTTATGGAGACGTGACAACGACGGTGGAAGGCAATGTCGTTCAGATGAACAAAAAATCGATTTCGTCTGTTTGTATGGGTGCGAACAATTCGGTATTTTTAGGTGAGCGTTCAATGACAACCGCCGGCGTATTCGTGACAACGAATACGGGTGGAAATTTTACGATGAATACTGGTGTAAATATGGTAATAAATAATATTTCAAATACAGTAATGAATAATGGTACAAATACAGTAATAAATGATGGTTTGAATGCAGTAATGAATAATGGTGTAACGTTAGAAAATCAAATTTTAAAAATTGTAACAACTGGAGTCAATTTTCAAACTGGGACCTTAAATTCAATTGCTGTTGCTTTGCACTCAATTGTCTGACCCTTGAAAACCATTAAATCCCTTCGTCTGGCTGTGCTGAGCCGTACTTACACGGACGGCGACCGCGATTTTTTTTCGTTGACCGGCATTGTGCTTTTGCCGTTTTCCAATCCAACCCAGTTGTTGCCGGAGGCAACCCTCTGGCGGTTCGTTGCACAACAGTTGGGCAAGGACGCTGTCCTCGATATTGGCATGCCGAAAAAAAATGGCGAATTTCTGGTTTCGGGCAAGTGCCACGTGGCAAATAACAGCCCGGTGGAAGCTATGGCGGTCAAGGTCAAGGTCGGCTTATTGGAAAAGTCCCTCACCGTCATGGGTGACCGGCTATGCAAACTCGTAAAGAGTCGCCGGGAGGTTTCAAAGCCTATGGCATTTACTGAAATGTCCATGAGCTACGCTAATGCCTTCGGCGGTGTTGGATTTGAGCGTAACCCCTTGGGTAAGGGCTTGCCACTTGCTGAAGACGGCGCACCCTATCCATTACCTAATGTCCTCAACCCCAATGAGTCAGTAGTCAGTATGGACGACAGGCCTGAGCCCGCCAGTTTTGCCCCGCTCGACTTCCTCTGGCCGCAGCGCTTCAGCAAAGCTGGTACCTACGACGATGCCTGGTACCAGACACGCTTTCCGAACTTTGCAAAAGACATGGACTGGAGCATCTTCAACACTGCACAGCCAGACCAGTGGCTGCCTGGATTTTTCAAAGGCGACGAGCGCATCGAGGTTTCCGGCATGCACCCCGACGTACCGGTACAAAGCACGCAGTTACCCGCCTACCGAGTGCGGTGTTTTATTACGGAGAAAACGGAAACCGAAGAAGCTTTCCGCGAAGTACCCATGCAGCCGGAGACACTCTGGCTTTTTCCTAATGCGTCGCATATGGTGTTGATCTACCGTGGCGTGCTGGAAATTGGAACTGACGACGCCTCCAGTGTGTTGCACCTCGTCGCAGGGATAGAGGCGTTGGGCGAACCAAAACCAGTTCAACACTACCGCTCGGTGCTTGCTCAACGGCTGGACAAGCGCCGGGGCGCTGTGCATGCGCTGGACGACGGCCCCTTGCTACCCACAGGACTTCTCGAGCTGGCGCCGATGGCCGAAGTGGCTGACATGCAGGCAAAGTCGCAGTCGCAAGGCTTTCTAGCTGACCACATGCGCCGCAAGGCGGAAAAGCAGTTGCAGCAAGCCAAAGAGCAGGCGGTGGCGCAAAGAGCTCAAATCCTTGACATTGCACACGCCAACGGTGCTGCGCCGCCCGATTTGAGTGCGCTGGACCAGCTGATTGCGACCACCTTGCCACCCAGCATGCCGACGCCACGCATCGAGGATCTGCCGCAAATACTGGCGGAATCAGAGCGAGAAGTCGAAACGGCCCGTGCAAGCGCGCTTGCAAAGCAGGCCGAACTGAAAGCGCAGATGGCGGCACTCAGCGCGCAGACAGGCACCGACATCAGCAAGCTGGCCAAAGCCCCACCCGCGCCGCGCTTTTCAGCCGAAAAGGCTTTAAACGAAATCAGGCTTGCCAGTGCCAGCGGCAAAGCCACTCGTCAAGCCAGCCCGGTGCTGGACGCCCTGTTGGGTGACCCCAAGTTGACATCCCGGCTGCAACAGGCAGAGGCTGCGTCGTTGCAAGCTTATCGCCTGGGCGCACAGCACTATGGCCCTACCGATGTCGGCATTCAGGCGCAATTTTTGCGAACAAAGGTTCAAACGGGTCTTGCGCGGAAGGCTTCGTTCGCCAATCAGGATCTCACCGGAGCCGACCTGCACGGGCTTGACCTGTCAGGCGCTGACTTTTCGAATGCGCTGATGGAAAGCGTTGATTTGCGGCAGGCAAATCTGACCGGCGCCAAGCTGACAGGTGCGCTGATAGCCCACGCCAAACTTGATGGGGCGAACTTGGCGGGGGCCAACCTCGTGGGTGCCAATTTGGGCAAGGCAAGCATGGTCGGAACCCGCGCCCTGGATACTGATTTTTCGCGAGCTGTATTGGACCAAGCCAACTTGAGGAATGCTGACCTGACAGGCGCACGACTGGACAGTGCCAAGCTGGGCTCCGTCAAGCTGGCAGGTGCGATCTTGGTCCGTGCATCGCTGGTTGACACGCAGCTGATGGATATTTTTCGAGATCAACCGTCTGCGCTGGAGGCTCCAGTCGAGCCAGTCGCTCCAGAAGAGGCACCAGGATTGGACCTGCGCAGCACCAATTTTTCACAGGCCAACATGAAGGGCGTCATGCTGCTCAACAGCCAGCTTGACGGTGCAGTGCTCAAGGGCGTCTGTCTTGATGGCGCGACGCTGCTGGGCGTGAGCGCGACCGGTGCTGATTTTTCAGGTGCCACTTTTGTCAATGCACGGGCCGTGAAAGGCTCACGCTTTGACAGAGCCGTGTTCAAGGGCGCCGATATCAGCAAGGCCAACTTTCGCAGTGCAGGCCTGGATCGTGCCGACCTGAGCGGTGCATGCTTGCAAAACGCTGACCTGTCTGAGGCAACCCTACGCCTCGCAATTTTGACCGGCGCCAATGCCAAAGGGCTGCGAGCTGCCAAAGTCGATTTGTCGAATGCCCGAATGGCGGGTGCCAATTTACACGGCGCAATTTTGCAGAAGGCTAACATTTCCGGTGCCGACCTGACAAATGCCAGCTTGTACATGGCCGACTTGCTGAAAGTCAAACGCGATCAGTTCACGCTGCTTGATGGCGCTAATTTAAAGCGTACCGTTTTGAAAGCGTCGCCCGATGACAGCTGAAGAACTAATGTCGTGGGTCCGCGATGGCGAAATCGTTCAAGGCGTGAATTTTTCTAATATGAACCTGGCGGGCATTGACCTGCGTGGGGGAATATTGGAAGAGACTGTGTTTGCCGGAGCCAACATGGCGGGTGCTTTGCTCGACGAAGCCACCTTTGACCGCTGCGATTTCACTGACACCAACCTGGCAGGCGCAAGCATCTGTCGGGCAACGCTGAGCAAATGCCTGTTTGCCCGTGCCGGATTGGCGTATTCAAAATTGGTGTCGGCCCGCTTTGTCGAATGCCTCATGCCAAATGTAGCGTGTGAGGGCGCCGATCTGGAGCTGGCTGCGGTCATCAGCTGTGAATTGACAGGTGCTGATTTCTCACGGACTTTGATGTCCCGAACCTTGCTGCACAAAAACAAGCTGCAACAGGCCAGCTTCAACGGCGCAAAACTTCGGCAAGTCAATTTTTACGAGTCCGAACTACAGGAAACTTCATTTGCGCAGGCGGAATTTTTCAACCCCCTGTTTGTTCGCTCTGATCTGAGAAATATGAATTTTTCAGGCCTTTCATTGAAGGCAGCTCAATTCACCGAGGCCGACCTGAGTGGTGCCAACTTGTCCGGCTGCGACCTGACCCAGTGCAATTTTAAAAGCGCCAACTTATCGGGCGCCCGGCTTGAAAACTCCCAGGCCGGCAATGCATTGTTTTCCCAGGCAGCGCTGCAAGGTGCGCAATTGACGGGTGCGCAACTGCGGCAAGCGATTTTTATGGACGCTAATTTATCGGGCGCAAATCTTTTAGGTTGCGATCTTTACCAGGCGCAATTTTCGAAGGCCATGTGCAAGGGTGCCGTTTTCTCAGGCGCTGACCTGACATTTTGTGATTTTTCACATGCCGACTTAAGTGGGGCCAACCTGTCTGACACCAAATTGGCCCGCGCCCGATTACACGCCATCAAAGAAGAAAAAACTATCTGGCTCGGATCCAGCCGCGAACAGGCCCACGAAACCGACGCTGAGCTCGCCGCTGCAGAAGCATGGAAGGCGCCCCGATGAGATTTGATGCTGTCAATTGCTCACATGACTTGCAAGGAAAATATGATTGCTTCACCCACTAGACAAGCGCCCGCTATGCTGCAGCAGCTAGGCGAGGTCACGCAGGCTGGCACCATCATGCTGGTGCAAGTGGGCCCTGATGTTCGACAAGCGCGCCGTGCCGCAAGCTGTTTATTGGTGCCCTTGAGGGGCGACAAGGTATTGCTTGTGCAGGACGAGCTGGCCGATGGTCGAAACGGCACCACTTATGTGCTGGCTGTTCTCGAAAGAACGGCTGCCCAACCTGCAACCCTTGATCTTCCTGGCGACACCGAAATCAAAGCATCAGGCGGCCGCCTCAACTTGTGTGCGCGGGACGGAATCGGCCTGCAGACCTCGTCCGACGTTTCAATCCTGTCAACGCAGTTGAATGTAAGTGCAGTGCAAGGCGAGTTTATGGTCGACAGCCTGTCGTTTACTGGCAGATTAGTGCGCGGCTGTATTGACAGCATCAAACTCGTTGGTCGTAATTTCGACGCGGTGCTTGAGCGTTATTACCAACGCGCAACCCGTTCCTATCGGCACATCGAAGAGATTGATCAGGTTAAGGCGTCACATATGCATTACGAAGCCAAGAACACACTGTCAATGCACGCCAGACACACACTGATGACTGCAGACGAGCTCGTCAAGGTTGACGCCGAACAAATTCACATGGGGTGACGCACATGTTTGCCAATACACAGATGGGCGGCATGAACTTTGGTTTTCCAGATGTCTGCCTGACACCCATACCAACACCCGCCGGCCCGATACCAACCCCGATTCCGTATCCCAATATATCGACAGGAATGATGGGCGTTCCCGCTGTCTACAACGTTCTTTTTGGGGGTACGCCAGCCCACAACCTCGCCACCGTTGTACCGTTAAGCAATGGCGACAACGCTGGCCTTTTAGGTGGCGTGGCTTCGGGCACCGACATGGGTCCAACATTCACGCTAACGGGTGCCATGACAGTGCTTATCGGGGGTATGCCGGCATCCCGCATGACCAGCATGACTTTGCAAAACACGACCAATTGCCCAGGTGCTCAACTGGTCCCAAGCCAGCTGACGGTGCTGTTGCTCGCGCCTTGATGTCACTTGACTGGCAACGACGACACGCCCACGCATCGCATTTATGAATGCATTTCTGCGACAGCCAAGCGCTGACTGTGGGCGCTTAGCGCACAGATCAATCGCTTTTTTAATCCAGCCTGACGCGTGCTGGCCCGGTTATGCCGCCAGAAGCATTGACCAGCAGCGCCTCGCCAGGGTCATAAGGAAGGTTAGCGATCAATTCTTGCCCATTGAAGCGGTAGCCGACTCGGTAGAGCGACTGAAATTGGGCTGTTTGGAAACCAGCGCCGCAGACCTCTTCGCGCACAAATATCTCCATCGGAATGTCTTCGTCCGGTCCATAGCCAGCCACTGGCAGAACGTCTGGTGGAAAAGCCTTTTCCCACAGTTTTTTGCCAGCCAACGCGCCGCCGGCGGCGCTACCGATCGTGACCGGCAATTTGCCTTTACCGAGCTTGTCGCCGATGGCACCGCCGACAACAAAACCCGCGACCCCTCCAGGTCCCACTGCAAATCCCGCCGCCCCGCTTGCTGCAATAACCGGAAGCATCCATCGTCGGGCGATCAGGGCAGTGGCATGCCGCTTGAGGATAAGCCCACCCACAACACCGCCCATCACTGCGCCTACCAACGGCGTCACATTACGCAGCAGCCATGGTTTGGCGTTGTGTTCACGCAGCAGGATCTGGCTTTCAGGCACCAGTGCTTGCCAACACAGGCGCGTGGGCTGCACATCCCCGGCAAGCGTCTCATAAACATAAAGAACTGGAGCAAGGCTGGTGGTGACCTCTGCGAGGCTGCTCAATTCAAAGCTGTGTTGGCCGTAGGGTTGCGCAGAGGCAGGCAATGCACCAGCAGTGATTGCAAGTGCGACCACTACACGACTAAACCACACCGAACCTGCCGATGGAGCAGCCGCCATGCGTGACTGGCCATCCGCTTCGCTTGTGGCTGTTATCTGTAATCCCACAGGACCCGTGATTCGGATGGTCTTGTTGTTGGTCATGACTTATTATCAACCTCGGCCATGAGTTCCACAAATCTTGACACCGGTTACGTCTCAGTTCTTTCGTTTGCGCGAAAGGCAATGACAGCCGGCATGGCGCTTGTTTTCCTTGTCTTGCTGTTACCGGGATGTTCGACTGCAAATTCGTTGCTGGGCGGCAATTCGCGCAAAACCGCAGTAGCTGAAATTGCCTGGGATTTCGCAGAGAACAGCGTACTGATTGAGATACAGGCCGACTCACAATTGAACCAGTACCAGGGCGAAGCCCATACGCTGTTGTTGGGCGTCTACCAAATGGAAGATGCGGCACCGTTTTATAAGCTCGCAGCTGATTCGGCGGCCTTGGCCAGGGGACTTGAAAGCGGCAAGGGTGGGGATGGTTTTGTCCAATTTTCCCGGTATGTCGTCGTCCCGGGCCAGCGCACCGTACTGTCAGTCGACCGAGCCCAGAAGTCAAAGTTTGTGGGAATCGCAGCAGGCTATTACCAGATGAATGCCGCCAGCAGTACTCGGCTTTTTGAGGTGCCGCTAACAGTGGCCAGTGAAGGTCTGGTGACCACAACCTATAAGGCCGCCCCGGCGGTACTGGCGCTGCGCCTCGGTTTAGGCGCAGCGGGTATCACCAGCGCGCAGCGCCTAAACCAGGGCCCCGTACAGAAAGCCAGGTTCGAACCTGTGCCTCTGGACGGAGGTGGGAAAGAAGTGGACCTCATTCTGAAAGATCTCAAGCAGGCATCCGATGTCGGAGCTGCTATTCGAAAGCTGGATAAATAGGCGCAGTGTGTAATGGAAAAAAACCAAGCAATTTACTGGCACCAAGGCATGTTTCTGCAGTCGCAGCATTTTCAAATGGCCGACTTGCACAACCAGTTTCAATCAAAGCCTTTGCAGGAAGCAGGACTGCCGCACTTCTGGGGGGTTGGCGAACTGGAACTTGCCGCAGCGGCAACCGCCAACCGGATGCTTGAAGTCAAGACCGCGAGCTTGATTTTTCCAGACCGAACATATGTCGAATACCCTGGCAACGCAGTCATTAAATCCCGTGCTTTTGACGCAGAGTGGGTCGAGGGTGACAAGCCTTTTACGGTTTACCTCGGCATCAAGCTTTTAAGTTCTAGCGAAAAAAATGTCACGGTCGTTGCGGGTTTGAATGAAGCGGGAGGAGTAGCCACGCGCTACGCTACGCTGTCCAACCCAGCAGAGACGGCCGACCTTTATTCAGATGGCCCTGACGCCCAGGTGCGCACACTGGTGCATGTCGTAAAGGTCTTTTTTGAGTCCGAGATTGACAAATTGAATGACTATGCGCTGATTCCCATCGCCCGCCTGGTGCGCGATGGCGATGCCATCAAGCTGTCGGAAACGTTCATACCGCCCGCCTATGCACTTTCGGGCTCAAGCGTTTTGATGCGACTGATCAAAGATGTGCGCGACGAATTAACCGGCCGCGCTAGGCAATTGCAAGAGTACAAAAGTCCCCGCGAAATGCAGAAAGCCGAGTTCGATGCGAGCTACATGGTGTTTTTGCTGGCCTTGCGCTCACTAAATCGGGCCAGTCCCTACCTTTTTCATTTGACGGAAACCCGCCAGGTACATCCCTGGCTGGCGTACGGCGCCATGCGGCAGTTGGTCGGTGAACTCAGCTCATTTTCAGAACGCTTCAACATGCTGGGTGAGGCATCTGACGGAACCCCTGGCTTGCCGCCTTATGACCATGCCGATCTTGGAAAATGCTTTGACCGCGTACGCGGCCTGATCAGCCACCTGCTCAATGAAATTACGGTTGGGCCAGAATTTCTAACCATTCTTGTTGCTCAGGGGCCGTACCACGTCGGCCAGTTACCGCGCAATTTTTTCGGCCAGCGAAACAGGTTTTACCTCGTCATCCGGACCGAAAAAGACATGGACTGGGTTGTCAGCTCAATGGCAAGAGACGCGCGGCTGGCTGTCATTGACGAAATGCCGGGGCTGATAGCGCATGCACTTCCGGGGCTGGAGTTGATACACATGGCTGCGGCGCCTCAAGGACTGCCGCGAAGGTCGTACTCCTATTACTTTCGCATTGAACAGATCAGCCGACTTTGGGAATCGGTTGAAAGGGAAGGTAACGTCGCCCTGTATTGGCTCGACGCCCCGGCTGACCTCAAAGCCGAAATAGTTGTACTGCGGAGGTAATGTGCGCCTTAACGATTGCTTTGTGACCACGCTGGCGTTTTTGACGCATTTCCAGAGCAAGCCTGCCGGGGATATTTCTTCAGTTCGAGCTCAACTTGATGAATTGTTGACGGCAGCTACCGCAACGGCTCAGGACATGGGGAAAGTGACGTCGGAGGTACAAGACGCACTTTTTGCGGTTGTAGCGCTGGCTGATGAAATTATGCTGTCAGCGCCATGGGCGGCGGCTACAGAGTGGCCCCGGTATCTGCTTCAAAAACGCTATTTCGATGTGTCGAATGCCGGTGACGCCTTTTTCTTCAAGCTAGAACAATTAAGCCCGCAATCGGAGGCGCGCGAGGTTTACTTTTTTTGCCTCGGCATGGGCTTTGCCGGCCGGTACGGCTACGACCGAAATGCCAAAGCCCTGGCAGATGTAAAGCAGACAAGCCTTGCCTTGTTGCAACGCGATGCACACGCTGCGAATCAGGGGACTGGCCTGACGCCCGACATGGACAAGTTCATGTTTCCTGAGGGCTACAGCTCGCCTTCGAATATTGAGACAGCAGCGGGTGCGTCCAAACCTGGCCGTTGGGGCTTTCGCTTTTCTGCACTGACGATAAATATGACGCTCATACCGATAGGCGTGCTCTGCATCCTTTACGCGGCTTACCACGTCATTATTTGGCAAACGACCGCCTCCTTGTTACTGCAAGTCAAATGAGCAAACTTCTTACTGTCTTGTTGTGGGTTTTGGCCTTGCTGGTGTTGGCTCTGCTCAGTTGGGCGTTTACCGTTTTCATGGAATGGCCGCTCTGGGCGATTGCAGCGGTTTTTATGGCGGTGTTGGGTGTTTACTTCCTGGTCAAACTTCTCATCAGGCTTGTACAGGTTTCCCGCTCCCGAAGTCGAATGGCTCAGTTGACCGCGTCTGGTAAAAGCAAAGTCTCAACTCAGCTGTCGCCCAAAGCCCTACTTTTGCGGAAATGGACTACGGCTGTTTCAACCCTGCGGATGTCCAGCCTTAAACGCTTTGGAAATCCCTTGCACGTGCTGCCTTGGTACATGGTGGTTGGGCGGTCAGGCACTGGCAAGACCAGCGCGCTTACCCGAACACGGCTCGCAGCCTCGATCCAAAAAGTCAGCCAGTCCGCGCCTATCGAACAAACTGCCAATTACGACTGGTGGTTTTTTGATCGCGCGGTTGTGATCGACTGTGCTGGTCGATATGTTGAAGCAGCGGATTTAGAGCAAGACCGCAGCGAATGGGAACTAGGGCTTGACCTACTAGCCAAGTACCGCGGCAAAGAGGGGCTGAATGGTCTTGTCATTGGCATCAGTGCTGAGCGCTTGTTGTCGCCTGACAGAGACGACTTGATCGAGGAAGGCCGCGTCATTCGCGAGCGGATTGAGCAGCTCATACGTCTATTCGGCAAGCGTTTTCCCGTTTACCTGCTGGTCACTCAGTGCGACCGGATTTACGGTTTAGAGCACTGGGCGCGCCAGCTGCCCGACAACGCCCTTGAGCAAGCCATGGGGTATCTTGCCGATATAAAAAGTACAGAAACCGGACAGCCTCAATTTTTGGACCGCGCCTTTAGCAGCATGGCAAACCGGCTTCAGGCACTGCGGATCGCACTGGTATCGCGCAGCCAGATGACCCCTGAGCTTTTGCTGTTTCCTAACGAATTGCAAAAACTAAAGCCAGGGCTGGAAGTCTTTCTTCGCGCCTGCCTGAACGAAACCGCGTATCTGGAAAAGCCGTTTTTGCGCGGACTATTCTTTAGCAGCGCCTTGCAAGAAGGTGGCGCTGTATCCGCTTTGCTTGGGAACATCTTGCCCCCGGTAGCGCGTCATACCAGTAGCAACGCAGGCCTTTTTCTGCACGACTTTTTCGGCCGCGTGTTGCCGGAAGACCGGTATATTTCCCTGCCGGCCGCACTGCGCAACCCGTGGCAGTTGGCCACCCGAAATTTGGGCGTGATCGCGTGGCTTTTACTGAGTAGCGCAATTGCGCTGTTGCTGACGATGGCTTTCGTGCGTAACCAGGAAACCCTTGCACTGCTCCAAGATAACCAGATAACGGATCGAAAGTACGTTGGCGTTCTTGCGCAAGACGCGGCCACGCTGGAACGCGTTGCCCACAAGGTTGCCTTGCTGGAAGCCCGCAACAATAATTGGAAGAATCATTGGATGGTGCAGACCACCAACATAGATGATCTCGACGACAAACTCAAGAAAAGCTTCACCGACAACTTTAAACGATACATTCTTCCCCAGACCGACGCACACTACGATTCAGATGTCGAGCGCGTGTTGGCAGGGGACCCCGGTAACGAGTTTCCTCTCATGATGCGCAACCTTGTGCGCTATATCAACTTGCTGAGGGCTCGGCAGGCCGGTGCGGATTTGCAAGACCTGCGCACCCTCCCACAGCGCGAACATGTTGCGCGGTACACGCCAGCGCTGTATTCGCAGCTAAACGGACTTCAAATTGCCAACATCGCGTGGACGCCCAATGGGGAAGGCTATGTTGCGCTTCGCCTGCGGCTTGAACAGCAATTGTTGAACCGGTTAGCTTTTAAAGACGCTTCCCTGACCTGGCTGGTTGGGCTGGCTGAGGCAAACACGTCACTCAAGCCCGTTACGGTACGAGACTTCTGGCGCGGTACAGCAAATGACAGCGTACAGAAAGCTGGACCCGAATTGCGCGTGGTGCCTTCTGCGTTCACGATAGAAGGTAAAAAATATATCGACAGTTTCTTGCAAGAGATGGAAGGGAGCATCGAAAACGGACCTCAATTTCTTGCTAGCCGCAACGCCTTTGAGGTTTGGTACAAGGCCCAGCGGCTGCAGTCCTGGCAAAAGTTTGTGGCGGGCTTTGTAGGGACTGAAAAAACGCTTTCGGGCGAGGCGGAGTGGCGCTCCGCCATGGGGCTCATCGCTAGCGCTGAAAGTCCCTATTACCGCGTCATGGACCGTCTCAACGAGGAATTTGCAGCAGAGCCTGCAGGCAGCTTGCCGAGCTGGATTTTGCTGTCGCGGCAATTGGGGCAGTTGCGAACGCAGGCCGTCCAGTTGGCTACGGCCGGTAAAACCGGCAAGGTGGTGGGTGCCATCAATACCGTTGGCAGCAAAGCCATGAAGGAAGTGTTTTCCGGAGCATCTTTGCTTGGGGAAAACACCATCAAGAATAATCTGGGTGCCGTTGACACACTGCAGCAGTATTTCAAGGATCTGGCGGCCGTTTCTGCCGACTCGGTAGCAGGCCCCGGAAAAGCTTACCAACTGTCTGCTGACTTCCACACATTTTCGACGGACCCAGCAGTCAAGTCATCCGCGCTACAGGCTGTGGCCAACAGCATGATCAGCCTGCGGACACTGGTAGGATTTGCCGGCGCTGACGATGAGGTGGTCTGGCAGCTAATGAGCGCGCCGCTGCGCTTTGTGCTGGCCTACACAGAAGAGCAGACTTCTTGTAGCTTGCAGAAGGAATGGGAGGCCAAGGTTGATTGGCCACTGCAGACAGCGCCTGATTTGTCCAGCATGGTGGATCAACTCTATGGCGCCAAAGGCACCGTCTGGGCGTTTGCGGACGGCCCAGCCAAGCCATTTATTCAGCGCGACTCAAATCGTTTTGGCATTGTGCAGACGCTCGGTTACAGCGTTCCGTTCACGCGTCAGTTTTTTCCTATGCTGAACGACGCTGCTGGCAAACGCGTCGAGCACTTGGTCACGCTGCAACGCTCGGAAATTGATGCCCAGACCCAGAAGCTTACGACCGAAAAAGATCAGCTTCAGTTACAGCAATCGCTGGCGCAGGTTGACCGTGCGCTTGCCGACATCAAACAAAAAGCCGATGCGCTGAAGGCCCAAGCGCCGCAATTGACCATCACCACGCAGCCGACAAGTGTTAATTCTGGCGCCAAGGCAAAACCTTTCGTAACGGTTTTGACGATTCAGTGCGCCTCAGGTGCTCGCGTCATCAATAACTACAACTTCCCAATTTCAGACAGCTTTCCGCTTGGGGAGCGCGCTTGCGGCGACGTGACGTTGCAAGTCAAAATCGAAGATTTGGTACTGACCAAAAAATACCCGGGCGCCAATGGCGTGGTGCGTTTTCTGCAGGACTTTCGAGACGGGGCGCGGCAGTTTAATGTCGATGAGTTTCCAGATGCCCGGGTCAGGCTAGAGGCGCTGGGCGTGCGACAGATCGGCTTGCGGTACAACCTTGAAGGGCAAGATGCCATTTTAAAAACCGCACAGCAGCTGGACATGCTGGACCGACTGGACAAAGCAAAAGTACTTGAAAAGCAGGGCCTGCAAGACACGCATTTTGCCCAGACGCGCAAAGGCATAGACGGAAAGATTGCCCACGTTAACCGGTCACCTACGACAGAAGTGTCGTTGCCTCAACAGATTGGCGTCTGCTGGGACAGCAACAGGTTGCCGTACCGGCAACAGGATACTGGAGCCCTGTTCAAGGCCATGGCCGCAGCCAGGCTGGCGTTGCCGGCTGGGACCCCTGGCGGCAGCGCTGCGCTGCCAACAAGATCCATACCGGCCGCTGGCAGCCGGATCCTTGCGCCATCGCCGCCCTGACGTCTGCCGGCCACTGTTAGACCGAATGTGGATTTCTAGGGCTGCGCAATAGTTTCTGCATATTCACTTAGTCAGGCGAAGTTATCAGCTTCGCTGCCGTGGCCGCGTTAAGCCCCACGATACGCCTGAGCAGGCTGTCGGCGAGCGTTTTAGCATCCTCATTGCGCGTTCCCACCCGGTAGGCCACCACCAAGCCATCCAGCGCAAGAGATGGGTCCCAGTCGGCCAGTTGGTGGCGTTCAATGCAGTCAACGATGTCGAAAGCAAAACCATCCAGAGCGGCGCCGGGTCGCTGCTGCAGCAATAACTCGCACAGTCGAATGCGCATGAACAACTTGTCCCGTGGCGATATTCCAGCCGCAATTTGCGCTTGCAACAAATCGACAGCAGCGGCCAGTTCGCCGTTGACGGCAAGCGCGCGCGCCTGTGCAGCGACTGCCGCTTGTTCATCCCGCGCCGGCGGAGCGCTGGCGTGGCCCATGTCGTCCAGACTTGAAGCCAGGGACTGCAGCCAGAATAAGGTGTCGTTATCTGCAAAAGGCATACCGCCCGCGAAAGAAAGCTGCTCCAGGCCGGGCAGCCGGGCAATCAAGCGCGCCGTTTCGCCGCAGACCTCAAGCTGGGCTGCCGCATAGCTACTGCCCATTTGTCCGAGCGCTTCAGCGCAGACGCAGTTCAAGTCCAGCCAGAACGGGAAAACTGCCAGCTGGGCTTCTGCAAACTGCACTGTTTCTTCATTGGACTGGCTGACTTTAAGCCTTTGCAGGACATCGGTGATCTGGGAGATCGGCCCCACAATACCGGTTTCCCGCCCTGGTCCCGCCGCCGGAAGACTATTGATGGATGTCCAGGCGGCAAGCCTGTCAAGCCGAAATGCCAAAGCATCAGACGCGTCATTATTCATCAGCCATGCAGCAATCGGTTCCAGCTGTGCGCAGGCGTCGTCAAGTGCCTGTCCGGCCTGCTCTGCAGATTTCAGCGTCAGCGGCTGGCGCATATCGCCAATGGGCAGCCTGCCAGCCGGCGTACCTACTGCCGCAACAGAAGGCGCAACAAGCTCAATGGCCGGCAAAGCCTTGATCAGACCCACAAGCGAACGTACAGACGGGCCTTCGTTGTCCTTTTCGGTAAGCAACCGGTCGATCGCCTGTAGGTTGTCGAGCAACTGCGCCAGCAATTCTGGCGGTTGCGCCGGCAACTCGGCCCAGCCGGCCTCGCTGGCCCGCCGCTGAACGCGATCCACCAACCATTGAATGGCGTTGCGTCGACCGCGAATCCTCTTGAGCGACGGGTAGAGCGTGTCCCAATAGATCTGCAGCATGTCCGCCACGACCTTGACACCGTCGCCCAAGCCAACCAGTCCCCGCGTTTCTAGCAACGCCGCCGCCAAATAGCAGGCCACCATCAAGTCCTTGCCCTTGTTAGCGAGAAGCCCGGCTGACAGCTCTGTAACCACATTCCATTGAATCGAAGCACTGTGAACCGGACTCGCCAGCTTGGCTACTTCTGACTCCAGGCTTTCGTAGGCAGGCTCCTCGCGCACCTCACTACCAGCAGGTACAGCGCCGTCGATCGGCACGGTGCCGAGGTCTGCCATCGAAAAATTGGTCATAAGATTGCCAGAAAGCCTGTGCGGTCACCTTTAAAACTGAAGGCGCCAGTAAAGCCGGTTACAAGGTTAGCTACTAATTCTGTAGCTACAGGGGCGCGTAAACTATTGGCTAAGGCCCCATTCAGCTTAAATATCATTTGAGGCTCGGCTAATGTATTTGTCCTGTGCAGCACGGCGCGGTATACGTTCTTCACTCCCAGAGCGCCTCAACGTCGGCGTTGAGAAAGTAGCCCATGCCGCGCTCGGTACACAGTAAATTAGGATTTTTCGCATCTGCCTCCAGTTTTCGGCGCAGCCTGAGAATCTGTACGTCGACCGCGCGGTCAAAAATATCGTCAAACGCGCGGGATCGCTCCAGCAGTTGCTCGCGGCTAATGATGCGGCGCGGCGTTCCCAAAAAAACCACCAACAAATTGAACTCTGCATTGGTCAAGCCAACCTGCACGCCGTCAGGCGATACCAGTTTGCGGGTGTTCAGGTTGAGAGACCATCGAGCAAACCGGTAAGCCCTGGGGTGCTTGCCGCGTATCACCGGAACCTGGACATGGCTGCTGCTCAGCGCTGGCGCTGTTGCGGCGACGGGCGCAACAAATGCGCTGTTCCTGCGTGTTACCGCCCGGACTCGGGCCAGAACCTCGCGCAATGAAAAAGGCTTTGTAATGTAGTCGTCCGCCCCCAGCTCAAGCCCCATTACCCGATCGGCTTCTTCAAATCGACCCGTCACGCAAATGATGGACATGCAGGTTTCTGCGCGCCATTTACGTGCCAGGTCAGTGCCGTTTCCGTCCGGCAGGCCCAGGTCAAGCAGCACCAGTCCAAAGGAATGTTTTGCAACAGCTTGCAGCGCCTCGGTAGCCGTGCCAACTCCGATGGCATTCATGCCATGCCCGGCCAAATAATTAACCAGCAGTTGACGCAAAGCGTCGTCGTCATCGACGACCAGAATGTCAGCTGAAGGTGGCGTGTTCATGGGAAGAAAATAATTGCAGCGGAGGGTTGTCCGCAAGATGCTGGATACCGCAATTCAGCGCCATTGTCACTGCGATTTGCAGCGATGCGAAGTCAGCGTCGGCGGGAAGACCTATTAAGCCGTCTGTCTTTGTAATGACCGGCCCTGTGAGCTCGCCTGCGCCGGAAATCACCGGCAGCCGAGGTGAAATCTGCTGCACTTGCAAAAGCAGTGTGTCGGGGAGGCCTGTGCGGGGCGTCAAGCTGGTGATAAGCAAAGCGTATTGGTCGGGCGCTTTCTCAAGTGCAGCGAGCAATGCCGCGCGGCATGAAAAACCAATGGGCTCAAACCCCAGTTCGGCCAGCCAGTCCTCTCGCCGCTCAAGAACCGCTGCGTCGGCCTCCAGCAAGAGCACGGCCTGGCCACTGCCGGGGCGCTCCGCTACTTCATAAGGCTCGAGAGGATCTGCAATGGCGCACAGCGGGAGCATGAACCGGAAACGTGTGGCGGCATCCTGGCCGCTCCACAGCGCAACGCCGCCTTCATGGTCTGTTGCGACACCGGCTACGATGGCAAGGCCAAGCCCGGTACCTTTGCTTTCGCGCGGACTGCCGTCTGCAAGTCGAGACGAAAAAAATGGGTCAAACAGCTGGTGAAGATGTGCTTCAGGAATGCCGTGTCCATCGTCTGTCACATCGGCCCAGGCGCAATTGGTCTCGAGCAATTCCCCGACCAGATGGTCGGGGCGGGGTGCAGCAGGCTCGCCAGCTGGCCCCACTGTCAAATGAATCGCAACGTTGCTTGTGGCGGCCTGCGCTGCGTTACGCATCAAATTCAGCAGGGCGCGTACCAACTGCCCTTCATGTGCCCTGATCAGGACGGGGGCGCACGGGAGCGTCACCGTCATTGTCAGTCCAGCGGGCAGCATGGCACGTACCAGGGCAGCGCTTTGGGTAATCGCGTTGCGAAAGTCAACCACTTGCCGAGAGCGTTCACCGCGTCTGCCAGCAAGCAAAATTTGCTGCGTCAGGTCTTTGCCTCGTGCAACCGCCAGCGCTACTTCGCGAAGCGATCCTTGCGCGGCTGGGCCCGCATGCAGCATTGCCATTTCTGCATAACCACCCACCGCGCCCAACACGTTGTTGAAATCATGCGCAATGCCGCCGGCCAGGAAACCCATGGCTTCAAAGCGCCTCGCCCGCTCAAGCCGGATGTCGAGTTTTCGCCGCTCTTGAACGGCGACAGCAACAAAGAATGACAAGATCGCCAGGCTGGCCAAGTCAACCTGAAGCGCCCGAATTCCGTTTTGCGCCGCAGGTACGTCGTAAGCACCATGGCCCGCCAAAGTTAGACCGATGCCCAGGGTGGCTGCGGTAAGCAAGCCGAGCGATACGGCTCTGATTCCTCCGGCAATTGCAGCCCAAACCAGCACCAGTGACAGCACTACGCGAAAAACATCCGCCGGCAGGTGATGAACTAAACCGGCTGCGAGAAACAGCAAACTGACCAGCGCAGCCGCTATGGGGGCGATAGTCTGTTTGCCATCTGCCTGGGACTGCTGCGAAGGCGGACCACACCACGAAAGCAAGGCGGGTAGCAGCACGAGAATGGCAAGCCCATTGCCCACCAAAATGACGCTCCACTCCTCAAACCAGCTTGTATGCTTGGTCAGCATGCCGATGGTGGCGCCTAGCGCAGCCACCACACTGGTCGCAAGCAACGGAAGAAACACTAAGTACCGTGCCAACTTACGCGTGCTGTTCAACTCGCCACTGGCGCAGACGAAATGCCGGCCTAGCGCGGTATAAAGCACAACTTGAAAGACGTTGAGCAGGGCGTAGGCAGCGTCTGTGTCCAGTGGTAACTCGTCAACGTCACCGACCACCATCATGGAGCAGAAGACTGCGATTAAAAAAGGCCACCATTGGCGATACGGCAGGTTCCAAAGCAGCGCCACCGCAAGCGCCGGGGCGGGCCAGATTAGGGCGGCAAGCGTGTCGGGATGCGAAGTGTAGGCGGCAGGCGTGGACAGAACAGCATACGCAAACGCAAGTAAAACGGCTTGCAGCAGATGCGCAATTTGCCGGATTGCCCATTTCCGCTGGGTGTCGGCCAAAAACCTGCGTATCTTGGAGCGCATAGACCTCGCTTCGAGGCGGTGAGCATCGTCTTGCATGTTCTGACTGGCTGTGACTTGGGGTATTGCCATCAATTGTTTTGCGTGACGGGGATGACACGACACACCAAAGATGAGCTTGAGTGTATGCATTGTGACCACGCATCAGCCCAAATCCAACCCAGGGCACGGTGCGTCATAAAGCGGGCATTCGTTGACGGTCGAGCCGTCGGGAAAGTACTTAAGCTGGGGTCATTAAAGACGCTAATGCTTACTGCCGGTGACTATCGTAGTGGCGCCTACACGCGCTTGCCGGTGCCGCATAGACAGAAAGCCGAAGTGAGCCCAACAGCAGGTTGCTTGTTGAATGCCGCCTCCTCGCCATTTTCTTTGCAGTTAGATAAAAAGCAGGCCCGCGTGCACACCAAGTGCCTCGGCACGGTGCCGTCTAATGT
>Ga0326733_1000210_pt1 | contig 18251 bp, 13 predicted proteins | sample 14_GP2_308_FD_207946 | JGI IMG/M metagenome (GOLD analysis project Ga0326733, IMG submission 207946) | Glacier ice microbial communities from Ngari, Tibet, China - 14_GP2_30.8 | ecosystem: Environmental > Aquatic > Freshwater > Ice > Glacier | place: China: Ngari, Tibet | collected 2018-07-17 | reverse complement strand
TGAATTGCCTGTAACAGCACATTTTAAAGGCGATAATGTAGAGAATAAATTCAGAAGCACGGCGTATTACACAGATTCATGCATTGGTGCTTATCTTAATTCGATTCAAAAACAACCTGCATTCAAAAACACGTTATTTGTTCTTGTTGCCGATCATGGTCACCGACTACCAAAAAACGAGTCAGAAAGTTTTCATCCAAGAAGATACAGTATACCGTTGATCTTTTTTGGCAATGTTTTGAAGCCCGAGTATAGGGGTAAAAAGATCTCAAAAATTGGAAATCAAACAGATGTAGCTGCCACCCTTCTAAATCAATTACAAATTAATTCTTCAGCTTATAAATGGAGCACCGATTTGCTCAACCCATCATCCAAAGAATTCAGCTTCTTCAATTGGGATAATGGTTTTGGATTTATCACTCCTATTCAAATGGTATCTTTTGATAATATTGGAAAGCATATAATTTATGAAAGTAATCCGCTTGATACCGTGGGTAGGAATAAAAACCTACGTTATGGAAAAGCCTATATGCAGGAAGTGTATCAACAGTATCTGGATTATTAAAATAAGTAATCAGCTCTATTAAATCAGTTTTTGGGCGTTCGAGCGGGCTTTTCGTTGCAATCTTTTTGCCTGGAGAAGGCAAAAAGGATTTTCACTACAATCCTGAGGACAACTCTTTCACGTACTCGAATTTAGTAAGTGTCGTTAACAGAATCCCAGCCGATAACACTTTAATAACCGATTTTCGGCCTTGTTTGGTGCGTTGAGTACAGCCTAAGCCCAAGCAGAACCCTTCAAAGCATCAAACGCAGCCGCGGGGTTTTTTGCTTACTTTTTTTTCCTGCAGAAACCGGCGGAGCCAGCTTGAGTTCCTTTAAAAACATAAACAATAAACGAAAAACAAGTAAGTCTCGCGGAAGCGACTGCCGTCAATAATAGTAGAACCTTTTTTCTTTTAACCCACAGCCTGACCGCCTTATGATGTCCCTGACTAAATTTTCCGGCCACCCGGCATGACTTCCCTAACGCAAAACCAAGCTACTTAAATATCCCATCTACATACATTCGCCTAATCTCAAGAATTCCACTCACAAACTCGAAAAAAAACTTGTTTAAAAACGAAACCTGCATGAAGACGATCTCATCTTCATGCAGGTTTAAACTTACTTGCAGAAGTTACATTATTTTTCCCACCAAACTTTTACGTTTATATCATCGCCACCCATTGATGTAACTGCTTTATTATAATTTTCGCTATTGTTTGTAGCTACTGTTGTTGGGTATTTAAAGCGTACCGGCAATAAGCCTCCGTTTAACATACCAGCACCTTTTGGTAATACTGGTAGCCCTGTTCTTCGGTATTCGAACCATTGTTGATAATCATTAAAATAGAGCGAATAGTATTTTTGAAGCATAATTTGCTCTAACGTACCATTGTAAGCCGTAAACGCTACAGTTGCCGGATTAGTAAAATAATCTGCTGGCATTACTGCTCCCCACTGTTCTACAGAAGCTTTAATTCCTTTTTCATACGCAGCCTTACCATCTAAAACAACTTTACCTTGCTGCGCTAACTCTGCTTTTATAAATTCTACTTCGGCATAACTCATAATGCTGCAAATCATTGGTGCGGTTACTAAAGCGATATTTACACCCGACGGCTGGAAATTAAATTGATTATCGGCTCCGTCATATCCGCTGGGGATACCTCGATATATCGTAGTTGCTTTACCATCTTTTGTTCTGGAAAAAGTTAAAAATCTTGCCCTTCGTGGGTCATTAAAATTATTCAGGTTGTTTACAAAGAAATCTGCCGATGCACGAAAGGTGGTAAAATCTATTGCACGTCCCCACGGCGATATGTTGGGGGTTATACCCGTAATTTTTAAAACAGCTGCTTCATCATTTTTTGTAAATACCGGATATTTAGTCGGGTTGTTAACTATTTCGGCCATTTTTATAAATGAATTCATCTCTGCACGTTTCGAAACGCGTAACAATAATCGTAAATACAACGAATTGGTAAAACGTTGCCAGTTAGCTACATTGTTATTGAACAAAATTTCCGTACCGTAAATTAAAGGAGTTGTTGTTACATACAAACTATTAGCAGTTTCCAGATCAGCTAAAATTTTTGTGTAAACTTCTTGCTGGGTATTAAACTTTGGTCTGAAAATTAATTCATCGCCACGAGCAGCTTCATCCATCGGTACATCACCGAAAGCATCTGTTAACAAAGAATATGTCCACGCATTTAATGTTAAAGCGATTGCCTGATAATTAGTATCTCCTGCAACGTCTGCTGCAGCTTTCATTTCTTTAATATTGGTAATCCAGCGATAATAGGTGTTCCAGGTAGAATTTCCTTCACTTTCGCTTAAATCATAACGATGTATCCCCCCCCCCTGCACTGGGAAAGCGCAACGCTACTTGCATCACATCAAACGTAAAAGAATTACTTCTTAACGTATTGAACGATGCCATCTCATAAATAATCGGGTTTAACAAAGTACCCGGACTGATTTTGTCTATGCGATTTGGATCTGTATTTAATTCTTCAAAATCTTTAGTGCATGAAACGCTCATACAGCTTAATAGCACAACCATCAAGCCTGATAGAATTTTTATTTTTGACATTTCTTTATAAATAATAGCGTATAGCTGTTTTAGAAATTAGAATTTTAAGGTTAAGTTCATACCAAATGTTCTGGTTGAAGGTAATTGGCCCATTTCAACTCCAGGTAAAATCGTAGAGCCGTTAAGTGCTGCCGTTTCGGGATCAAAAATCGGGAAGGCAGAGATCATCGCTAAATCCCGTCCATACAACGCAACCGTTGCATTGCTAACTTTTATTTTGTTCGTTAAACGTGTAGGGATCACATACTGTATCCGTACTTCCCGTAGTTTTAAAAACGAAGCATCAAATGAGTTCGACTCTACATTTGCACGACGATAACGATCACCGTAATAATCCCCAACAGTTACTTTAGTAGTGTTCGGAGAGAACGAACCGTCTGCGTTTTCTACAACCCCGTCTCCAATAATGAACCCTTCTTCACGACCGGGCAAAGTGTGCTTTAATTTGCCCTGCTCACTCATTTTATGATGTGTTTGAGAGTAAATCATACCGCCGTACTGACCATCAAGCAGGAAACTAAAACCGATATTTTTGTAGTTAAAATCGTTAGCAAGACCACCTTTCCAATCTGCATAAGCATCGCCGATATATTGTATTTCAGCAGTTCTGGCTGTTAAGCCATCGGGATTGTAAATAATTTGTCCATCTGGCGCTCTTTTAAAACCAAAACCATAAATACCACCACTACTTGCTCCAACCCGAGCTTGAATGGTTGCGTTACCACCGTAACCAATATCTTGCCTGTTATCCATTCCCTCTGCAAGCTCTAACACCCGGTTTTTATTTTTTGCAAATGTGAGTGTAGAACTCCATTTAAAGGTTTTACCGTTAAAAGGTTTACCATTCATCATCAATTCAATTCCCCGGTTGCGTACTGCACCAGAATTTAACACTGCCCGGTTATATCCGGTTGTAGCATCTAATGGTACTTCCAATATTTGGTTACGGGTGGTGTTACTGTATAAAGTAACATCCATACCAAAGCGATTGTTAAATAAATTATATTCGATACCACCCTCGTAACTAGTTGTAATTTCGGGTTTAAAGTTAGCGTTGTGCAAAAGAGTTGGTACAGATCCAGAACTCGGGAAATCACTCACTCCGTAATATTTACTGGTTCGGTACGGCTCTGTGTCGTTCCCCACCTGGGCTGCCGACAATCTAAGCTTTGCGAATGAAATCGCCCTTGGTAAATTAAATATCTCGTTCAAGATGAAACTGGAACTAACCGACGGATAAAAAAAAGAATTGTTTTGAACAGGTAAAGTGCTCGACCAATCATTTCTTCCGGTAAGGTCTAAGTACATCTTGTCTTGATAAGAGAAAGATGCTAAAGCATACAGACTATTTACTTGTTTGTTGGTATAAGTAGTTCTTGTTAAGGGCAAACTGACTCCGTTTGCCAGCTTATATACCCCTGGAGTAACTAAGCCAATTACCGACCGATCCAAGCCTGTATATTTTTGATCACGAGCGTTGGCTCCAACTGATGTATTAAACTTGAACGATGGATGTAAGTTAACTTTATACGATACCAATGCATCAGTATTTATCTCGTAATTAAAGATATTTTGCTGTTTATAATATCCTCTTCCATAATTTGCAGTACTATACGGACGACGTTGATCCCGATCTTCATTACCCATATCAACACCTGAACGAACCATTAAGGTTAGATTTTTAGTAAAATCATAGGTTACATTTATATTACCTACCGTTTTGTAATTATTAACGGAGTTGGTCATGTCATGCGCAATTAAAAATGGATTATCTATAAATCGGCTAAAGGGGTGTATCTGATCAACCTCTTCCATTCCGGTTTTCCATTTCGGAGCATACCAGTCCAGATCCACATTCGGGTTTTGAAAAATCATGAAATAAGACATCGATTGATTGTTATAACCAGTAGCTGGAAGGTTATCGCTCTTTCTGTTGCTATAATTGATCTTCGAATTAATTTTCAGTTTGTCGGATATTTTGTAATCCAAACTAAGCGCTGCCGATAAGCGTTCGTAACCTGTGTTTGGCATAATCCACTCATTTTTAGAATGGGTAATTGAAGCCCTTGCTGATGCTTTATTAGTTCCACCATCTACAGAAACACTATTGGTAAAAGTAGAACCGGTTTGAAAGAAGCTCTTAACATTGTCGGTATAAGGAACCCATGGCATACGTTCAGCAGATTGCATTTGCGTTGTCGGATCATACTGGAAATATGATTGCCCGTTAAATTTTGGTCCATATGCACTGCTTGTTCCACCTGTACTTGCACCATCCGCAGATGCGCCGTAAGAATAATACAATTGGCTTGCAGGTAATAACGTTCTTCCAACCCCCTGACCATATTCATGTTGAAAATCCGGCCATCTTAAAATATCGTTAAAACTTGTATTCGAGTTGATGGTAACACCAAGCCCTGTATTTTTTTTAGAGCCAGATTTTGTGGTAATAATTAAAGCACCATTTGATGCCCTGCTACCGTAAAGGGCAGTAGCACTAGCTCCTTTTAAAACGGTTACACTTGCAATATCATCCGGATTAATGTCCGAAATTCCATTTCCAAAATCAACCGGAACATCATTTCCGGAACCAGCGCTATAGGCATTACCCACACCAGATCCCGTCATCCCGCTGCTAACCGGAACACCATCTAAAACGATTAACGCATTGTTTCCATTAGGATCTAGAGAATTAGCACCCCTCAAGGTTACTCTGACCGAATTTAATGGGCCAGAACCTGAAGAAACCAAATTTATTCCGGCAACTTTGCCAGAAAGTGAATTTACCCAGTTATTTGACCGGGCATCATTAAATACACTATCACCCACTGTAGTGGCTGCATAGCCCAATGCTTTTTTATCTCTCGAAATACCCAAAGCAGTAACTACTACTTCATTCAGCGTTTTAGTATTTTCTGCTAGCCGGGCGTTAATCGTGTTGTTCCCCTTATATACAATTGTTAAAGTGGCGTATCCCAGGTAGCGAAACTCTAATGTATCTCTATTGGTTAACGAACGATTTACTGATAACCTGTAAGCACCGTCTGTATTGGTTGCGGTATTTAAACTTGAACCTTTTAAGCGTACATTCACACCCGGCAAGGTTATGCCTTCTGTATCAGATACTACACCGCTTATCACATTATCTTGTGCTGAAGCATGAATGCTTAAAAAAAGCAGGGTGCATACAAATAAACTGAAACAATGTTTAGTTAAAGTGATTTTCATATTCTTTCTAACTTATTAAGGAGGCAAAACTATCTCCGTGTTGTTAAGAAAGAGTTAGTGAAACATTACTTTTGGGAAGGTATTTGTAACTATGGCAAAGGAATAACAACCAAAAAAGGGCCTATGTAATTTGGATATTAAAATGATGTTATTATTCTAATTAAAATAAACTTTGTTGACTTTAATGTCGAGTTTAATTAAATTATTAATACAATATTGGTAATTCTTGTTAGAGGTGACCCCTTCAACAAAGCCAAACAATGCTGTTATCAAATATAATACATCCTAATTTTACTCAGATAATTAATTTGAAGCGCATGGAAGAGCTGCATAAGTACCTAAATCAAATTTCACCAATTTCTGACAAAACGTTTTCTTTTCTCGCTGAGATTTTTATCGAAAAGGAGTTAAGAAAGTTTGATTATTTCTGCAAAGTGGGTACTGTTGCAACTAAAATTGCATTTCTGCAACATGGTATTGTTCGATCTTTTTACACGAACAGAGAAGGAAAAGAGTTTAACAAAAACTTTTTTGTTGCACCTTCAATTATTGGTGCCTACACCTCTTTAATAACTGGTATCCCTAACAATCTTGCTCAGCAAACCCTCACTAATTGCAAGATTTGGGAGGCAGATTATAATAAGATTAAACAACTCTATGATACTTGTCCAGATCTGGAAAGGTTAGCCCGAATAAGAGCTGAGTATTACTTTGTAGAAAAAGAAATTCGTGAAGTAAATTTGGTAATGTTAGAGGCAAAAGAATACTACAAAGTTTTTCAGAAACAATACCCCACACTCGAACAACAAGTTCCACAATATCATATTTCCTCCTTTCTTGGTATTACACCAACTCAGCTTTCTCGAATAAGAGCTGAAAGTTAAGAAATTTGATTCCTTTACATATGTAATGGAAGTTCAAATGTATAGCTCATAACTTTGTGCATCAGTAATAAATAAAGCAAAGAAAATGAGAATTACAAAATCAATCCTTATAAAGTTTGGGGCTATTATCCTGCCATCGATCGTAGCGTCTTGTACTATTCAGCCCCAATCATGGAAACCAATAACTAAACCTGCATTTGTTGGACAGACAGCACTCAATAACAAATTGAGGAGTATAGAAAAAATTGATCTTGGGGGTTGGTATGGACCCGAAGATATACTATTTAATAGTCTTGGGAATTTGTATTGCGGTGTACATAAACGAAAGGATGATTTTTCGGTCGGGAAAATATTGAAAATCGATTCGATGGGAAAGATTGAAATTTTTTACGATGCAGGTTCCTGGGTATCCGGTTTGAGTTTTGACGATAAAGGGAATTTAATAGCTCTAAGTCATAAACAAGGGCTCGTAAGCATAAGTCCTGAAAAAAAAGTAACAGAGTTAGCAAATCAAGATATCAAACAAAGGCGGTTTTTAATTTCTAACGGGTTAGTCATCAGTAATAATCAATCGGTTTATTTCACAAATACCTCTTATGAAAGTCCCTATACAATAAAATATGGCAGAAAATTAATTCTAGAAATGAAACCGAATGGAGGACTCTACAAGTATGACCCACTAAGCAAAAATATTGAAACACTTATTGACGGCTTATATTTTGGAAATGGAGTTGCTGTTTCGAAAGATCAGACTTTTTTACTCGTAGTAGAAACGGCCAAGTATCGAATATTAAGGTATTGGCTTAACGGAGATAAAGCAGGTAGCTATGAAATATTTCTGGAAAATTTGCCGGGCTTCCCCAATGGAATATCTCTTTGCGATAACGGTTCATTTTGGCTTGGATTTACCACAAAAAGAAATGATGCTTTGGATAATATTCACTCAAAACCAGCAATGAAAAAGATAGTATATTCCCTACCTTCTGCATTACAACCAAAACAGGATAAATTTGGTATGGTTATGAATATTTCAGAAAAGGGAATAATCCTCGAAACTCTCTTTGATACATTAGGAGTAAAATTACCTGAAGCAGGAGCAGTAAAAGAAAAGAATGGCTATTTATACATAGGTGGAGATAACCTACCATATATCGGCAAGCTTAAACTTGTTCCCTAGAGATTCCTGAAACTGTTGCATCAATTATCTGCAGAACATGTCATGCTATATCATAAACGAGGGTGTTTTAAAATTAGTTTGGGGTTTATGGGATAGATGGTAAAACCTACCCATTATACAATTTGGTTCAAATTCTTGTGAACGAATACAAACAGTGTATACCATTGAATGATTTTTTATTGAAGCTTTGGAAGAATTGGGGTTCCAATAGTATTTGGACGAAATGTATCGCTAAGCATTTACCCTTAATTGTCTCAAGTTCCCATTCAGCCCATTTTCATTAAAATCAAAGAAGTATTTTCCTAACCTGTTGATATGCGGGAACCTTGCAGGGGATAAATGGACAATATCATCATTGTTTACGTTATACCCTTCTTTCCGCAATTCATTCAAGACCTCCTGCATGTAAATTGTGTTCCAAAGGAAAACACTATTGGTGGCTACATTTAGGCATAATGCCTGCTCTTGCTGTTGTTCTTCCTGTTTCTTCCTTATTTTGCCGTCCCCTCCAAACCAGAGGAAATTTTGGAGGGAGTGTAGGTCAAGCCTTTCTTTCTGCCTCCGACCCTTCCACGGCTCCGTGCTGCCGCCAACCCGGCAAGCGTCCGTTCTTTAATGATTTCCCTTTCAAATTCGCATAGCGAAGCGAACATATTAAAAATCAACCGGCCTTGGGCGGTAGTGGTGTTGATCTGATCTTGAAGGCTTAGAAAACCGATGCCTGCATTTTTGAAATCCGATACCAACGTAAGCAGGTGCTTCAGGGATCTGGCCAAGCGGTCAAGCTTCCATACGACAACGGTGTCTCCCCTCCTTAAGTTGGAAACCATTTCTGATAATTTGGGGCGTTCTTCAATTGATGCACTCAACTGCTTTATACTTACCAAGAAAAGCCGATTCTTTTAAATTTTGCCTTTCAGAGGCTTTTTATAGAAAACTTCCGATTCCATCTATAGGTATCCTTTAACGACCGTTTTAACAGACTAAGATGCACAAGGGATTTAAGTACTAAAACGATTGATTACCTCCTCTCTAGAGTGATAGTGTTTATATGGTTAAAAAGATATCAAACCAAATCCTCTCTTTTCAATGTGAGAGGTCAACTCCAATAAGGGTAACTTCTGAACTTCTCGGACAGCCTCATGGGACTGGTCATGAAGCAAGGTATATTGTTTAAGATTAAACTACGTAGAACAAAGGTATTCAAACTTTAGATAAGCAAAGCCTTAAGGTTATTTTTGACTGGTTCTTTAATACCCATATCCACTATCTTTGCGTTTAATACTTGCAGATGATAATTAATATTTCTGAATAACAGCTAATGCCTGATACGATAGATTTAAGACCTGAAACCTGGGTAAAGGCTTATGCCGAATACTTATATTCTTTTGCTATCAAGCGAATCAATGATCCGGAACTATGCAAAGACCTTGTGCAAGAAACCTTTATCTCGGCTCTGAAAAGTAGAAACGGTTTTAATGGAAACAGCTCTGAACGCACCTGGCTCACCTCTATTTTAAGAAATAAGATTATCGATAGCTATAGGCAGAAGAAATTAAATGTTCCTACAGAGATTCTGGCCAGGGAAAAAAACGCAGACAATCTGTTCGAACCCAACGGGCATTGGAAAGAAAGCACTTCTCCGCAGGTCTGGCCGGAAGAAGACACCGACCCGCTTCGAGCGAAAGAATTTCAAAGCATACTGAACCGCTGTTTAAAAAAGCTTCCTTCTGGCTGGGCACTGGCATTTAGTATGAAATATTTAGAAGATGAGGATTCTGAAAATATTTGTAAGGAACTTAATTTAACTTCGACTAACTATTGGGTAATGATCCATAGAGCTAAGGTTAGCCTAAGGGCTTGTTTGGAAAAAAACTGGTTAAAAGTGTAAATATGGAATGGATTAACACCGTTAGGGATAATTGTAAAAAGGCGACTTTTTTGATTGAAAAAAAGAATCAAACAGGGATAAGCAAACTGGAACGAATTCAATTACGTTTGCATCTGGGAACCTGCTCCGTATGCCGTTTATATGCCAAACAAAGTCATAAGCTGGATAATATGCTAGGACGGTTTTATACTACTGAATCCGCTGAAGAAACCCTCGACAAATCTTTTCTTGACCACCTTTCTATCGTGGTTCAACAGGAACTAAAAAAATAAATAATCTTTTCTGTAAGGAGTAGATGGGCTGACCCGACTAAGGTGTAAAAGTTCAATTAATTAAACAGAAATGAAATCGTTATCAAATAACCCAATTACAAGAAAAATAATATTAGGTACTGCAATAGCAACTAGCGTTGTAAGTTTTTATATACCTGATTTACAGGCTGGTATGCCTGACAACAAAACAAAACTTATCTCCCACCTCACAGCATCACATACAGCGTCTGATAGTATAAAAGCGACCCAACTGGCAATTCCGCAAAGCTCTCACGACATCAGTCCGCTATTAACAGGAGAGGCAATCCCGATGCTGACACTTCCAGATGCTTCGGGTAAAGCGTTTGATTTAAACAAAGCGGTTTCTCAAAAACCTACCATATTGATTTTTTATCGTGGAGGCTGGTGCCCGTATTGTAACAAACAACTTTCGGGCTTGCAAGAAATCGAGCAAGACCTCACAAAAATTGGATATCAGGTTATCGCAATCAGTACAGATAGTCCGGAAAACTTGAGCAAGAGCACCCGGGACGGAAAACTTTCTTATATTCTGTTATCAGATGCTGACCTGAAAGCAGCCAAACAATTTGGTATCGCCTTCAAAGGCCCAAAAGATTACGACAAGTTTTTACCAAAGACTTCAGGGGGAAAGAATGTGGATAAACTTTTACCTGTACCCTCGGTATTTATCCTGGATAAAAAAGGGGTAATCCAATTTGAATATATCAATCCAAATGCTGACCAGCGGATGAGCCCGTCCTTGTTAAAAGCGGCAGCGGCTTCCATAGCTAAAGAAATAAAAGGTTAAACGAAATCTTCAAATCAAACAATATGTTAAGTCAAGAATTGATTCGGCGGGCAGGCATGCTTTGCATGAGGTATAGTATAGCGCTCATTCTTATTTGGTTTGGGTTGTCAAAGTTTACACCTACCGAAGCCCATGAAATTGAAGGATTGGTCAAAAGTAGCCCGTTGATCAGCTGGTTATATGGCGTCTTTAGTCAAAGGGGTACATCTGTTTTCTTTGGAATTGTTGAAGTATCCGCTGGAGTACTGCTAGCGGCAAGGCCTTTTTCTGCCCGCTTAAGCTTCGTTGGAAGCGTACTCGGTTGCCTGACTTTCATAACAAGTGTTAGCTTCATGTTCACGACGGCTGGTTCATTAAAAGAAATGGACGGGATATGGGTATTGGCCGGCATAGCAGGTTTTGTAATCAAAGATTTGCCTATGCTGGGCTTTTGCATCTGGTCTGCAGCAGAATCGTGGGAGGCGGCTAGTAGCAAAAAAAATCACATTGGAGTACATACAGCAGAATTAGCTAGCGATAAAATCAATAGACAATGAAGAAGCTATTAGCAGTTCTGGGGTTCCTGTTCATTTCTTTGGCGGCCTCTGCCTAATAGAGGACAGGTTAAACCCTAGAAAAGCAAATAATATTATCCATAATATCAAAAAAACGTTGGATAGTGGAAAGCAAGCCTTTAAGAATAGCTTGTAAAAGCCAAATCAAATAAGATTAAGATTATGAAACGTTTAAGATTAAATATGATTTTATTGGGACTGTCGGTAGTACTGTCAGCAGTCTTTCCGTTGTCGGTGACCGGTATCGTTAAGGAGAAATCTGTACCCAACAGATACGGTACGGAGATTAAGTTTACCCATAAATCCTGGCAGGAGGTATTGAAACAAGCATCAGCACAAAATAAATATATTTTTGTTGACGCATATGCTTCCTGGTGCGGGCCGTGCAAGCAATTAAAGGCTACGACCTTTAAAAATGGCAAAGCAGCGGCTTTCTTTAATAAAAACTTTGTTAACGTAGCTATTGATATGGAAAAAGGGCAAGGAAGAGAGCTTTCATCTGAATGGGGAACCGAGTCTTTCCCTACCCTTCTTGTAATTAATCCTAAGGGTAAAATAGTTTCGATTATAGAGGGGTTTGTAGAACCGGATGAATTGATCAGGTTCGGACAGCAGGCGCTCAAAAAATAAAAGAAACAATTAAAAATTCGACATTGAAACAGCGATTCTATTCATTGGATGTATTTCGGGGAGCCACCGTGGCATTTATGATTTTGGTGAACAGCCCGGGCTCATGGTCACATCTTTATCCGCCATTGGCCCATGCCCCTTGGCATGGTGTTACCCCTACCGATTTGGTATTCCCTTTTTTTCTCTTTGCAGTTGGCAATGCCTTAGCCTTTGTTATGGAGAAATTCGAAGAGGCCGGGGATGCTTACTTTTGGAAAAAAATCATTAAAAGGTCGATCTTGATTTTTCTTATCGGTCTTTTTCTAAACTGGTTCCCCTTTTTTCATTGGCAAAATGACAAACTGATATTCGAAAGTTGGACATGGCAGCAAGTTGATGGAAGCATGTCAGGCGTACGGATATTTGGTGTCTTACAACGCATTGCCTTTTGTTACTTTTTTGCCTCTATTATTGTTTATTACGCAAAAGCACGTGGAGCATTTATTATTGGCTTTATCCTGTTAATTAGCTATTGGATTGTATGTTTACTCGCTAGCTCTTCCGATCCTTACAGCCTTCAAGGGTGGTTTGGTACTGATATCGACAGGCAGGTTTTAGGAGAACCACATATGTATAAAGGGGAAGGAGTTCCTTTTGATCCAGAAGGCTTGATTAGTACGGTGCCTGGTATTGTGCAAGTTGTTTTTGGCTATTTAGTGGGTAATTATTTGCGGAAACGAGGAAAGGCCGCACTAAGTACCGAATCAGCGGGCGTCGGTAAAACCGAAAATCCCATTTATAAAACCCTTGTAACACTGTTTATTGCCGCCATGGTTCTTTTATTTGTAGGCTATGCATGGGGCCTTACTTTTCCTTTAAACAAAAAAATCTGGACAAGCTCTTATGTAGCTCTTACTTCAGGGCTAGCTATCTGTGTTTTGGCAACTCTTATCTATCTAATTGAAGTTAAAAACTTTCGGGGATTGTGGAGCCGCTTTTTTGATGTATTTGGAAAGAACGCTTTGTTTATATATGCTTTAAGTGGTTTAATACCGAAGTTGTTAAGTATCATTCGTATTGACAGTGGAGTTGACCAAGACGGGAACATTACCTATATTAACCCATGGGGCTGGTTTTATGAAACCGTAACATCTAAATTTCCAGGTCCCGCTGAAAATGGATCTTTGCTTTTTGCACTCTGTTTCGTCTTCCTATTGTGGGCGATAAGCTATTGGATGGACAGAAAGAAAATTTATATCAAAGTATAATGAAGAATTTTTCTACAATAGGATTAAGGATATTTTAAACACAGATATGGGCATTTATTCAAAAACAAACAAAATCAAATCGAGAAACCAAATATTGATTATTTTGTCACTCGCCTCGCTAATTTTTGCATGTACTACAAATGAACAAGGTAAAGGGGTACCTGAAACAAATCGAGAAGACAGTCAACCTTACATTGTTGACACTGCAGGATATAACACCTTATCTAAATCCCTTACTTTCCATGCCTCGTTTGATAATGGAGCAAATGCCGATTTCGCCCTTGGAGATGAAAAGATCTATTCCGGGAAAACTGTTGGAGATGAACAAAAACCGGCTTCTTATGATGTTGGTCTCGGTGATCCGCCCTTAACGATTGTTCAGGGAAAGGGAAAATATGGATCGGCGCTTGAGTTTACTAAAGAGAACAGTCACGTGGTGTTTTATAAGGCTGAAAAAAATATTGCTTATTCGACTAAAAATTTTAGTGGCACTCTCTCTTTTTGGTTAAAGCTTAACCCACAAAAAATTCCTCAAACCTATACCGATCCCATCCAATTGACCGATAAAGATTATTCTAATTCAGCTATTTGGATTGATTTTACAAAAAATGATACACCTTCCGATTTTCGGTTGGGAATTTTTGGGGAACAAAAAATTTGGGACAAAAAAAATAAAAAAGGCTTAGCGGAAGCGTTTTTTTGGCGTCTTTTAAAAATCGTAAAACCCCCATTCTCTGAAGATAAGTGGACCCATGTAGCGGTCATCTGGGAGGGTTTAAACACTAATAAAATAGCGAGAGGAAAGCTTTATTTTGATGGGGTTTTTCAAGGAGAAACCGGCGGAATCACGGAACCTTTTGTATGGGATATATCAGAAGCTACCATTCGTTTAGGTACCGGCCCTTTTGTTGGAATGTTTGATGAAATAGCCATCTTTAATCGTACTCTCACAAATGATGAAGTCAGTCTCATTTACAAGCTTAAAAAAGGGGTGGGTGACTTAAGAATTGGATCAGACCTTTAAAAGGTGGGATTATTTACTAAGACATTTTTATGATATCCTTAGTGGAGAGGGGTAGCATCCATGCACGCAATAAATCGGGGTAATCTCAACTCCTCCGAGACCTCCATTCTTAAACGCTTCTAGCTCTACGGTGATTCCCTCTTTTGAAACAGCGCTTCCCTGCCACCACCAACGCGTCCAGGGTTTGGCTTCTTGCTTTATTTCAGGCCATTCAAGTGTCTGAGAAGCATTTCCAATTTTATCACATGAAGCTATTAAGCAAGAATGGATACTGTAAAAACTATTTTACTAATCAGAATGATTGATTTCATCATCAGAGTTGTGTTATCTTCTTCCACACGTCCTTATGAACAGGAATTCCCAGGGCTATATTTTGGGCCCGTGTTTTTAGAACCTGTTCTCCCGGATAACGGACCTTTTTATTTGGGTCAACTGGTATTGCATGATGGTAGTCGCTAATGATCTGATCAATTACAAACCCGAGGCTTTTGAAATTGGCCAGTCGTTTGATGTCGATGGCAATAAACACTTGTGAAACATTGTATTCGGAGCCCTGTTTGGTAATTTCCGCAGTCGAAAGACCTCCTGAAAGAACAGTGCCGAGGATATCGAGTAGTAAGGATAGTCCTGATCCTTTCCAGTAGCCGATGGGTAATGTCCTTTGCGATTCAGAAATGGCAGCCGGATCTGTCGATAGATTACCAGAAAGGTCATATCCGCCCGCAACGCCTAGTTTTTCTCCTTTCAATTGGTGTGATTCAAGCGCACCATACGAATACTGCGACATAGCCATGTCGAGTACGATGGCCTCTCTACCGTAAGGCACTGCAATTACCAAGGGGTTATTACCGAGCTTTGGATCAACGGCACCCCAGGGTGGCATGTTGGCAATGGTGTTGCTCCAGCCAATGAATACGAAGCCTGCTTTGGCAGAAAGCCATCCATAGGTGCCTCCCCGGTACCAATGATTGGTGTTGGCAAGCGCCACACAGCCAATGCCGTATTGCGAAGCTAGGTGCATAACACGCTCTGTGCAGAGATGTGCATTAATTGGCCCAACCCCTCCTTTTCCATCCCATTGTTCGATATTACCCACGCTGCTTTTGCATGCCGCGAACTGCCTGGGTTTTACATATCCATTCCGCACGTTCTCAATTAATCTTGCAAACCTGTTTACCCCATGAGAATAGACACCATCGAGGCTGTTGTCGGTGAGGATGGCAGCACACATTTTAGCCTTGTCTTCCGGAAATCCATACCTGATCAGGATTCGGCTGAAATCTGTTTTCATATCTTCTGATGGTATCAGCAGAAAATCCGAGGAATTAGTTATGTTCATAAAACTTGGGGTGGAGGGGTTGAAAATAGAATTGACTTAGTTTTTTGATTTGGATGAGCAGAATGAAGTAATAATAATCCATGATTTATCCTGGGCCATTTGTTACCTGTCACTTCGGTCAACTTCGATTTCGGGATGTTGGCCCGGAACTGATACACGTTATATACTTTGTCTTCCTGGACAGAAAAAATGATGGAACTAATGAAGCAGGTTAAGCAGACTGCTGTAAAAAGTTTAGATATCATTGGTCTATTTGGCTTTGGGAGGCAATTTATATAATTGAATTATTTCTACTGTCCTGTGCCTGGGCGCAATACATCAGTACCTCCAGTGAATTATGACAGACAAAAAGTTTTATACTATTGATAATGAGTACGATATAGTATAAAGGATAGGCTGATCTATCGCTTCTGTAACAGTTTTTTTTCAAAAGATTAAGATAGGTCCGAGAAAAACGACCATTATTTAAGTAATTGTTTACAATATTTGAGCCTTCGCAGGCTGGCCAGCTTAGATGTATCGACACAAAGTGTTTTGGGAATTAAGTGCTTAAAGCAGAATTATAGACCGAATGATGAACTCAAATTAGATAACGTAAAAAGAGTGTTTTGTCCCTTTTAATTTCCGGCTCGATAATTTCCGAGTGTAGGTGCCTATTAACCAAAGGCAATTGAATAACAGAAAGAGGCAATTGTCTTCTCGGACGGCATTAGGGGTGTAATGGCATAAAATGGTCATTTGAGACGAGGTTTCAATTTACGAGTTTAATAGAAAACATGCGAGGATCGGTTTAACTCCGACACATTTTCGAATTTATTATAATCCTTTTTGAACTTAGAAAATTGCATTCTTCCTTGCCTTCAATTGTAAAATGCTATTAACGGAGTATTGCTGCTAATGAAGAAGAACGCGGAGCATATTTTTTAAAGTCATACCTTTTTAGAAGTTCTTTTTGAGTGAATCACGGCTTCTTATAATGATCTTCCCGGGCGTCATCCTCATCATCCATATCGGGGCCTTTTTCAATTTTACGCCAATCGATTGTTTTATTATACTTTTTCATGGCCTTATTCACATCAAAAACCCGTGGGTCATTTTTCTCTAACGTATAAGGTGTAAAATCAGGTTTGGAGGTAAAAAAATCTTGCAGAAGGGAAGCTGTTATATCAAATTGATTTACATACGGAACATCCAATACATTGTAAATAGTTTTTAAAATAGACCCAAAGTTTGCATGCGTATGCGAAACGTAACCACGTTTAACGTAAGGCCCGGCCATCATTAAAATACTTCGGTGAGCATCTACATGGTCAACCCCACCTTGCGGATCATCTTCAGTGACAATCACAAGCATGGTTTTCCAGTATTTTGTTCTGGATAAAAAATGCAGAATGCGGCCAAGGGCTAAATCATTATCGGCCACGAACGAGTTGGCAGAATAATAGCCATCTTCCGGACGAGCCTTTGCAGTATGATCATTTGGAACTTGCATAGCAATCAACGCTGGCATCTTTTCTTTGCCATTAATCCACATTTTAGTAAATTCCATTTCGAATTGATCCATCCGGAATTGATCAGGAATGTTGGTATTATAACCAGCGTAATTACGACTGGTTTTGTTATATAAGGCCTTTTGCATGGGCACCATTACGCCATGAGCAGCACCGGTTGCCGTATCATTCCATTCTTCACGAACGTGTGCTGTTTCATTCGCTTCCCCGAAATTATAATAAGGTAGCCCTCTCCTTTCCAACGCTTCCCATAAACCGCCAATCTCCGCATAGTCTTCCGGATCCATACTTCCGGTTGAACCGGGGAACCTTCTTCCAGGTGCTTCTGAAAACAATTTAGCGGTTTTATCAACACTCGAATTCGTTTCAACCCACTCGTTTGGTATCACGCCCATCATCCAATGATGACCGTGAATTGAAGCATCACTATCACAGTAATAATTATCAGAGAATGAAAAGCTCTTAGCTACTTTATGATGATTTGGGGTGACTTTTTGATTAGGATATTTCTTCTTCAGACTATCCGGCAAGGTGTAGGTATTATTAACTCCAAAACGGGCAAGCGAGCTATCTCCTTTTGCATTTTTCAATTGTCCCAAAACCTCGTCATACGTTCGGTTTTCTTTGGTGATGTAGACGATGTGCTTAATTGGGCTTTCATGCGAGCCAGGTAAGGCTGGCAATGGATTGGATGCATCATCTGCAACGGTTTTTTCAATAAACGTATGGTTTAGCACTTGCTTTGTGTACACAGCCAGCTGTGTAGCATCTGGCATTTTAACTCTCTGAAAGCTTCCTAATTGAATATCACCAATGTAAGTTCCTTGCGGCGGACTAACAAAACCCTTACCCCCATTTGGTCCGGCTCCTAAACCCCTGCAAGTGATGATATACATTTCCTTTTCGTCCGAAGATAGTTGAACTCTTGCCGGCCCCCAACCTGTTGGAATTAGCCCAACTGTTTTTTGAGTAGGAATATCAATAACGGCCACAGCATTAAATCCCAATAAAGCCACATATAAGGTTTTCTCATCCTTGCTTAACG
>Ga0326733_1000209_pt1 | contig 18342 bp, 20 predicted proteins | sample 14_GP2_308_FD_207946 | JGI IMG/M metagenome (GOLD analysis project Ga0326733, IMG submission 207946) | Glacier ice microbial communities from Ngari, Tibet, China - 14_GP2_30.8 | ecosystem: Environmental > Aquatic > Freshwater > Ice > Glacier | place: China: Ngari, Tibet | collected 2018-07-17 | reverse complement strand
AAGCAAGTTAATAAAGTAAGCTTTTTAAGTAAGTTTTTACCATAAGTTTCTTATCGTAAATTTTTATCATAAGTTTTAAAAATAAGTTTTAAAAATTTGATTTAATTTTTCAAGGGGATCGTCATGAGTTTAGGTACCATACTACTAATCGTTTTAATTTTAATGTTGATTGGCGCTTTTCCTGGCTGGTCGCACAGCAAAAGCTGGGGTTACGGCCCAAGCGGCGGTCTTGGTTTAGTTGTTATTATTTTGATTGTTCTATTATTAATGGGTCGAATTTGATAATGAAAAATAATGAAGGTTTAAGTCAAACTAATGGTTGGTTTCAACCTTCATTACGCTTATTGGCGCTTAGTGTAAGCGCCCTGTTTTTAAGTGCATGCGGCGAAGTGGCTAGCTTGCCATTTTCTGCAGGCGTGGGTGCAAATCCCACTTTACCTTCCCCTAATAAAACGCTTATTCCCACCGTAAATATTGCGCCAGCCCAAGGTTGGCCACAAAATACCACGCCTATTGCCGCCGCTGGCACTAGGGTAACGGCATTTGCTAGTGGATTAGAACACCCGCGTTGGATGACAGTGTTGCCTAATGGCGATGTACTGGTCGCCGAAACCAATGCGCCGCCAAAATCAGCAGGTGGCGGCATAAAAGCATGGATTGCCGGCATGATTATGAAACGTGCTGGTGCTGCCGTGCCAAGCCCAAACCGGATTACCTTATTACGCGATGCCGATAAAGACGGCACAGCCGATGTGCGCTTAGCATTTTTAGAAGATTTGCATTCACCATTTGGCATGGCCTTAGTCGGCAACTACCTATATGTGGCTAATGCAAACGCCATTGTGCGTTTTAGCTATACCGAAGGTGACAAAAAGATTACTGGCGCTGGCGAAAAAATAATCGATTTACCCAGTGGCATTAACCATCACTGGACCAAAAATATTATTGCCAATGCCGATGGCACCAAGCTTTACGCCACCGTGGGATCAAACAGCAATGTGGCCGAAAACGGCATGCAAATGGAAGTGGAACGCGCGGCTATTTTAGAAGTAGACCTAAAAACCAATAGCTACCGCATTTTTGCCTCTGGTTTGCGCAACCCCAACGGCATGGCTTGGGAGCCAAGCAGCAATACCTTATTTACCGTGGTTAATGAGCGCGATGAAATTGGCAGCGATTTAGTGCCAGATTATTTAACATCGGTGCAAGACGGTGCTTTTTACGGCTGGCCCTATAGCTATTATGGCCAAAATGTTGATGAGCGCGTGCAGCCGCCGCAGCCTGATTTGGTGGCAAAAGCCATTTCGCCCGATTACGCACTTGGCACCCATACCGCATCGCTTGGTTTGGCGGCATCACAAGGCACCAGTTTACCCAGCACCTTTTCAAATGGCATGTTTATTGGCCAGCACGGCTCTTGGAACCGCAAACCGCGCAGTGGTTACAAAGTGATTTTTGTGCCATTTGTTGGTGGCAAACCAGCCGGCCAGCCAGTGGATGTGCTAACCGGTTTTGTAAACAAAAATGGCGATGCTTATGGCCGACCCGTTGGCGTGGTGTTAGATAAAACGGGCGCCTTGCTAGTGGCCGATGATGTAGGCAATACCATTTGGCGAGTGACTGCCAGCAATGCATTATTGGTGACTGCTTCTGCCAGCGTTTCATCTGGCACACATTTATTAAGCACGCCTTAATCCAGCGCATTGAAATAAAGACCAATCATTTATCCGCCTGATTGCTAAAGGAAATACCCGTGTTAAGATTTTTGCCTGCTTATTTAGCCATTATCGTGCTGATGTTTGTGTTAGATATTGTTTGGTTAAGCATGATTGCACAGCCGCTCTACCAACAAGGAATAGGCCATTTAATGGCGGCCAAGCCTAATTTAGTTTTTGCCGGCTTGTTTTATATGGTGTATGTGTTTGGCTTGATGTGGTTTGCGCTTATGCCAAATCGTCATCATAGAGGTTTAAAAAACACTTTTGCCGCCGCCGCCATTTTTGGTTTTTGCGTATATGCCAGCTACGATTTAACCAATTTGGCCTTGTTAAAAGATTGGCCCTTAAGCTTATCGATTATTGATATTACTTGGGGCACCATGCTAAGCGGGGTAAGTGCAGCGTTTGGTAAATGGGTATTTAATCGCATGAACCGTATTTACTAATACAGCCTTTAATACAGCCATTTAACGCTCATTTGAATGGCCAATTACACCTAAAATCACTTTAACCACGCCATACATCAACCAAGACATAGTGCGCTTATAGGTGTTTCTTTTAAGCCACTCTTGCGAAGAAACTGACACCGATTCTTGATGAATGGATTGCATAATTTCGGCGCGTAACTCACTGGCAAACGTGCTGTCTTGCACCACAATATTGGCTTCGCGCGCCAGCAACATGCTAAACGGATCAATATTAGAAGAGCCAACAGTAGCCCAAGTGTTGTCAATTACCGCCGCTTTGCAATGCATATAACTTTTGCGATACTCAAAAATACTAATGCCGCTTTTTAAAAACACACTGTAAAACGCATGCGTTGCCAGCATTAAAAAATATTCCATGCGGCCTTGCAATAACAGCTGCACCCTTACGCCGCGATTAGCCGCTTTAATTAAGGCTTGCCTAAAACGCCTGCCAGGCAAAAAATAGGCATTGGCGATAATAATTTCCGATTTTGCTGTATTAATCGCCTTTAAATAAGCCGATTCAATATCGCGCCTGTGCAGCAAATTATCACGCAATATAAAAGCCGCACTTACAAACTTATGGCCGCTTTTCTGTGCATTGTTAATAGCGCCATTTTTGGCCGTTTTTGGCGAATCATTATTAATATCAATCGTTTGCGGCTGCAAATGCGTTATTTTGATTCGGCCCCAAAGCTTTTGCACGCTCACCGTCATGCTAGGCAGCAATGCGCCTTGCACTTGCACGGCATAATCTACCCGTGGCGGCAAATTGCTGGGCACGTTGCTGTCATCAATAATATTAATGCCGCCCACAAAGCCTATTTTTTCGTCAATTACCGCCACTTTGCGATGCATGCGGCGCAAGCGATTTTTTTTGAACGACCAAGGCGAGATTTTGGGCCGATAAAACATGATTTGTACGCCGGCTTTTTTAAATGCTTTTAAAAAATCGCTGGGCATGTCTTTGCAACCAAAGCCATCTAATAAAACGCGCACGGTTACGCCACGCTGCGCTGCCGCTTTAAGCGCATCGGCAATTAAATTTCCGGCGGCATCTACTTCAAAAATATAGGTTTGCAGGTAAATGGTGTGCTTGGCTTGCGCAATGGCGGCCGCCAGCGCAGGAAAATACGCACTGCCATTTCGCAGTAAATGAATTTGATTGCCAGCCAGCATTTCGTTCATAAAGGTGTTTGTTTTAATGAAGCTTGATTTAAGTTTTCTTGTTTTAAAAGTGTTGCCGTTAAAATGGCATGATCAGACACTGTAACAAAACGCGCGCCCGCGTGCACCTCAACCTGCTTAATATCAAAGCCGCGCACATAAATGCGGTCTAGCCTTAACACCGGTAACCACGATGGAAAACTACGCGCCGATTTGCCAGCGTGTTGCTCAAATACTTCTTTTAAATGCAGGCGCGTGGCAAACGTGCGGCCTGCGCGCGAGCTCCAATCGTTAAAATCACCAGCAATAATCAGTGGCGAATTGGCGGGTATATGTTCATCAATGTAATCGGCCACACGGCCTAATTGCTGGCGTCGCCAATGGGCAAATAAACCTAAATGCACGCAAATGGCATGCAAAGGCATATCCCAACCAGGCACATCAATACTGCAGTGCAGCATGCCGCGTTGCTCGGTTGGGTGCGCCGAAATATCCACATTATTGCTGCGGATAATATTAAATTTAGAAAGCAAGGCATTGCCATGATGGCCAGCAGGGTAGGCCGAATTTTTGCCATACGAAAATTGCGGCCAAATGCTATCAGCTAAAAATTCCACTTGGCCAGCCATGGGCCAGCCAGAAAAGCGCTTGCTATGGCCGCTATGGTCGTCTTGTACCTCTTGCAAAAAAAGCACATCGGCATGCAAGTTACGCAATAATTCGCGCTGCTGATGCAAGGAAAAACGGGCGTTAAAATGACTAAAGCCTTTGTGGATATTAAAAGTGGCAATGCGTAAAGTATTAGACAAATTAAGCTCGGTAATGGAAATAAATGAATTAAATTGTATTTAATGACTAAAAAACAATGATTAAAATACAAATAATTGAGTGTATGTATTTTACTCTTAAGCTTGCGTGCGCTGTCGTACAGAAGGTTTGCAGCAAACACGTAGGACAACCCTTACAGTAATATCCGATTGTGTCTGATAATTTAGTGGATGAAATAATCGCATTATGTAATCCTTGGATAGGGGAATTACATGACCATGATTACAGACACAACTGACACAGTTCTCTTGCCACATCAAAACCGCTTGTTAGCCGCCATGTCTGAAGACGATTGGCAACAATGGCAAGCGGATTTAGAGCCTGTGGATTTTTCGCTACATGAAGTGCTATATGAATCTGGCAAAACGCCAGCGTATATGTATTTCCCTACCACAGCTATTGTATCTCTTTTATATATGACCAAAAGCGGCGCTTCATCTGAAGTGGCGGTGATTGGTAACGATGGCGTTGTTGGCCTTTCCTTATTTTTATCTGGCAGCAATAGCCCTAACCAAGCCATGGTGCAAACCGCTGGCAAAGGCTATAGAGTGCGCGCGCAAGTGGCTAAAAATGCCATTAATCGCGAAGGTAGCATGCTGAATATTTTATTGCGCTACTCGCAAGCCATGATTACGCAAATGACACAAACCGCTGTGTGCAACCGTCATCACTCGATTGATCAGCAATTAAGCCGCCGCTTGCTGTTAAGCTTGGATAGATTGCCATCGAATGAAATTTTGATGACGCAAGAAACTTTATCAAACATGCTAGGCGTAAGGCGCGAAAGTGTGACCGATGCCGCATTAAAACTGCAAGAAGCCGGCGTAATTAGCTATAAGCGCGGCATTATTACCGTGCTAGACCGCAAAGCTTTAGAAGGCCGCAGCTGCGAGTGTTATGCCACTGCAAAAAAAGAGCAGGAACGTTTGCAAGAAATGGCTTTTAACGATTAAAACCCTTTTACAGCGCCACGATTAATGTGGCGTTTTTTTTATCAAAATCATTTAATAAAGTCGTTTAATTAAAAATCATTATTTGAAATAAAACTGCACAATTTATGCAGTATCATCTTATTTTAAACATTTAATAAAGCAATAATAATGGCAATTTTAGTCACCGGCGGCGCAGGTTATATTGGTTCTCACACTTGCGTGCAAATGCTGGCAGCAGGGCATGAGATTATCGTGATGGATAACTTATCCAACAGCTCGCCAGAATCACTCAATCGCGTTACGCATATTTCTGGCAAAACATTTACCTTTGTTAAAGCCGATATTCGCGATAAAGCAGCGCTGCGTGAGATTTTTACCGCTCATAATATTAGCGCTGTGGTGCATTTTGCTGGTTTAAAAGCCGTGGGTGAATCAACCGAAAAGCCGCATTTATATTACGATAACAACGTTGTAGGCAGCCTTAATTTGTTTGAGGTAATGGCCGAATTTAATGTTAAAAATATTGTATTTAGCTCATCTGCCACCGTGTATGGCGACCCAGCAACCGTGCCAATTAAAGAAGATTTCCCGCTTAGCGCGACTAATCCATACGGCCGCAGCAAGCTAATGATTGAAGATATTTTGCGCGATATGCACAAAGCCGATAACACTTGGCGCATTGCTTTATTGCGCTACTTTAACCCGATTGGCGCGCACCATAGCGGCTTAATCGGTGAAGATCCAAACGGAATCCCTAATAATTTATTGCCATACGTGGCGCAAGTGGCCGTAGGGCGCTTGGCAAAATTACGCGTATTTGGTGACGATTACGCCACGCATGACGGCACAGGCGTGCGCGATTATATTCATGTGATGGATTTGGCCGATGGCCATGTGGCCGCCTTGGAATACTTGGCAAGCCACCAAACCATGATTACGGTTAACTTAGGCACTGGCATTGGTTACAGCGTGTTAGATGTGGTTAACGCCTTTGCGGCCAGCAGCAGCAAAACGATTCCGTATGAAATTTTACCCAGACGCTTGGGCGATGTGGCGATTAACTATGCCGATGCTACAGTGGCCAAAACCGTATTAGGCTGGCAAGCCACGCGCAATTTAGACGATATGTGCCGTGATACTTGGCATTGGCAATCTAGCAACCCAAATGGGTTTGCCAAATAGCAATAAAACTTAAGCCGTTGCGTAAAGGCTCATTTGCAAATTGCGGTGCTCGACGTTTAAACGAATAATATCGTCAATCGTTGTAGTGCCCACGCCAATCGTGTCCAAGTAATCATCATCAGGCTCTTCTACCTCTTCAAATGCATAAAAGCTATGCTCATCAGGCGCGTATTCATCATCAATTTGTTGTAACACTTGCTCTTCACGCATCTCGCGCAAACGGTTTAATAGTTTCATTTTTAATATCCTTAAATAGTGCTTAAATTAAAAATGTATTATGGTTTTTGATTGTGTCAGTTTGATTGAATAAATATGTCAGTTTGATGCAATTTAAACCATGCAAAATGGACTAAAATGCGTGACAAATAAGGTGTTTAGTTAAACGTGCTTAATGAAAAGGATGCAGGATGTCGGAAACAGAAAAAAGCGCAGCGCCAACGGGCAACGGTATGTTGCTTAAGTTAGAAGAATTAATCGCTAAAAGCTGTGATTGTAAATTGCGCACGCATTGCATTGATAAAACCAGCCCAGATTGCCTAAAGCATCGCAATTTATATGCAGAGGCAATGCTAGCGCGCGATAAAGGCTAGTTTTACAAGTGTGATTTAACCGTTAAAACAAGCTTGATTGCGCAATACTTGCTTGTTTCGCCACTACGCAACGCACACTATCGCCCAACTTTAATTCACCACCCACAATAATGCGCGCATTTACCCCGCCATGGCCGCGCATGGCGTTATACGCGCCTTTGCCCAATGCGGTTTCCATTTTGCTGCATGGCTCACAAGGGCCCGTAATTTCTAACACCACATCACCAATGTGCAATTGCATGGCTTGGTCTTTAAATAAACTTTTGGCCGCCAGCAAATTAATGCCAGACACCAGCAAATTACGCCTTAACCAGCTTGCATCAATCGGTTTATTTAAAAAAGCCGCCAACACCGCTATATGCTCAGCTTGAATCAAGGTGACTTGCCTATTACTACCAAGTGGATTGCGCGAAGGCGTTTGCAATGTTCTATCGCCCACCAAACCTTGGCCAGCAAGCGCAAGTGTAGATGCCACTTTTATACAAGACACATTGCGCGCAGGCCGCAAATAAATGGCATCTAACTGGCCGTTTTGGGCAAATTGCGCTGTTAGCGTGCGTAAATCTGAATTAGTGGCGGGTGCAGGTGTCATGATAATGTGCATTTTACAGAGGAAAGCGCCATGCAAACGGATAACGTTGATAAAGAGAACAAACAAACTGACCTGCAACTATTAGCCATTGAAAACCAATTAAAAACCATCAATCAAAATCTGCTGAATGTGTTTTGGATTGTAGGATTTTTTGCCTTTTTATATTTTGGGTTGATGATTTATTTCATGTTCTTGCGTTAAATCGTTACACTTTTACTAATTAACACTTTATGGTTTAACACTTGCTACCATCCATCACCTTTTTAGATTTAGAAACCACAGGCGCCACACCATTGCGTGACCGCATTACCGAAATTGCGTTGGTGCGGTTTGATAACGGCATTGAAACGGCGCGCTGGCAAACCTTGGTTAACCCAGAGCAGCCGATTCCTGCATTTATTCAGCAACTTACTACCATTAGCAATGAAATGGTGGCCAATGCGCCTTTGTTTAAGGACGTAGCGGATACGCTATTGGCTTTTTTAGAAGGCAGCGTATTGGCGGCGCACAATGTGCGTTTTGACCATGGATTTTTGAAATCAGAATTTAAACGCATAGGCATTACTTTGCGCCAAAAGGTGATTTGCACGGTTAAACTTTCGCGCATGCTGTACCCGCAACATAAAAGCCATGGTTTAGATGCCATTATGCAGCGCCATAATTTAACTACCATTGCCCGCCACCGCGCCATGGGCGATGTAGATGTGATGTTGGGTTTTATTGAATCAGCGCAATTAGAGTTGGGCGATGCCGCTATAAAAAATGCTGCCGCCAAGCTGATGAGTGCACCCAGTTTGCCATCGCATTTAGATGCCAACTTATTAGACGATATGCCCGAAACTCCAGGCGTATACTTGTTTTATGGCGATAATGATTTGCCGCTTTACATTGGCAAAAGCGTGAATATTCGCGCGCGCGTGTTAAGCCATTTTAGTAGTGACCACGCCAGCACCAAAGAAATGCGCATTTCGCAAGAAATTAAACGCGTAGAGTGGATAACCACCGCCGGCGATTTCAGCGCGCTGTTATTAGAATCGCAATTAGTCAAAACGCGCCAACCCATTCACAACCGCCAATTACGCAATGAGCGCCAATTATGCAGCTGGAAATTAACCAAGGACCCGCTAGCCAAAAATTTACTAGAATTAGTGCGAGAAAGCGACATTAACCCAGTTGAGTTAGGCCAATTATTTGGCACCTTTAAAAGCAAACGCCAAGCGGTAGAAGCCTTACGCAGCATGGCCGAAGCGCATCAACTATGCCCACGCTATTTAGGTTTAGAAGCCGCCGGCAGTGGCGCTTGTTTTTCTAGCCAAATTAAACGCTGTAAAGGCGTTTGCTGCGGCAAAGAATCGCCCGAAATTCATTATTTGCGTCTGCAACAAGCGCTAATTGCGCACCGCTTAAAAAACTGGCCTTACGCTGGCAAAATTGGCATACGCGAACACAGCGGCGAAAACGATAAAACCCAATTGCATATTTTTGAATATTGGACTTATTTAGGCGTGATTGAAAATGAAGCCGAATTAGCCGAAAAATTGCAAGAAAGCAGCCAACTTAAATTTGATTTAGATACCTATAAATTGCTTTTAAAAGCCTTTAACAGCCCTAAAACGCAAGTGATTCAGTTTAATCATTTAGCCGTTTAATTTTTTAGTTTTAATAGCCAGTTTTAGCCTAAAAGCTGGCCGGCATGCAGTGTACAATGCACGTCATGACAGCTTCCCTCGCCCAGCAACGCCTGCACCAAGTATTCGGATATTCTACCTTTCGCGGTGAGCAGCAGGCCATTATTGAGCATGTAACCGCAGGTGGCGATGCGCTGGTGTTAATGCCAACCGGTGGCGGAAAATCCTTGTGTTATCAATTGCCTGCCTTATTGCGTAGCGGCGTCACCATTGTGGTTTCGCCATTGATTGCGCTAATGCAAAACCAAGTAGAGGCTTTGCAGCAATTGGGCGTAAAAGCCGCTTATTTAAACTCTAGTTTAGATGCTGAAGAAGCGCGCCAAGTCACTGCGCAGCTTATTCAAGGTGAGCTGGAAATCTTATATGTGGCGCCTGAACGCCTATTATTAAGCGGCTTTTTAGCGCAGCTAGAGCAAATTGAAATGCACACTGGCATTGCGCTTTTCGCCATTGATGAGGCGCATTGCGTATCGGAATGGGGCCATGATTTTAGGCCTGAATACCGCAAATTAACCGCCCTACACACGCAATTCCCCAATGTGCCGCGCATTGCGCTAACCGCCACTGCCGATGCGCCAACCCGTGCCGAAATTGTAGAGCGTTTATCGCTTGAAAATGCGCGCCAATTTGTGGCTAGTTTTGATAGGCCTAATATTCGTTATCGCGTAACGCATAAATTAAAAGCGCGTGAGCAGCTAGCGGCATTTTTAGAGGCAGAACACACCAACGATGCTGGCATTGTGTATTGTTTATCGCGCAAAAAAGTAGAAGAAACCGCCAGCTGGCTAAAAGAGCGCGGTTGGGATGCGCTGCCTTACCACGCAGGGCTAGATAGCAGTGTTCGCAGCCAAAACCAGCGCCGATTTTTGCGTGAAGAAGGCGTGATTATTGTGGCCACCATTGCGTTTGGCATGGGTATCGATAAGCCAAATGTGCGTTTTGTGGCGCATCTAGATTTGCCCAAAAGCATGGAAAGTTATTACCAAGAAACCGGCCGCGCAGGGCGCGATGGCTTGCCAGCAAACGCTTGGATGGCCTATGGCTTGGGCGATGTGGTGAGCATGCGCCAAATGTTGGATAGTGGCGATGCGCCAGAAGAGCGCAAACAGGTAGAGCGACAAAAGTTGGATGCATTATTAGGCTTTTGCGAATCCACAGCCTGCCGCCACCAAACTTTATTGCGCTATTTTGGTGAGCAGCATGCGGGCAATTGCAGCCAATGCGATAACTGTTTAAACCCTGTTGATACTTGGAATGCCACGCAAGCGGCGCAAATGGCGCTATCTGCCGTGTATCGCACAGGGCAGCGTTTTGGCGTGGTGCATTTAATTGATGTGTTGCTGGGCAAAACCAATGTAAAAGTAGCGCAATTTAACCATCAAGCTTTAAGCGTATTTGGCGTGGGTAAAAATATAGTAGCAGCGCAATGGAGTAGCGTATTTAGGCAGTTAGTGGCGGGTGGCTATTTAGAAAGCGATATTCAAGCCTATGGCGGGCTAAAATTAACCGAAGCGGCGCGGCCAGTGTTAAAAGGTGAAGCCGAAATTTGGCTTAGGCGCGATATTGAAGTGGCTGGCAAAGCCAAAGCCAGCTTAAGCAAAGCACAGCGTAGCTCTAACGCCAAAGCCGCTTACGATGGGCTGGATGACGACCCATTGTGGCACGCGCTTAAAGCCAGAAGGCTAGAGTTAGCGCGCGAACAAGGCGTGCCGCCTTATGTTATTTTTCATGATAGTACGCTGCTAGAAATTTTAAATCAGCGCCCACAAAGTTTGACAGAAATGAGCCGCATAACCGGTGTTGGCCAAGCCAAATTAGACCGTTATGGCGATGATTTTTTATTAGTTTTAGAAAACGCTAGCTATCACAATTAAATAGGGCCATTGTGATGGGTTAGGGTCAAAAATTTAAACCAACTTTGATGGTTAGTTTTTGTAGATAAATGAAAAATAAAAAAATTGTTGGCCATGAATTTAAAAATAGTTCCATCAATAAGCAGCTAATCCAAACCATTTGGCCGTTTTGCATTATTGCGGCAATTTTGTTGAGTCTTGGCGTTGTCAGTATGTACACATTATCGGCAGTGCGTGCGTTTATCAGTGGTGAAAGCCTCTGGTCAAAAGCGCATAATCAAGCGATTTATCATTTAAACCGATACGCCCAAACCCACGCCGAATCAGATTATCAACAGTTTTTAAATGAAATAAAAGTGCCGTTGCAAGACAAAGTAGCACGGCTTGCTCTGCAAGAACCCACACCCAATATTGAATTAGCCAAAAAACGCGCTTATTCAAGCTAGAAATAATGTTGCCGATGTTAATGGCATGGTTTTACTCTTTCTTAATTTTGAACACACCTATTTATTGCAACCTTCTATTGCGCAATGGGTGCAGGGCGACCAGATGGTTGAGCAAATTGTTCAGTTAGCCAATCAATTGCATCAGCAGGTCAATCTTCAAGCCAATCAAGATACGATTAATCAATTAATGGCACAAGTTAATCAAGTTAGCCTAGATTTAACGCCGGTAGAAGCCGCCTTTTCAAACTCAATGGGTGATGCATCGCGCAAAGCGCAAGCTTTAATTGTAAGTTTGATGTTTGGTTTGACGGTTGTCATGATGGCGATTGGCGCTTATTTAACGCGCCGTGTTGTGCTTAAAGATGTGCGGTTGGTAGAAGAAATGCGCATTAATGAACAACGCTGGAAATTTGCTTTAGACGGCGCACGCGATGGCGTTTGGGATTGGAATTTAATCACGCAAAAAGTGACTTTTTCTAGCCAATGGAAAGAAATGTTAGGCTATAACGACGATAACTTAGTGGCTAGTTTTAATGAGTGGGAACGCATGATATTCCCTGAGGACTATAGTCGGGTGATTAATGAGTTAGAAGATTATTTGATTGGAAAATCAGACCGATATGCCGTTGAATATCGCATTTTATGTAAAAACGGACATTATAAATGGGTGCTAACGCGCGGAAAATTAGTCAATTTTAATAGCAAGTTTGAGCCAGAGCGTATGGTTGGCACGCATACGGATATTAACGATATTAAAATAATTGAGGCGGCATTAAGAGAAAGTGATTCGAATCAGCGCGCCTTATTAGAGGCCATGGTAGATGGCGTGTTTGTGGCTCAAGATTATCGATTTGTGTTTAGTAACCCTATTTTGCCCAAAATGTTGGGCTATACCGAAGCCGAATTTATCAATATCCCTTTTGAAAAAGTCATTGCGCCAGAGTATTTAGATGTTTGGAATCAGCGTTTTGCCTTACGTTCTGGCCAAGGTGAAGAGCTGGAAAAAAATTATCAAGTAGAGTTTTTGATAAAAGGCGGCCAAAAGACCCTTTGGATGGATTTGCATGCATCGCGCGTGGATTTTCGCGGCAAGCGCAGTGTGCTTGGCATTTTGCGTGATATTAGCCGGCAAAAAGCCGCTGAAGAGTTAATTTGGCAGCAAGCCAACTTTGACACATTAACCAGCTTGCCCAATAGGCGCATGTTTAGAGATAGATTAGAGCTGGAAATAAAAAAACTAGAGCTCACTGGTTTATCGCTGGCGTTAATGTTTTTAGATTTAGACCATTTTAAAGTGGTGAACGACACCATGGGCCATAACAAGGGCGATGATTTGCTAAAAGCCGCTGCTTTAAGGATTAAAAGTGGCATACGTTTTACTGATACCGTGGCACGTTTGGGCGGCGATGAATTTGTGATTTTGCTAAGCGAGATGGATGGCTTTATTAATACCGAACGGGTGGCCGAAAATATTCTGGCACAGCTAACCAAGCCATTTGAGCTGGGCGGTGAGCCGATTTATATTTCGGCTAGCATTGGTATTACCTTATACCCAGCAGATGCGATTAATTTTGGTGATTTACTCAAAAATGCCGATCAAGCCATGTATGTGGGAAAAGCCGAAGGCCGCAATCGCTATAGTTATTTTACGCCATCGATGCAGGCAGAAGCGCAACACAGAATGCGGCTTGCCAATGATCTTAGGCACGCCATTACGCGCAACGAATTTAAATTGGTGTATCAGCCCATTGTTGAAATTAAAACCAATATTATTCACAAGGCGGAAGCGTTAATTCGCTGGCATCACCCACAATTGGGCTTGATTTGCCCTAGTGAATTTATACCCATTGCCGAAGACACAGGCCTGATATACGAGTTAGGCGAATGGGTGTTTAATAAAGCCTTGCAGCAAGTAAAAATATGGCGCCAAACGCTGCATGCCGATTTTCAACTCAGCATTAATAAATCGCCGGTACAGTTTAAAAACCCTTGCTTTACTTGGGTTGAAAGTCTAGAAAAACTTGGCCTGCCAGGTGAAAGCATTACTGTGGAAATTACAGAAGGCTCTTTGCTGGGCGCAACCGAAACCGTGGCAGAAAAGTTGCTTAAATTTAAAGACGCCGGCATGCAGGTGGCGATTGATGATTTTGGTACTGGCTATTCATCGCTTTCGTATTTAAAAAAATACGATGTGGATTACATTAAAATTGACCAATCTTTTGTTAAAAATATGGCGGCTAACTCAAGCGATATGGGCTTGTGCGAGGCGATAATATTAATGGCACATAAATTAGATATGCAAGTAATTGCAGAGGGCGTAGAAACCCAAACGCAATACGATTTGCTGGCAGCGGCCGATTGCGATTTTGCGCAAGGCTATTTGCTTTCTAAACCGGTTATGCCAGAAGCGTTTGAGGCAATGTGGCAATTGCGCGCTGATTCAAATGCCAGTATGGCTATTTAAATCAACACGCTTTTTGCATCAACTATTTCAATTGTGAATCATTCAAAAATACCCGCACGTTTCTTGGGTAAACAAATACGCGCTCACCTTGGCTTAAACCTAATTCACGAAAACGCTCTTGGGTTAGCTCTGCTTCAATCAGCTCTTCATGCTCATCACGTTTTAATTCCAGCCTAACCAGCGGCCCAATGGCGTGAATATAATGAATAACCGCCTCAAACGCTGGCGCTGTGCCGTTGCGGGTTTTAAAAATTTCAATATCATGCGGCCGCACATAGGCTAAACCTGCGCTGTGATTGGTATCGTGATGCGCGTTAATTTTTAAGCCAACGCCGCCAATATTAGCCTCACCTTGATGAATTTGGCTATGAAACTGATTCACATTGCCCAAAAACTGATACACAAAAGGTGATACAGGGTGGTCATAAACCTCTTGCGGTGAGCCAATTTGCTCAATCTGGCCCTTGTTAATCACCACCACGCGGTCCGATACTTCAAGCGCTTCTTCTTGATCGTGCGTGACAAAAATGCTGGTAATGTGCAATTCATCATGCAAACGGCGCAACCAGCGGCGCAATTCTTTACGCACTTTGGCATCCAGCGCGCCAAATGGCTCATCTAGTAATAACACTTTTGGCTCTACTGCCAGCGCGCGCGCCAAGGCAATGCGTTGGCGCTGGCCGCCTGATAATTGCGGCGGGTAGCGGTCTGCCAGCCAATCTAGCTGTACTAATTCTAGTAATTCATGCACACGCCGTTTAATTTCCGCGTCACTTGGGCGCGTTTCTTTTGGGCGCACACGCAAGCCAAAAGCCACGTTTTCAAATACCGTCATGTGCCTAAATAAGGCGTAATGCTGAAACACAAAACCCACTTTGCGCTCACGCACTTGTTGCGCGGTGGCATCTTCACCGTGAAAATGAATGCTGCCAGAATCGGGCGTTTCTAGCCCTGCAATAATACGCAGCAAAGTGGTTTTGCCGCAACCTGACGGCCCTAGCAAGGCGACTAATTCGCCGCTGGGCACTTCTAAACTCACATCGTTTAGCGCGCTAAAGCTGCCAAAGTTTTTTCTAATATTTTTAATTTCAATGCTCATGGTTTATTTCCAGTTTTAATCAATTTTTTAAAGATTTAAGATTTCTCTTCAATTTGGGCATTGCGCGCCACTTTCCATTCCACAACGCTTTTAAGTACTAGCGTTACCAATGCCAATATCGCTAGTAATGAGGCCACGGCAAAGGCGGCAGCGTAGTTGTATTCGTTATATAAAATCTCAACATGTAGCGGCAAGGTGTTGGTTAAGCCGCGAATATGGCCAGAAACCACAGACACCGCGCCAAATTCGCCCATGGCACGCGCATTGGTTAAAATAACGCCGTACACCAAGCCCCATTTCACGTTGGGCAGCGTAATGCGCCACAAAATCTGCCAGCCAGATGCGCCCAGCACCAAGCCTGCTTCTTCTTCCTCTTTGCCTTGTGCTTGCATTAGCGGAATTAACTCGCGCGCCACAAACGGGAAAGTGACAAAAATGGTGGCTAGCACAATGCCCGGAATCGCGAAAATCACTTTCACATCGTGATCCAGCAAAGTAGAGCCAACCCAGCCTTGCATGCCAAAAATCAGCACATAAATTAAACCGGCAATCACTGGCGAAACCGCAAACGGTAAATCGATTAAGGTGATTAATATGCTTTTGCCGCGAAACTCAAATTTGGCAATGGCCCAAGCCGCCGCCACGCCAAATACCAGATTAAGCGGCACCGCAATGGCCGCGGCAATTAAGGTAAGCTTGATAGATGACAGCGCATCTGGGTCGCTAAGTGCGGTAATATAAGTATCAAAACCATTGCGCAACGCTTCTGTAAAAACGGCCGCTAGTGGCACAATTAAAAACAAGGTTAAAAACAGCAACACAGTGGTAATTAGCAAGCAGCGTATCCATGCAGGCTCTGATGTAGCGCGGCTGCGCGCCACTTTTTGTTGATATTTGCTGTATTGCGAGGCGGGTAATGGGGTTGAATTTGACATCAATTATTCCTTATGTATTTTTCTTATTGATTGTATTAACGCGATGTACTTTTAATTAGCAGAGCTGGCGCGGCGGCTAACCCACCATTGCAAACCGTTAATCGCAAAAAGCAGCAAAAATGAAATCACCAACATCACCACCGCAATGGCGGTCGCGCTTGAATATTCATATTGCTCAAGCTTGGTGATAATAATGAGCGGCGTAATTTCAGAAACAAATGGCACGTTACCGGCAATAAAAATCACCGATCCATATTCGCCAATCGCTCTGGCAAACGCCAAGGCAAAGCCAGTCAGCAAGGCTGGCCAAATGGCGGGGAAGATAATTTTTGAAAATGTTTGCCAGCGATTAGCACCCAAACTAGCCGCCGCTTCTTCGGTTTCGGCTTCTAAATCCTCAAGCACAGGTTGCACGGTGCGCACCACAAACGGCAGGCCAATAAACGTAAGCGCCACAATCACGCCAATGGGTGTAAACGCCACTTTAATGCCATGCGGCTCTAACCATTGGCCAATCCAACCATTGCCGGCATACACCGCCGTTAAAGCAATACCTGCCACCGCGGTTGGCAATGCAAACGGTAAATCCACCAGCGCATCAATAATTTTTTTGCCCGGAAAACTATAGCGCACCAATACCCAAGCGGTTAACAGCCCAAACACCGCATTGATTAACGCGCCAATTAACGATGCGCCAAAAGTAAGCTGGTAAGAAGCTATTACCCTTGGCGCTGTAACCACATGCCAAAACTCACCCAAACTTAATTCGGTGGTTTTAATAAACGCCGCTGAAAGTGGGATTAACACAATCAGGCTAAGGTAAAAAATGGTGAAGCCAAGCGATAAATTAAAGCCGGGTAGTATGTTTTTTTGTGATGACTTTTTATTTAATATGTTGAACATGTTGTTAACTTTATGATTTAGGCAGCCCTAAAACAGGCTGCCTTAAGATTGCTAAATGGAAGATTTAATTCAGTTTCGCAATCGATACATCGGTTGCTTTTACCAAGGCCAAAACCTCTGAGCCAATTTCTAGTTTTAACTCTTTAATGGATCGAGTTGTAATTACCGAAGTGACGATGCCAGCCGTTGTTTCTACTTCTATTTCTGAGACAACATCGCCCCAGACGATTGCACTTATTTTGCCGCGCAACTGATTGCGCACATTGATAGCGATTAATGCCATGACTGATTCTCCTTTAATATTGTTTGGGCTTAAGCCCAGTAATTGCGTGTTTGTTGGGTATTGAATGGTTGAAATTGCTTTATGCATAATGTTTGCTTATTTGTTTTGATAAATTTGGTCGAAAGTACCGCCATCAGAAAAGTGCTTTTTCTGCGCTTTTGCCCAGCCGCCAAATGCTTCATCAATTTTTACTAAATTTACTTTTGGAAATTGGCTTTCATACTTTTTAGCCACAACTTCTAAAATAGGACGGTAGTAATTTTTTGCGGCAATCTCTTGGCCTTCTGGTGTGTATAAATACTCTAAATACGCTTTAGCGACTTTTTCGGTGCCGTGTTTTTTAGCAAATTTATCTACCACGGTGACTGGAGGTTCAGCCAGAATCGACAGTGACGGAACTACAATTTCAAATTTACCTACACCTAGCTCCTTCTGTGCTAAAAACGCTTCGTTTTCCCACGCCAGCAACACATCGCCAATGCCACGCTCTACAAAAGTGGTGGTGGATCCGCGTGCGCCAGTATCTAAAATGGGCACGTTTTTAAATAATTTGCCGACAAATGCTTTGGTTTTAGCTTCATCGTTGCCGAATTTTTTCTGTGCAAATGCCCAAGCGGCTAAGTAATTCCAACGTGCGCCGCCAGATGTTTTTGGGTTTGGCGTAATCACAGAAACGCCGGGTTTAATTAGATCATCCCAATCTTTTATGTTTTTTGGGTTGCCTTTGCGCACCAATAAAACAATGGTTGAGGTATAAGGCGAGCTGTTGTGCGGCAAACGCTTTTGCCAATCGGCAGGGATTAATTTGCCTTTTTCAGCCAGCTGGTCAACATCGTAGCCAAGCGCTAACGTTGCTACATCAGCATCTAAGCCATCAATAATGGCGCGCGCTTGTTTGCCCGATCCGCCATGTGATGCTTTAACCGTGACTTTGTCGCCGGTTTTTTGTAGCCAATATTGACTAAAAGCGGCATTAAAATCTTGGTAAAGCTCCCGCGTTGGATCATACGAAACGTTGAGTAAGCTGATTTCGGCGGCCCAGCTGCTTAATGGCACAAACAGCGCGCTAATCAGCAAGGTTTTCTTTAATACATTCAATGTGTTCATTTTGTTTCTTTCTTAAATTTAGTAAGGCTTAAAAACCTAATAGCGTTAATTCTGTGTAGAAAAAGTCAGATGAATCGGCACGATTGGG
>Ga0326733_1000208_pt1 | contig 18467 bp, 18 predicted proteins | sample 14_GP2_308_FD_207946 | JGI IMG/M metagenome (GOLD analysis project Ga0326733, IMG submission 207946) | Glacier ice microbial communities from Ngari, Tibet, China - 14_GP2_30.8 | ecosystem: Environmental > Aquatic > Freshwater > Ice > Glacier | place: China: Ngari, Tibet | collected 2018-07-17 | reverse complement strand
CAAAAATTGAAAATCAAATACCTGCTGACTTTGCCAGTCAGTATTACATTAGCAATCAAATTGCAGCATAATTCTGATGACTTGCCCCTCTACTAAATTGAACCCAGCTCAAAGATTAATTATTTTAAATGGCCAAGCTATGCATCATGCTTGACTGGATTCTCTAATTAAATTAGCCATCAATAGCATTTTTAATGCAAGATTTAAGACAAATTAGCATGCTTAAATACGTCATTCTGAGCATAGCGAAGAATCCAGCTTTTAAGTATAAAAATTCTGGATTCTTCGCCTAGATAAAACATTAGTCTCAGAATGACGGGGTTTGAAAGATTAGTGATTTTAAATGGCCAAGCTATGCATCATGCTTGACTGGATTCCGGCCTTCGCCGGAATGACGGAATTAGAAAATAAAAAGAAATTGCAAACAAAACCAACACTGATTAAATTTATAATAATCTGGTTTTTTTACCCCCTGCTACCGCGCCTGCGCTGCTGTAAAAAGTTGGGAGATTTTGAGCGAGGACCTGTTTGAGCAACGCGACAAGCCACGTTTTGTGTGGCTTGTTAGGGTGAGTTCCGCAGCGCCCAACTTTTTACAGCAGCGCAGGAACCAAGCGGTAGGGGGTGCTCTTTTCTTTGGTTACTTTCTTTTGAGCAAGCAAAAGAAAATAAATCGCCAGTCGCGCGAGAGCGACTATTTAAAATTAGTTACTAGCAGCAATTTCATCGATTGTTATTACATTAGATAGAATTTCACATCCATCATTGATAAGCTTAATAAAGTCGCGAGCATTAGAGAAGTAATTTTTAAATGCCAAACGCACTTCTTCACTTATATCGGCTTTAACTAACACAATATCATGTTCAGGATACTGGATTTCTAATTCAAACAATGACCTAAGTGCATCAGGCGCATCCCTGTATGTTTTAATTTCAAGCTCGCCTTTTGTACTGAAAATAAGGATAGCATTCCTTTTTTCAGAAACAGATTCATTAGCTGCATTCAGACCATTTAAAGTAGTTAATAGATGCAATTCATTGTCAATTTCTAAAAAGTCTTCTACTAATTTTTTGTTTGGACATTCTGGAAATGGACCTTTAGAGTTTTCGTGAGCTCTAGCCAATATTTCACTCGCAAGTGCCATTGCTAATTGATATCGATTATCGCCTTGTTGAAATTTTGGCTGACTTTCAGTAATAAATCCTATAACTTCAACTGCAGTTGCCCACGCATGTTGCACAAGCGTTCTGTATTGAATTTCAACATATAAGCCAGCATAATTTTTGCCAGCTATTGAATTCACATCATATTCAAATATGTCATGTATGCCTCTGTATCCAGTAGATTTAGGAGTTTTTATATAGTTGTATTATCTTCTTGGTTCTTTCGTATATGACTAAAGCGAGCTTTGTGAAAATCTTTGCGGAAAACATGTAAATCTTCAATATTCTTAAAAATTAGTCGACAACCCGCAACATCATCCATTCTTGATAACTCCATACGTGGCAACCGTAACAACTTATCAAAAATAGTTCGTTTTCGTTTGTGCCTCTGCGCTACAGTTATGTCTTTTCCTTTAGTCCTATTCCTTAATATAGCTTGAAATGTATTTAATACTGGGCGATGCGCAGACCTCCATTCATCAATCACATTCAAATCTTCTAGAGATTCGCTTGCTTTGCGCACGGAATCACCGGCACGGTTTACTCTAGACTTTGAACCACCAGGAAAACCTTTTACTAATGGGTTAAACATAATATGCTTTAAATTTAAAACGCAATCTTAACTCAATTCCACTTCCACCAAATTATCCGAAAACGTAGTCGAATGCCCCATATCCCCAAACTCCGCTGAACTAATGCAATTTACCGTGCCTTTATTTAACTGGCGCCAATAACCCAGCGTTGCCACCACAATGCCCGGGTTCACATCTTTGGTAATCCGCGCATCACCTTCAAACGCGCCGCGCTCATTAAACACGCGCACTTTGGCGCCCTCTTTAATGCCACGCAACTTGGCGTCTGCCGCGTTAATCATCACAAATTGCTCACCTTGCACTTTAATTTTATCGGCTACATTGGCATAGCAGGAGTTCAAAAAAGCATGGCTTTTGGGTGAAATAATACTTAAGGGGTATTTAGCCGCCAAAGCTGGGTTGCTAGCGGCCGATTCGCGTGAGGCCACGTAATCGGGCAAGGAATCTAAATCTTCACCCGGCTGAAAGCCTTCATACATTTGGCGGAAAGGCCCTGCCACAAAGTTTTTGGCGCCTTCTACTAACAACATGCATTTGCCTGTTGGCGTAGGGAAATTGCCTTGTTTATGCGGCGCGCGATTATCTTTGGTGCCTACGTTTAAGCGCGCAAAACCATGCTCGCGCATATAGTCTAAATCAATACCGTCACACGCTGGCGCATCCCAATTGACGTAGTTTTCTAAACATTCAGAGTCTGACCATTTAAAGTTTTCTTCTTCAAAACCCAAACGTTTAGCCAGCTGGCGGAAAATCTCATTATTAGAAATCGCCTCACCCGGCGCATCCACACATTTAGCGTTATAGGTGAGGTATAAATGCCCCCATGAAAGAATCATGTCTTCCATCTCCGCGCCCATGGTGGCTGGCAGCACAATATCGGCATAGGCGGCGGTGTCGGTAATAAAGTGGTCAGCCACAATGGTGAATAAATCTTCCCGTTCTAAGCCTTTCACAATCTTGTCGGTTTCGGGCGATTGCGTGACAGGGTTGGTGTTCCAAATCATGATGGATTGAATCGGCACATCTAGTTTGATTTCATTAGTCAGCACACGGCCAAGCTGCAAAATATTAACTACTGGCGTGCCTTCTGGAATCAAATCAGGGCGCGAAATCACATCAAATTTATAAGGGTGCTCCCACACTGGGAATTGCAGCGCGCCGCCACCCACATGACGCCAAGCGCCAATTAATGCTGGCAAACAAGTCACCGCGCGAATGGCTTGGCTGCCACCATAGCTGCGTTCCAGCGCCACACCTAAGCGAATCGCCGCAGGTGGCGTGGTGGCATATTCTCTGGCCAATTTGCGAATATCATCGGCGGCAATGCCTGTAATTTTTTCTGCCCATTCTGGCGTGCGGGTTTTGGCGCGCTCTTTTAATTCGACATAGCCAACCGTGTAATTATCCACATAATCTTGGTCAACCAAGCCTTCACTAATAATCACGTTCATCATCGCCATCGCCAATGCGCCATCGGTGCCGGGTTTTGGTGCAATATGCCAATCGGCTTCTTTGGCGGTTTTAGAAGCGTAAGAATCAATCACCACGACTTTTGTGCCTTTTTTCTGCGCTTCGTGAATGATATGCCAGTGATGCAAATTGGTCGAAACCGAATTACACGCCCAAATAATGATGTATTTGGAATGGATAAAACTTTCTGGGCAAACGCCTGCCGTTGGCCCAACCGTGAGCAACCATGCGGTGCATGAGCCTTCGCCGCAAAATGTACGCTCAGTAACCGTTGCACCTAGCCGATTAAAAAACGCATCACCGCCGTTTAAGCCATGCACCAAACCTTGGTTGCCCAAATAGCTGGCCGGCATAATCGCGCGCGGGCCGCTTTGTTTGATAATGCCTTGCCATTTAGTGACGATAGTATCTAAGGCTTCATCCCAAGTGATTCTTTCGAATTGTTTGCTGCCTTTTGGACCAGTGCGCTTCATTGGGTACAGCAGGCGATCTGGATGATAGTGACGTTTTTCGTAATCTTTAAGTTTGACGCACAATCCGCCGCGCGTCATGGGGTGATCGGGATTGCCTTTAACCGAAATGAGTTTTTTGTCTTGCACCGTGTATACCATGCTGCAGGTATCTGGGCAATCGTGCGGACAGCCGCCGTGAAAAGTTTGGGTGATATTAGTTTGGGCTAAATCAACAGGTGAATTCATTTTAAACAATCTCCTCAAATTTTTTAAAACTAGTCAGTTTTTATCAATAAATCTTACTATATACCCAGTTGTATAGCTCTGCAATTTTTATATGATTTACGTAAAACGCGATTAAAATAGCCGCATGAATACGATAAAAAATCAGCCATTAGTTTTATTAAACAACCTAACGCCCAGCCAGTTTTTGGCTGAATATTGGCAAAAAAAGCCTTTATTAATTAAAAATGCTATCCCCAATTTTGCAGGCTTATTAAGCCCAGAAGAGTTGGCTGGCTTGGCTTGTGAGGAAGATGTGCAAGCCAGAATTGTGCAAAAAAAGGCGGATAAGTGGCTGGTAAAAAATGGTCCGTTTGATGATGCGGACTTTACTAAATTACCAAACAAGGATTGGACGCTGCTGGTACAAAGCGTGAACCATTATTTGCCAGAAGCGGCTGAATTATTAAACCAATTTAACTTTATACCCAAAGCACGCTTAGATGATTTGATGGTGAGTTATGCGCCAGATGGCGGCGGCGTGGGTGCGCATGTGGATAGTTATGATGTGTTTTTATTGCAAGGCAGCGGCAAAAGGCACTGGAAAATAAGCAGTACTGATTTTAAAAAACCAGCTGATTTAAGCTTAATTGAAGGCGCACCGTTAAAAATTCTAAAAAACTTTGTTTCAGAACAGGATTGGATTTTAGAGGCAGGCGATATGCTGTATTTACCGCCGCAAATTGCGCATTGGGGCGTGGCGGTGGGAGATAATTGCATGACCTATTCGATTGGTTTTAGAGCGCCTAAAACGCAGGAATTAATGCATGAATTTTTAAGCTATTTGCAAGACAACATCAGTGATAGCGAAAACGCCTTATACAGCGACCCCGATTTGCAATTACAAAATCACCCAGCAAAAATAGACGATTTAATGGTGAATAAGGTTAGCGCTATGCTGCAAAAAATCACTTGGGATAACAAAACGGTTGCCGATTTTTTAGGCCAATATTTAACAGAACCCAAGCCAGACGTGTATTTTGAGCCGGCCAAAAAACTCAGTTTGGCTAAATTTACTGCTCAGCTTCAACAAAAAATAATAATGCTGGATTTAAAATCGCAGATGCTTTTTACCGATAATGCCTTTTATTTAAACGGTGAAAAGCTCATCATTTCAGATAATTTAATTACTTGTATGCAAGATTTGGCTAATCAGCGTTACTTGGATATAAACAATCAAACAAATGACTTACAAACCCAGCTTGCAGAAGCGTTGTATGAAAGTTATTTGGCTGGATTTATTGGTTTGGAGTAAACAATGGATAAAGCAGAGCTAGCACCTAAGACTGTATTACCTAACGCTGTACTAATGGGCGAGCGCGATTATGCGCAGGCTTTGGATATTGTGATTGCGCAAGCAAACAGTGAATTGTGCATTTTTGACCAAGATTTTGAAAAAGGTGATTACGCTAGCATTAAACGTTACGATTTATTGCAGGCTTTTTTACAAAAAGGTGAGCAGGTAAAGCTGACGATTATTTTGCAAAATAGCCATTTTTTTAGCGCCAACTGCCCGCGTCTGGTCGATTTACTGAAGATTTACGGCCATAAAATGACGGTGTACGAAACCAATGATTTTGCCAAAATTGCCAAAGATTGTTTTGTAATTGCCGATAAGCAGCATTATTGCCGCCGCTTTCATATTGACCAAGCGCGTTTTAAATACGCGTTAAATGATGTTGAAACCAGCGCCAGCCTGCTTTTACGTTTTGAAGAATTGTTGGCAGAAACTACTGAAGCGATTTCAGTGACTAAATTAGGCTTGTAAATATGACCCTGTATGCAATGCGCGTTTTTTTAATGTTAAGCCTTGCGCTAATATCCGTGCTGGCATCGGCGCCAGTTTTGGCCGAAATTGAGTTTAAAATCATATCGTTACAGCACCGTTTTGCAAGCGACTTATTGCCCGCAATTACCCCTATGGTTGGCTTGGATGGCACTGCAACGGGCATGAATAATCAGCTAATTTTGCGCGCGCAGCCAGAACGCATGCGCGAAATTGAAGCTTTGATTGAAAAATTAGACGCCGCTAGAGTGAATCGCCGCATTACTGTGAGCAATAGCCTGCAACAAGATAGCCAATCATCCACCTTTGATGCTAGCGGCACAGTACGTTCTGGCAATGTCACCATATCCAACTCTAGGCGCATGCAAAACACTGGCGGGCGCTTAATAGTAGAGCGCAGCACCAGCAGCACGCGGCAAACCGGCAACCAATTTATTAATGTTTTAGACGGCGAGCGCGCGTTTATTAGCAGCGGACAAATTGTGCCGTTTACGCAAGAATGGGTCAGCATCACGCGCCGCTATGTGCAAATTGAGCGCTTCACTGATTGGCGTGAGGTGACGACTGGCTTTGCCGTGCGGCCACGCACCATTGGCAACCAAGTAGAATTAGAAATCACACCGCGCATTTCAAGCATGAATCAACAAGGATTTATTGATTTTAATGAACTGAGCACAATTGTTAGCTTAAACATTGGCGAATGGCTGGATATTGGCGGCACCATGCAAAATAAAGATGAAATCAGCCGAAAAATTTTGGGCTCACAATCGGTATCAAATAGTCAAAACAGCCGACTATTAATTAAAGTGGACTAAGCATTTAAGACTTAAATGAGCTTTGGGCGATAAATTGTTGCAAATCAACGGCTTTTTACCAAAAATAGTCTCTTAAAATCAAAAATAAACTGGAAATTTCTATAATTACTGGTAAAATCCTGCCATTCGGTTGGGCTAAAAGTGGTCCACCGTAATTGGTTTCAACTTTTAGTCTACTCTCTCTGTTTAAGGAATATAAAAATGACACGTTCTGCTCTATTAGCTGCATTATTAGCACTTGCATTAGTTGCTTGTGGCGAAAAACCTGCTGAAGAAGCTGCTGAAGCGGCTGCTACTGCAACTGAAGCGGCTGGCGAAGCTGCTGCTGCATCTGGCGAAGCTGCTGCTGCTGCTGCTGCAACTGAAGCGGCTCCTGCTGCTGAAGCGGCTACTGAAGCTGCTGCTGCTGCAACTGATGCTGCTGCTGCTGCAACAGACGCTGCTGCTGCTGCAACTGATGCTGCTGCTGCTGAAGCCGCTGCTGCTGCAACACCAGCAAACTAATTATCAATTAAAATTTAATTGATTTAGTAGCAATATAAAAAGCCGACCTAGTGTCGGCTTTTTTGTTCGGCTATTTTGTTATGTTATTTTCTTAAAATCACTTTCTATCAATGCAATTGCAATATTGTTGTTATCAGCATTGATGCAACTACAAGGCCATTAGGCCAAACTGCGCCAATCAAAGCCGTTATTTTGCTGTGCAATACCAATCCAATCTGGCGCGCAATTAAGCGCTGTGCTTAACGATGCTCTGGCTAAATCTGGCGTATTATTTTTGGCACTTAAATGCGCGGCAATAATATGTTTTAGTTTTGAATTATCTAAATTAGCTAGCAATTTCGCCGCACTGGCGTTATCTAAATGCCCTAAACGACTGCCAACGCGCTTTTTAAGCGTCCAAGCGTAAGGGCCATTTTCCAGCATATTTAAATCGTGATTACATTCCAGCAGTAGCGCATCGCATTGCGTTAAAACCTGCTCAATATAAGGCGTTGAAGAACCCGCATCGGTTAAAACGCCTAATTTATATTGGCCATCAAAAAAGCAAAACTGGGTTGGCTCACGCGCGTCATGCGGCACTGGGTATGGGGTAATTTGTATCGCTTCAATCTCAAAAATAGTATGACTATCAATGATGTTGATTTGAATTGGCACATTTTCTGGCAAATAGCGCTCACACATTTTATAGGTGCCATGCGATAACCAAACGGGGATATTGTATTTTGCGGCTAACTTAAACGCACCTTTAGCATGATCGTCATGCTCGTGCGTAATCAAAATGCCGCTAATTTGCTCTGGCGTTAAATCCAGCTTTTGCAGGCGCGTGACAACTTCTTTAACGCCAAAGCCGCAATCAAGCAACAATCGGGTTGATTGCTGCTCGATTACCGTGCAATTTCCTGCGCTACCACTACCTATTGAAGCAAATCTCATCGCGCATCAAACCCATCCATCCGTATAAACAAGATGGATTAAGATTTGTTATTTCAACTGTTCGTAAAGTAAAGAAACAATACGATTAGCCGTTGAGCTGCGATTGCGGTTGCCTTCAGCATCCACAACATTCACGCGCGTGCCGCCATTTTCGGTTTCAATCACTTTAATGCGATATTGCTTTGCTGGATCGGTTTTTTCATCGGTGCCCTTCCAAAATTTCAGCTTATCAACAATGGTGGTCTCTTCTTTTACTTTGGATTTATTTTCCGCTTCCGGATCGTCTTTCCAAAACGCCAAGGTATCTAACAAGCCTTTTTTCTTTTTAGGGCCGTCATCAATATCCACATCGGAATAGCGCACAAAAAATGTACCGTTTGAGCGATCTTTGTCTTCAATTACAAAGCCAATTCTGTCTAACGCCAAGCCAACACGACGCCAACCGCGATCGAACGGATCATTTAAATTAAGTGTTACGCTGCTATCGGCTTCTTTAAACACTTCGGCACGTTTTTCTGATACGGGATTAGCCACGATTTGCTGTGCGCGTTTTTCTTCAACACCCAGCTTTACCATTAAGCGGCGCATTAATTCAGCATCTAAATCGCCATCTTTTTCTTCTACTGTTGTTTTAGAAGAATCCAGACGGTAGCCTGTATCGATTTCGCCTAACTGGGTTTGAATTTTGTTTTTACCATCATCCGGCGCACTGCTTACGGTGCGATGCGTCATGTAAATTTCTGTAGTGCCTTCTTTTTCGCCACGCTCTAAACGGGTACGAAATTTACGTCTATCAGCCAAACCCGATAATTTATCTAACCATTTATCAAATTTTTCACCAATATTTCGTTTTTCATCCTTTGCTTTAATCGCATCGGCTTCAATCCATTCGGTTTCCATTACACCTGTTTCAGCGTTTTCTACCCGTACTGCAAAACCTTGATCAATCCAAAATTCGCGTACTGCAGGCCATATTTTTTCGGCTGGTGCATTAACCACTAACCAACGTTGCGCGCCTGCTTTTTCCATGCGCACACCTTCAATGTTTGGCAAAATCACCTCAACACCGGCTTCTTGGCCATCTTGCCCTTGATTATAAGTACTGTAGCTGGTGCTTCCGCCTGGCACATTGTAGGCATCGCTGGTTTTAATGCTGGTTAAATCTGGCGGCACTTCTAACGGCTTTGCGCGGCCAGCACCTTTGTAATCAGACGTTGTATCAATAAACGGAATTGAATCGCAGGCGGCGACCAATGTGCTCAATAATGCCAAAGCTGTTAATTTTGCGACTAATTTTGTTTCAAATTTCATTTTAATTACCACCATTTATACATTGCTATTTATTACGATATTAAGCGCAATTGATTTAGCTAAAAATTTCAGCGCGGTTCATGGCGTTTTTTAGCACGTCATGATACTGCGCAGACAAGTTGACCATCGGTAATCGAATACCTGTTTTTATTAAACCCATTTGCTGCAATACCCATTTAGCTGGAATTGGGTTTGCCTCTACAAATAATTTTTGATGCAATGCAAATAATTTTGCATTAATTTCACACGCTGTTTTTACGTTACCGGCCATGGCGGCAACGCACATTTCATGCATTAATTTTGGCGCCACATTAGCGGTAACCGAAATCACGCCATGCGCACCAAGCAGCATTAACGCCATTCCCGTGGCATCATCACCACTATAAACAGCAAAATCTTTTGGCAGGCGCAATAATAAATCGGTGCCGCGCTCTATGCCTCCAGTGGCATCTTTAATGCCCACAATATTACTAATAGCTGACAAGCGTATGACAGTATCGTTATGAATATCACAACCGGTGCGGCCAGGTACGTTATACAAAATCTGCGGAATATCTACCGCCGCCGCAACCGCAGCATAATGCTGATACAAGCCTTCTTGCGTTGGTTTATTGTAATAAGGTGCCACCAAAAGGCAGGCATCTGCGCCTAACTCTTTGGCGTTTCGCGTTAGCTCAATCGCCTCACGCGTAGAGTTGGCGCCGGTGCCAGCAACTACCGCAACACGCCCAGCCACTTGCTCTACCGTTGTTTTAATCAGCAAGCAATGTTCATTCACATCCACCGTTGGCGATTCACCCGTAGTGCCCACAATCACAATACCATCTGTGCCCGCGTCTATGTGCCAGTCAATTAACTTGCGCAATGCGTCCAAATCTAAACTGCCATCGTCAAACATGGGTGTAACGATTGCAACCAAACTACCTTGCAACATATAAAACCTTGCTAAATAAAAATTAGTTCTATTTTAACCGAAACTCACCACTAAATGCGAATCACTCACGCAATCAAGCTGTTTAGGCGAATTAAATAGTGAATAAAAAAGCCATTGTTTAACGATTTTGAATTGCATAGCTGATTATTTTTAACAACGCTGCATGCAAGGTTTTGGTTGAATTTGATGCGATTTTTGCTGACTAAGTTTAGGCTTAATAGCCGCATAAAGTTGTATAATCACACTTGGTTTGAAGTCATCAATTTAAGGTTAAATTGCCGATGTCAGAAAGTTATATTTTCATTTTAATTAGCACGGTTTTAGTCAATAACATCGTATTGGTTAAAATTTTGGGCTTATGCCCATTTATGGGGGTTTCTAAAAAATTAGAAGCCTCTATTGGCATGGCAGCCGCCACGGCGTTTGTGTTAACCATTGGCTCTATGACTAGCTGGGCCATTAATTTTTACCTGTTAGAGCCCAATGATTTGCAATATTTGCGCACACTGTCGTTTATTGTCGTTATCGCTGGCGTAGTGCAGTTTACCGAAATGGTAATGGAAAAAAGCTTTCCGCTGCTTTACCAAATGCTGGGTATCTTCTTACCGCTAATCACCACCAATTGCGCTGTGCTTGGCATTCCACTGTTAAACGCGCAAGCCAGCAATGGCTTTATTCAATCTGGCTTATATGGCTTTGGCGGTGCGCTTGGCTTTTCATTGGTACTGATACTGTTTGCATCAATGCGCGAACGCTTAGAAGCGGCCGATGTGCCAGCAGCGTTCAAAGGCTCTGCTATTGCTATGGTGACTGCCGCGCTGATGAGTCTAGCGTTTATGGGCTTTGCAGGGCTGGATAAGTATTAATGATGCTTACAAGCCTGAATTTTTCGGAACATTTCAAAACGTGTTAACCGCTTTAATCATCATGATTGGTTTAGCGCTTGGTTTGGGCGCCTTGCTTGGCTATGCTGCGCTTAAATTCAAGGTAGAGGGTGACCCGCTGATTGCGCGTATTGATGCTATTTTGCCGCAAACGCAATGTGGCCAATGTGGCTTTCCTGGCTGTAAGCCTTATGCCACCGCCATTGCAGAAGGCCGCGCTGATATTAACCAATGCCCGCCCGGTGGCGATACAGGCGTGCGTGCTTTGGCCGATTTAATGGGCATGGAATACAAGCCGCTTAATGCCGAAAATGGCGTTGAAAAACCTAAATCGGTGGCTTTTATTGATGAAGCCACCTGCATTGGTTGCACTTTATGCATACAAGCTTGCCCAGTAGACGCGATTTTGGGTGCGGCAAAACACATGCACACCATTATCGCCAGCGAATGCACGGGTTGCGAATTGTGTGTGGCGCCATGCCCTGTGGATTGCATTAGCATGCAGCCGATTGGTGAAACGCCCGATAATTGGAAGTGGAAATATCCGATGATTCCCATTAAAAGCATTGCAATTACGCCTGTGCATGGTGCTTTAAAATAGCGCTTAAAATATATGAATGCCATCGTTAATTTAGTGAATTTATTTAAAACCGCCAAGGATATTTTTCCGTTTCATGGCGGCGTGCATCCGCCTGAAAATAAAACGCAATCCACCCAATTGCCGATTGGCCAATTGCCTATTCCAGAAAAAATCGTACTGCCTTTGCGCCAGCATGTGGGCAATATTCCTAAAGTTAAAGTGCAAGTCGGCGATTATGTATTAAAAGGCCAATTAATCGCAGAAGCAGAAGGCACCGTGTCGGCAGCGATTCATGCCAGCACTTCTGGCACTATTAGCGCCATTCAAGATGCGATTATCCCGCATCCATCCGGTTTGCCAGACCGTTGCATTACGATTACGCCTGACGGCAAAGACCAGTGGATTGAAAAAACACCGCAAGATTGGCGCAACGCAGAGCGCAAAACGCTAGTTGCCAGCCTGCGTTTATCTGGCATTGTTGGTTTGGGCGGCGCTACATTTCCAACCCACATTAAATTGCGCGCTGATGGCAAAAGCGGCGTGCATACATTGGTGATTAACGCCGCCGAGTGCGAACCTTATATTAGCTGTGACGATATGCTAATGCGCGAACGTGCCGATGATATTATTAAAGGCATTAGCATTGCCCAATATTTGCTGGGCGCCGAAAACGTGATTATTGGCATTGAAGATAATAAGCCAGAAGCAGCCAAAGCCATGCAGGCCGCCATTAATGGCCATGCAAGCATGCAAGTTAAAATTGTGCCAACGCTTTACCCTAGTGGTGACGCCAGACGTTTGGTGCATTTAGTGTTAGGCACCGAAATTCCGCATGATAAACGCACTACCGAAGTGGGTTTGCAGGTATTTAACGTGGCCACTGTAATGGCGCTATACCGTTATTTTGAGCTGGGTGAGCCGTCTATTAGCCGCATTGTTTCAATGACCGGCAATGTGCAAAACCCGCAAAATTTTGACGTATTATTTGGCACGCCAATGTTGCATCTGGTAAAAGCAGCTGGCGGCGAAAAAGCCAATACCACGCATTTTATTATGGGCGGCCCTATGATGGGCTTTGATTTGCCCAGCACCGATGTGCCGATTACCAAAGCCGCCAATTGTATTATTGCCGCATCGCCCAACTTATTTGCGCCACCACCGCCGGCCATGCCGTGCATACGCTGTGCGCGCTGCGCAGATGCATGCCCAGTTAATTTACAACCGCAAGAATTGTATTGGTTTGCTAAATCGGATAATTTTGAAAAAGCCAACGACTACAAGCTATTTGATTGCATAGAATGCGGCGCTTGCAGTTATGTATGCCCTAGCGACATACCATTAGTACAATATTATCGCTATGCCAAAAGTGAGATTATTGCGCTGGATAAAGCCAAAGAAGCCGCTGATTTAGCGCGCGAACGCAATGATTTTAGATTAGCTAGAATTGAGCGCGAAAAACAAGAACGCGCCCAAAAACATGCTGAACGTGCGCAAGCAGGCAAAGCCGAAGCGGCGAAAACCGGAGCTGCAAAAAGCGAATCTGCATCAAGCCAAACAGCGGATAAACCAGCAACGGCAACTGGTGCCGATGACGCTAAAAAAGCAGCGATTGCCGCAGCAATTGAGCGCGCAAAAGCATTAAAAGCGGCGGCGCAAAATGCGGCGCCAGTTGAAAATAATGCTTCGACTGAACAAAAAATTTCAGCTGAACAACAAGACGCGGATGCACAAAAACCTCAGCCCGAAAAACCAGCACCAGCTGATGATGCTGCCAAAAAAGCACTGATTGCCGCCGCCATTGCACGCTCAAAAGCACAAAAAGCCGCCGCTTTAGCAGCTGGTGATGCGCCCAAAAATGTGGCTGATGCAGCAGAGCCAATTAAAAAAGAAATTGCAGAAATTGAAGCGCGCCGTGAAGCGGTTGGCTTAGTAAGCGATGAAAAGTTAACGCCAGAAACCAAATTAGCAGAGCCTGCAAAACCCATTCATGCAGATGCGGTAGCCGAAAAACAAGCCTTAATCGCCGCCGCCATTGCGCGCGCAAAAACACAAAAAGCAGCCGCTGACGCCGCAAAATTAAGCCAATCAGAACTAGTGCAATCAGATATTAAGTCAGAAACAGAGAAAGAATAACTTGAACCGCTCACCCCATATTTCAAATGCGCCAAGCGTTGGCAACATTATGTTTAAAGTGTTGCTGGCATTAGTGCCTGGCATTGCGGCTTATGTGTGGGTGTATGGCGGCGGCATATTGGTGACCTTAATATTGGCGACCATTACGGCTTTGGTGGCAGAAGCGGTTATGCTTAAAATGCGCAAACGCCCTATTCAACCTTTTTTGCTGGATTACAGCGCCGTGGTCACGGCTTGGTTATTGGCTCTTGCCATTCCGCCAATCGCACCTTGGTGGATGATTGTTGTAGGTACGTTTTTTTCGATTGTAATCGCCAAACAGTTATATGGTGGCTTGGGTTACAACCCTTTTAACCCTGCCATGATTGGCTATGCGGTGTTATTGATTTCGTTCCCCGTCATCATGACAAAATGGCCAGCTGCCTTGCAATTAGCGCAAACGCCATTAAGCTTTAGCGACCAGCTGCATCTGATTTTTAGCGGTGTATTGCCGCAAGGCGTGCAAATCGATGCGATTACTTCGGCCACGCCGCTGGATTATTTAAAAACGCAATTGATGCTAAAACACGATGTAAGCAGCATTACGCAAGCGCCTGTATTTGGCGTGCTAGGCGGCAAAGGTAATGAATGGATTACTGGCACATATTTGCTGGGCGGCTTATATTTGTGGCAACAAAAAATTATCTCTTGGCATTTGCCAACGGCGTTTTTAGCGGCGCTGGCCTTGATTTCTGGCGCTTTTTGGTTGGTTAATCCAGAATATTTTGCTTCACCGCTGTTTCATTTATTTAGTGGCGCCAGCATGTTATGCGCGTTTTTTATCATCACCGACCCAGTGAGCGGCCCAACCACACCAAAAGGCAAATTATATTTTGCCGCTGGCGTGGCGGTAATTGCTTATTTAATTCGCGTATATGGCGGCTACCCAGATGGCATTGCCTTTGCGGTGATTTTTATGAATATTTGTGTGCCTTTGATAGATGCGCATACGCAACCGCGCGTATTTGGTCATCAAAAATGAAACTAGCTTCACATTTATACGCTGCTAGTTTCATTTTTTCGGGTTTTTGTTATGTCTGAAACCATAATCAAACACGCCTCTAAAACCGCCATCACGCTGATTGCGTTCGCCGTGGTTTTTACTGCGCTATTGGCGTTTGTTTTTCAAATCACCAAACTGCCGATTGAGAAAAGTGAGGCGGCGGCGCGTTTGAGTTTATTCCGCCAAATTGTGCCGCAAAACATGCACAATAATGATCTGCTAACAGACACAGCAACCATTGCGCCAAACGATTTGCTAGGCAATAAACAGCCCACCATTGCTAACCGCGCGCGTATTGATAATGCGCCAGCAGCAGTGATTATTGAAGCAATTGCGCATGATGGTTATAGTGGCGACATTAAGCTACTGATTGCGATTAAGGCCGATGGCAGCATTAGCGGCGTGCGCGTGTTGGCGCATAAAGAAACACCTGGCTTGGGCGATTATATTGATATTGCCAAAGATAACTGGATTAAACTATTTGATAATCAATCGCTCTTAAAGACAGCAGAACCGCAGTGGAAAGTGAAAAAGGATGGTGGTGAATTTGACTATATGGCGGGCGCCACCATTACACCGCGCGCCATTGTAAAAGCAGTGCACAAGGCCTTGCAATATTTTGAAGCCAATAAACAGAGCTTATTTGCCTAAAAAATGATTACCTAAACTAGGTTAAAAAATGAATCAATTTAACGAAATCGCCCATAACGGGCTTTGGAAACAAAACCCAGGTGTAGTGCAGCTATTGGGTTTGTGCCCTACTTTAGCGGTGACTACATCCGCCGTTAACGGCCTAAGCTTGGGCTTCGCTACCGCGCTGGTAATGGCAGCTTCTAACGGCGCGGTTTCACCGGTACGTCGTTTTGTGCCATCTGAAATCCGCGTGCCTGTTTTTATTATGGTTATTGCGGCATTAGTCACGGTAATCGATTTAACCATTCATGGCTTTGCAGAGCCATTGCACAAGGTGTTGGGTATTTTTATTCCGCTAATCGTGGTGAATTGCATTGTGCTGGCGCGTGTAGAATCGTTTGCGGCTAAAAACCCACCTGCACCTGCCATTTGGGATGGCTTTATGATGGGCATAGGCTTAACTTTAGTATTAGGATTATTGGGTGGTATTCGCGAAATTATTGGCAAAGGCACGCTGTTTTCTGGCTTAGATTTAGCCTTTGGCGCCAGCTTTAAAACGTATATATTGACTATAATTCCGAATTATCAAGGCTTTTTATTAGCCATTTTGCCACCCGGTGCCTTTTTGGGCTTAGCTGGTTTAATCGCCGCCCGCAATTGGGCCGAATTACGCAAAACGTCTGCGCCTACCCTGCCAACTGACGTAACTTCCAGCGCGCTCAAGCCGGCTAATTAGCTACGTTCTATGAATGCCGAAAAACGTGCAGAAATTTTTAGACGCTTAAGTGTTGCGATTCCCAAGCCGACTACCGAATTAGAATTTAGCACTACCTTTGAGTTATTGATTGCGGTAATTTTATCGGCACAAGCCACCGATAAAGGCGTAAATATTGCCACGCGCAAGCTATTTGCAGCCGCCAATACGCCACAAGCCATTTTTGATTTAGGCATTGAAGGCTTAGAGTTTTATATTAAAACCTTAGGTCTGTATCACGCCAAAGCCAAAAATGTGATTGCTTGTTGCGACCGATTAATTCAATTACATGAATCAGAAGTGCCCAATAGCAGGGAAGCGCTGGAAGCCCTGCCAGGTGTGGGCCGCAAAACCGCCAATGTGATTTTAAATACCGCTTTTGGTGAGCCCACTATTGCGGTGGATACGCATTTATTTAGGCTGGGAAACCGCACAAAACTGGCGGTTGGGAAAAATGTGCTGGCGGTTGAGCAAAAATATTTAAAAACAATCCCCAAACAATTTATGCACGATGCGCATCATTTATTAATATTGCATGGCCGCTATACCTGCACCGCGCGCAGCCCTAAATGCGGCGAATGTTGTATTGTGGATTTGTGCGAATATACGCATAAAAATATCGCAACGCCGCATTTAATGGCTGGCGAAGCTGTAAAAGAAGAGCATGAAAGCAAAGCTATGAAACCAGCGCTATGAAAAAAGCCTTATGAAAATTGCGACAGGTTTAGCCATTGGCAGCAAAGCAGGGCCAGAGTTGGCGACTGAGGCGGTTTTAAGCGCCATGAGCAAAGCCGAATTAGCGGCGCCCGCTTGTGTATTGCTATTTTTAAGCTCTGAGTTTGCATTAAATCCAGAATCGGCCATTAAAGCTGCCGCAAAAGCGGCCAGCTGCACCAATATTATTGGCTGCTCGGCCATTGGTATTTTTACCGAAGAAGATTGGGTGATTGATAGCCCAGCCGCCGCGGCGATGGTATTTTCTGAAAATATTTGGCTAAAGCCAGAGCAACAAACGGTTGACGGTTTAAATGACAGATTAAATGATGCATTATTGCTGACATTAGCAGCGCCAAATGCCATTAATAGCGTTTGGCTTAATGCCAAACAGCAACGAATTGGCGGCGTTTCGGGCGATGCGATTGGGCATGGCGCTTTTTCGGTTTGGGAAAACGCCAAAGGTATTACGCAAGGTTATTGCGAAATGCGCTTAACAAACGCGCAATATGCCGTGGGCGCCACGCATGGCTTAAAACTATTAACCAGCCCGCGACGGATTACCGCCAGCAATCAACTGGATATACTATCCATTGCCAATCTGCCAGCAATGGATTCTTTAAAATCGGCCTGCGAAAAAGAAGCTTTATTTGATGCAGAAGGTGAGATTCCTTATCATCAATTAATGGCCGTTTATGCCAACCGCGCATCGCATATTGAACGCGGCGATTACCATTTAGCGTCTATTATTATTGGTGATGAAGTGACCAAATCGGTGACCTTAGCCAAACCTTTGCAAGTGGGCGATTGGGTAAGTTGGGCGGTGCGCGATATGGATGCCGCGCAAATTGATTTGGTGAAAACCGCCAGCACTTTAAGGCGCCAATTAGCCGCACAAACCAATAATAATGCGCCGCAATTTGCGCTTTTATTTTCATGCCTTGGGCGTGGGCCGTATTTGTACAATGGCGTTGATCAAGATTTAGCGCTACTTAAAACCTTATTTCCCAACCTGCCGCTGATTGGTTTTTATGGCAATGGTGAAATTGCGCCGATTAGAGGCGAAAACGAATTACTACAATATTCAGCCGTTTTAGGGCTGTTTGGTGAACAAAATGAGTCTATTTAATCCATCGCGCGATGAAGTGCGTGAGTTCTTTTTTGATGCTTGGGCCAAGGCGCAAAAAAACGTCAGCCTAAGCGATTTAGAAAAGCTTGGCGTACATGTGATGCAAATGCACCCTGAATATCACGCCATTTTAAATGCGCCAGAGCAGCATAAACAAGTGGCCTATTACCCAGAAATGGGCGAAACCAACCCTTTTTTGCACATGAGTTTGCATCTATCGGTTTTAGAGCAAATTAGCATTAACCAGCCAATTGGCATTGCGCCTATTTATCAAAAATTACTCTTCAAGCATCAAAATGAGCACGATGCGCAACATGATATTTTAGAGTGTTTAGGTGAAACCATTTGGCTGGC
>Ga0326733_1000207_pt1 | contig 18476 bp, 20 predicted proteins | sample 14_GP2_308_FD_207946 | JGI IMG/M metagenome (GOLD analysis project Ga0326733, IMG submission 207946) | Glacier ice microbial communities from Ngari, Tibet, China - 14_GP2_30.8 | ecosystem: Environmental > Aquatic > Freshwater > Ice > Glacier | place: China: Ngari, Tibet | collected 2018-07-17 | reverse complement strand
TATTCACGGTTTAGTGCGCTGATTAACCTCTGCAATTGGTCGCGAGACCCATTAGACAAGATCACAAATCCTACTTGCATCCGGCATCCCCTCAGGTTTCATAACCAGCCAATGTTATATTTTGCATACCTTCTGTCTTAGACCGTATCTCATTCAGTGACACTAAAAGGGTAAACTGCAGAAATTAGACAAACGACAGAATGATCAATCGACGAAGACAAAGATCGGGATTACCGGTTTACGGATTCGGATTACGGTGACAGTTTACTAAATGCACTAAACTCATCAACCGTCTCTTCGGCGGAGCCGGAGTAGGTGTTGTGCGCGGGGGATACGGGATCTTGCGACGACAAGCAGATCGGCGGGCCGCTTCGAATCCGGGTCGAGCAATCGGCGGCTCGCTAGTCGGAGAATGTCAGCTCAACGGCAGATTCCTTGGACCATTCGAACGAGGTGCTGGCGAAGGCGAAGATGATGATGACGAACGCAAGCGCGAAGGTTACGACGCCGCCGACCACCACCCACTGGTCGCGCACCGCCTGATCGACGAATTTCTGCTTCTCGACCGGCTGCGGATCGCGGCGGATGCGCGAGCCGCCTGACCCGGGCGACGCGAGGTTGACGGAGTGCTTTGCGGGTATGAGGGGACTGGCCATGGTGTCGGTGCTAGCGTCAAGCCGTTGCCAAGCGGTTAGCGCCTCCAAGTCGAAGGCTCGTGCAGGTTGCGAGCTTTGGGCCTGCCCAGAATACACCGTCATTGCGAGCGAAGCGCGGCAATCCAGCTCCGGAGATGGATTGCCGCGCTACGCTCGCAATGAAAGTGGGGCGGTCCCCCCTACCGCCAATAATCCTGCCGTTCGCGCCCGTCGTACCGGCCCGAAGCCAGGCAGCATTTGCTGAAAGCTTTGGCCCGACCCACACGGGCACGGATCACGGCGACCGAGTTTCTCGACCAGCTCCTTGGTCCCGCCGCCGACGAAGCGAAGGCCGCGCTTGACGCGCGTCTCGCTCGGGAAGCCCTTACGCCGCTTCGAACTCACCTCGAAAGCATGGCAGGTCGTCGCGGTGATCGGTCAATTTTGGCACGGTCTTTCTCCTTCTGATAAAGTTTACGGGCGCGCCGGGATGAACCGGCGCGCCCGCCCCCCGTCGCTGGCGCCCCCTAGTGGAACAGCGTCGGGGTGGCCTTGATCGGCTTGGCGACGATCTGCCACTGGTCGCGATACAGCAATGTTCCCGGGCGCTGCGTCGCCACCTTGAGCACCGGAACGCCGACCTCGCCAAGCAAGGCCGCTAGTACGAAGGCGTGCTCGATCATCTCGCGCGCCTCGGCGACGAACCAGCAGATGCCGTCGCTGCGCCAGCGGCGGCACGACTTCACCCGAAAGGCGTCGCGCCCCGGCACCGGGAGCCAGTCCTCGAACCAGTCGAGCTCAATACGGATCGCCACACGCAACACTTCGCCGACGTCGCGGTCACGCGAAGCCTCATAGGCCGGGCCGAACGGACCCGCGTCCACGTGGCGGCGCAAACGCCACCACGGCGTGATGAAACGAACGTACATGATCAACCCCGGCAGGGACGTCGCCCCCGCGAACACATTGCGATGCAAGGATGCGCCGGCGCGTCACGCGCGGGCGCGGCAGGCCTTTAGCGGCGGCCTTTGGTGCCCGATGGGGCAAGACGAAAAACAAACATGTCGTGCCTCCTCGGGCCGGGTTGAACGGTTGGGGCGACTAGCCGCGCGCATCGGACAAGTCAATTGCGAGGGTCGTCCCGGGCTTTCCCATTGCACGCGAACGATCGGCTGCTACGCTCGACCGCATCGGGCTTTCAAAGGGGGAACTTCATGCGTTCATTGTCGATCGCAGGCGTGCTTTTGTTCGCGCTCACCACTGGCTGCGCAACGTCTCAAGACGATGGCCTGACGGGCGGGCTGTTCGGCCCAGCGATGAGCGCGTCCAAGCTCGACCGCGCGATTGCCACGGCAACCGCGTTTCCCCTTGGCGCCGAGGAGAACCCGGTGCGGGTATACATGCCGCTCGGCCAGCAGGCCTATCTTGCCCGACTGCGGTGCAGCGACGGCGCTGCCCCCGCCTTCAAACGTGACGGTAGCATGGGCATCGGTGTCTACGGCAATATTCTCGACCTCTATTCGGTGACATGCGCGACGGATACGCCGGCCGCCGCAAAGGTGCATATGGACATGTACCACGCGAAGCATTCGGAAACCCGGCCCGTTCCCGGCTTCACCATCGTCCCGCGATAATCATCTCTTGCTGTCTCGGAGCCGTCCCGTCCCGCCTGCGTTATGCTCTCGGCAACAGGAGGAATGATCATGGCCGAGACCAAGGGCAAGGGCAGCGATACCGCCAAGAAGGCTAACGCCGCCGCGGCGAAGGAAGGCAAGTCCAACCCGCGTACTTCGTCGAAGGCGCAATCGATGCTCGGCAAAAAAGGCGCCGCAGCGAAGAAAAAGGACTGAGCAGGCTCGGCCGGTCGGCAGCGTCGGTCCGCTGAGGATTGCCGCTGCCGTGCCTGTGCTTCACCCGCAGGCTTGCGCTCAAACCGCCAGTGGCACCGCCGAGACCTTCACGGCGGGACGCTTACCCGCTTGCCACCCGGCCCAACTCGTCAGCGCGCCGATGGCGAAGCCGGTGAGGACGATTGTCGCGCTCGGCAGGTGGCCGATCACCACCATCATCGCCTTGAGCGGGGTCGAATCGGCCATCAAACCCATCGTCAGCATCTGCGCCACGATGAAGCCCCCGGCGACCAGGAACGGGTTGGCTTTCTCGCGGTACCGCCACCACAAGGCCGCGATGAACAGCAGCGACAGCCCCATCGCCCACAGGATCGATGTCATGATGCGGTCGAAGTGCTGCGGCCCCTCGATCATGAATGCCGGAATGAACATCCCCATCAGCCGGCTGAACGGCGATTCGAACAGGATCAACGGGGTCGTCAGCATATAGCCCGAATGAACCCACACCTTGCGGCGAAATTTCAGCGCGCGGTAGAAGACCGTGACATAGGCCGCGATCGCCAGCACCATGCCGATCAGGAACGACGCCCCGAACATGGTTCGCACCGGATCTCCCCCGGCAACGAAGCCCTTGCCCGTCACGTCGATGATCGCTGCGAATCCCGCGATCAGGAACGGAAACAGGAACAGGCTCGATTTGCCGACCGCGCGATGGAGCGGAACGTGGCGGTGATGAACCAACCAGCTTTGCGCCGCGACCATCGCCACCCAGATGCTGGCGGCGACTCCATGGGCGTGAAACTGCCACGGAACCGTGCCCCATTTGACGAAATAGCTTGGCCAGAAGCCGGCGATGATGACCGCCATGACGACCAGGACAAAATAATACGCGCGTGGATATGGCATGGCTGGCCCCCCAGTTACCGATCTGCCCGCGACGCTTAGCACGAAATTAACCGACCCGCACGCCGCGTCCACAAATTGTCATGATCCCGACGCGCGGGCGACGCCAAGGCGCGCTATCCGATGGGCGAAGTCGGCGCGAGCGGAGACCGAAAATGGCGATGATCCTTGGCGGAATGACGTTGATTGCGGTCGGGACGGCGTTGCTGTTCGCGCGCTCCCCGCTTGGCCGTGCGATCGGGTGCAGCTTCGATGGTTTCGCCGAAGCCTCGCGCCACGAGCCCGGCGCGCTTCACTAATCGGGCTTGGTGGCGAAGTTGGCGATCGGCTTGACCACTTTGTAATGTTCCTCGTGAGGCGCGTGCCCAAGCGGGGGCCATGGCGGCGCGGTATCGGCCACCGACACGTCGGGCAGCCGGTCGAGAAAGTCGCGCACCAGCGTCAGTCGGCCGCGCTTCTGGTCGTTGAAATCGACCAAAGTCCACGGCGCGGCCCTGGTATGGCTCGCCTTGAGCATCGCTTCGCGCGCCTTGGTGTAATCGTCATATTTGCTTCGCGCCTGAAGGTCGATCGGCGATAGTTTCCAGCGTTTGAGCGGGTCCGCGACGCGCTCCTCGAAGCGTTCTTCCTGCTGTTCCTGGTCGCAGCACAGCCAATATTTGAACAGCAGGATACCGTCGTCCACGAGCTGCTTTTCAAACACCGGAACCGCTTTCAGGAACGCCGCGACCTGCTCGTCGCTGGCAAAACCCATGACCTTTTCGACCCCGGCGCGATTGTACCAGCTGCGGTCGAACAGCACGATTTCACCCTTGGCGGGCAAGTGGCAGGCGAAGCGTTGGAAATACCATTGGCCTTTCTCCGCCTCGCTTGGCTTGGACAAAGCGACGGTGCGGCACTGACGCGGATTGAGCTTGTCGGAGATCGCCTGGATGGCCCCGCCCTTGCCCGCCGTGTCGCGGCCTTCGAACAGGATCGCGACGCGCTGTCCGGTGGCCGCGATCCACCGCGCCATTGCGACCAGTTCGGCCTCCATCGGTTCAAGCAATGCCTCGTATTTCTTGCGCTTGAGCGTCATCGACACCAATCCAGTTTTGCACCGAGATAGCGCCGGGCAAGGCCTTCCTCGATAAGGGTTCCACCGAGCGAGCGACCGCCGCGCCGGGCAATCCGCAGGTCGCGGCCATGACTGTCGCGGTTATGGAAACGGTGCCCGACAAGATCAAACCCGCCTTGGTTGACCAGAAAGAGCAGACGGTTCGCGGCACGTTCTCCCAAAGCCCGCTCGGCCACGCATTTGGCGCCTTTGACTTCGGGCGCATCAATCCCGACGATCCGCACCCGGCGATGGCCAAGCCGGATGGTGTCGCCATCGACGACGCATGCCATGCTGTGACCTTGGCCGCACAGCGTGAAACGAGCCTCGATCCGCTCGGGCCGGGTCGCGAGCGGACCGACCGGGGGCAGGATCGACGGATCGAGCAAGGCGCCGAAAAATGCCAGCAGCGCGATCAACAGCGCCGACTTGACGACCCGCGAGCGTCTGCGAGCCCTGCGCTCACCGGCGCGGCGGAACCTGAACCTCATGAAGCAACCATGGCGCAAGCCCGAAGCATTGAAAAGTCCCCGCCACGGCGACCGGTGGCCGGACGCAGCGGGGTATCGGGTTCAGACGGCCTGGCCGCCTTCCTCCTCTTCGAAGGTCAAGGCGACGTCGGCATTGGCCGACAGGCGGACGCTATCGCCCTCGACATCGGCAACCAATGCCCGGCTGATGAAGTGGTGATGACCTTCATGACCGCCTTGTCCGCTGTCGGACTTGGTCAGCTTGATGCGGTCGCCTTCGACCTTGTCGACCGTGCCGACATGACCGCCGTCGGCGCCGATCACTTCCATATGTTCGCGGATCGTTGAAAAATCGCCCATATACTTCGCTCCTTGGTTGAATGTTTGCAACGCGTCATCAACGCGAAAGGGTGCGTCGCGGCGCATACTCGAGAGGCGAGACACGGAACCGCGCTCAAGAGCATTCGTTACGCCCGCAGAACAGGACCGTAGGGAGATTTAGATGGCCAATGAATTTGACAATGATCGCCCGAACGACCCCCAGGTCGACCGCCCGGTCGATCGTACGGTCGAACGCACGACGATCATCGAGACCGGTAATGGCAATGGCGGCGGTGGCGGCGGCGTGCTTGCGGTTGTCCTGCTGATAATCGTCGTCCTGGCATTGTTGTTTTTCTTCCGCGAACAGCTTGGGCTGGGCGGCAGCAAGACCGAGATTTCAATTCCAGACCAGATCGACGTCAACATCAACTGACTTTGACCGCTGAAGCTGTGGCGCGTAACGACCTCCTCGTCTCCGGCGGAACGAGGGGGTTGGAACGTGGCCATGGACAAGCTTGAATATCTGACCGGTTTCGGCGCTCATTTCGAAAGCGAAGCCGTGGCGGGCGCGCTCCCAAGGGGGCAGAACAACCCACAGAGGCCCGCTTTCGGGCTGTACACCGAACAGCTGTCGGGAAGCGCCTTCACCGCGCCGCGCCACGAGAATAAGCGCAGCTGGCTGTACCGGATGCGCCCGACCGCCGATCATCGTCCCTTCACGCGCTTCACTGGTGCCGGATTATTTGCGCCTGGCACGGTCGACGAGCCGCTTGCGCCAAACCGCCTGCGCTGGGATCCGCCGGTCGACTTGCCCGCGGATGGCGATTTCGTCGACGGCCTGGTGACGATGCTGGCCAATCGCACCCCCGCCGACCTCGAAGGGGTTGCGGTCCATCTTTACCGCGCGGCCAAGTCGATGGTCGATCGAGTGTTCGCCAATGCCGACGGCGAACTGATCATCATCCCACAGCAAGGCGCGCTTCGCCTGGTGACCGAGCTTGGACGGATCGACGTCGCGCCTGGATGGATCGCGCTGATCCCGCGCGGAGTGCGGTTCCGGGTCGAGGTGGATGGCAATTCGCGTGGCTACGTCGTCGAGAATCACGGCGCCATGTTCCGCCTTCCCGAACTGGGCCCGATCGGGTCGAACGGGCTTGCCAGTCCGCGCGATTTCGAGACCCCGGTGGCGGCGTTTGAAGACGTCGAACGCCCGTGCGAATTGATCCAGAAATATCTCGGCAGCCTGTGGAGCACGAAGCTTGATCACAGCCCGCTCGACGTGGTCGCATGGCATGGCAATCTTGCCCCGTGGCGCTACGAACTCGAGCGCTTCAACACCTTGGGGTCGATCAGCTTCGATCATCCCGATCCTTCGATCTTCACCGTCGTGACCAGCCCGAGCGATGTTCCGGGGCGCTCCAACGCCGACTTCGTCATTTTCCCGCCGCGCTGGATGGTCGCCGAAGGGACGTTTCGTCCGCCATGGTTTCATCGCAATGTCATGAGCGAAGCGATGGGCCTCATCCACGGTGCCTATGATGCCAAGGCCGACGGCTTCGCCCCGGGTGGGCTGTCATTGCACAATCTGATGAGCGGGCACGGCCCCGACGTCGCCAGCTGGAAGGCGGCAAGCGAGGCCGATCTGACGCCCGTGAAGATCGAAGGGACGATGGCGTTCATGGTCGAAAGTTGCTGGCCGTTCGTGCCGACCCGCTTTGCACTGAACCGGGCACAACCCGATTATGACGAGGCCTGGGCCGATTTTCCGAAAGCGATATTGCCGTGAGCGTGACCGACGAGACCCATGACCCGGCGCGATCGAGCTGGGTAAAAAGCGCCAACGGCCATGCCGATTTCCCGATCCAGAATTTGCCGCTCGGGGTGTTTTCGGTTGGCGGTGGAGAGGCGCGGATTGGCGTGGCGATCGGCGATGCGATCGTCGACCTTCGCGGGCTTGCGGAGGCGGGGTTGTTCGATGGTCGGTGGGTCGCCGCACTGACGCGTTCGACGCTCAACGACTGGTTCGCACGTGGCCCCGACGATGCGCGCGAATTGCGGCGTTCACTGTCGAACCTGCTGTGGGATGAAGCGCGGCGTGGCGCCGTCGAGCCTTACCTAGTCCCGCAATCCTCGACGGAAATGCACTTGCCCTGCGCAATCGGGGACTACACCGATTTTTACGTCGGGATCCATCACGCGATGAACGTCGGCAGTCAATTCCGGCCCGACCAGCCTTTGCTGCCCAACTACAAGCATATTCCAATTGGATATCATGGCCGCGCAAGCTCGGTCCGAGTGTCAGGGGAAAATGTTATCCGGCCAAAGGGACAACGCAAGCCGCCCGAAGCCGAACTTCCGGAATATGGCGCATCGCGGCGGCTCGATTATGAGCTTGAGCTGGGGATTTTCATTGGCCGCGGCAATGCGCTTGGCTCGCCGATCCCGATCGCCGCAGCGGCAGAGCATATCGCGGGCTATTGTCTGCTCAACGACTGGTCGGCGCGCGACCTGCAGGCGTGGGAATATCAGCCACTCGGCCCGTTCCTGGCGAAGAATTTTCTGACGACCATTTCACCCTGGGTAATCAGCCCGGATGCGCTTGTGCCATTCCGCAGCGCAATTCCCGACCGGCCGCACGGCGACCCCGCGCCGCTGGCTTATCTGAGCGACGAGGGCGACCGTGCCGGGGGAGCACTTGGGGTCACCCTGACCGCCAGCCTGCGGACGGCGAAGATGGCAAGCGCTGGCGAACCACCGTTCGTGTTGAGCCACGGCGACGCCGCTGCGGCGATGTATTGGTCGGCGGCGCAGATCGTCACGCATCACAGCTCCAACGGGTGCAACCTCATGCCCGGCGATCTGATCGGCACTGGCACCTTGTCGGTCGCCGGCGCGGACGGCCTGGGGTCGATGATGGAGATCAGCCAGAGCGGCAAGACCCCGTTGAGCCTTCCCAACGGTGAACAGCGCAGCTTTCTGGAGGACGGCGACGAACTTACTTTAAGCGCGCGCTGCTCCGCCGCGAACGCGGTGCCGATCGGCTTCGGCACCTGCCACGGGCGAGTGCTTCCCGCAGTCCCTCAAGGATAGAGGCGCGCAAAGGCTGAAGCAGCGCCGTACAAGCCTGGTTGAGGATGTGTAACCAGCTTGACCGGGATTGCTTCCATGCGCCGTTCGAAACGGCCCTTGGCGATGAACCGGCTAGCAAAACCGGAATTGGGCAGATGATCCTTCAGCCGCAGCCCGAGACCCCCGGCAATCACTACCGCGGTCGCGCCTTGCGCCAACGCCAAGTCTCCCGTCACTGCTCCTAGACTTAAGCAATAACGGTCAAGTGCAGCCGCAGCGAGGCTGTCGGTGCCGTCGAATGCCGCGGTCCACAATGCCCGGTTGTCGCGTGACACCACGGCGCGTCCCTCGATCGCAGCAAGCGCATTGTGGATATTGTCGATCCCGCTCCCGGCAACGATCCGCTCGACCGAAACGCGGCGAAAGCTCTTGCGCAGGAAAGCCAAAATCTGGTCCTCGAGCGGGTCGAGCGGAGCGAAGTCGATATGCCCGCCTTCGGTCTCAACTACATCATAGCTATCGGCACGGCGAAGCAAGGCCGCGACCCCAAGGCCCGTGCCGGGGCCCACGATGCTGATGACGCCCTCGCTTGGAAGGTCCCCAGCCGGTCCGCAGACATGCGTGAACGCGGACGGGCCAAGCCCTGCAATGGCATGCCCGATGGCGCCGAAATCATTCACTATGAGTTGGCGCTCGACCCCGAGTTCGGCGTTCATCAGAGCTGGCCGGATGACCCACGGATTGTTGGTCAGCTTCAGTTCTTCGCCATCGACCGGACCAGCGAAGGCGAGCCCGAGTTCGCGCGGAAGAGTGCCGTTATGACGATTGGCAAACTCTTCATATGCTGTGCGGAAACTAGCGTGGTCGGCAGTCTTGAGCGTAACCGGATCGTCGAGCGCGACCATTCGTCCGGCGGCAATCGAAGCCAGCGCGAATCGGGCATGCGTTCCGCCGACGTCGGCCGCAACGATCTGCCTCACGAATTAAATTCCCGCATACCAAGCATAATCGGCACGATCTTCCCAATAACCGCCCTTGCCGAGATAAAGATCTTCTAAACGCTCTCGCGCTTCCATCCGCATCACAAACTTGGCGTGCTTATACCCCAACTGCCTCTCTACCCGTAGGCGCAGCGGAGCGCCATGCGGGATCGACAGGCGATGATCATTCATCAATAACGCTAATATCGTCTGTGGGTGAAAGGCGTCGTTGAGGTCAATCGATTCATAATATGGAATGCCGCCGGAGGTGTCGGCGCAGTGGAAGACGATGAAGTTGGCACGGCTCGACATTCCGGCGGCGCGCAGGATCGGACCAAGCTGCGGTCCTTGCCACTTGCCGATCGCGCTCCACCCCTCGACGCAGTCATGGCGGGTGATCTGGGCACGCTGGGGAAGGCTGCCAAGGTCGGATAATGACAAGGCCAAAGGCCGCGCGACAAGCCCGTCGACGATGAGGCGCCAGTCGATGAAGTTGCGCCGCGCATCGTCGAGATAGGCCGGCGACACAGGACTGGCATTGCCGTTGACGCGGAACACCGGCGACATGTCCGAGCGGGCATATTCGCGCGCCAGGGCGTTGCTCCCGGCGACGCGGCGCTGACTTCGATAATGAAGTTGCTCGGCACCCGCGAGCAATGAGCGCACCCCCGGGGACGCGTTGAGCCGGTCGCACCCGGGCAGCAACAAGCCACTTGCACCAAGCGTCATTCCACCAAGCAAGGCCCGCCGTCCAATCAGCATTTTAGTCATGACCGCGGACCTCTTTCCCGGGGAAGGCGATACCAGCCGCTGATGATCGAGCGCACTTCGTTGATCGGTCCGGCAAGCACCACCATGACGAGATGAACGATCGTAAAGCCAACCAGCCCCACGGTCGCAATAAAATGCAGCGAGCGCGCCGATTGCCTTCCACCAAACAAGTCGAGCAACCACGACCAGCCCGAGGTCATTGCAGGCGACATCGTCAGTCCAGTGAGGATGACCAGCGGCAGCAGGATGAAGATCACCGTGGCATAGCTGAGTTTCTGGAGGATGTTGTAGCGCAAGGCCGCCGCCCCGGTGGGAAAGCGCAAACGGGCATGTTGCCGGATGTCGTGCCACAAATTCGCTGGACGAATTTCCGAGCCGCCAATCGTCAGGTCACGCTGGAAATGACGGTTGACGAGCGAGACAATCATGAAGGCCGCAAGCCCGAGCGCAAGCAGCCAGGCAAAAGCAAGATGCCAAAGCCGTGCATCGGCCAGGCTGTAGCGTGACGGGATCGTGGCCCAATGCGGAAAGGCGCGACGTTGGATTGCACCGTCCTTGTCACGCCAGACGCCAAGCACGCCGGTGGTGGTTATTTCGTAAGGGCCCAATTTAGCGAACCCGCGTTCCCCTCGCGCCCCAATTTCAAGCCAGGCCGGATCGGGATTTGCGCCATATTGCCCCCAGTATAGCCGGGGGTGGGCGTTGAAGATCATCAAGCCGCTCATCAACAGGACGATCAGCGCGCCGGCATTGGCCCAATGCCACAGGCGGGTGGCGAGCGCGTGGCGCTTGACGAGGTCGCCTGCGACAGGGTTATCGGCCGGATCGGTTGCAAGGTTGGTCGCGGGGTCCATTACCTCATCTTCTTCATCAACGAGCGGTAGCATGCCGTTACGCCTACCCAAGCCGAACCACCTCATAGCAGCCGCGAGATACGTTTGCCCTTGGTCCGGCTGGTCAAATGAAAACCCCGGCAGCGATCGCAGCGATAAGGCCTCAGTTCGGCATTTGAGCGAAGCACGATTTCGAGGGCATCGCTTCGTGCCATGAAACGCGCCTTGCGTGCGCAAATGCTTAGTCGGGTACGCATTTCAGCAGGCAAGCAAGCTCGTCAACAGGCAAGCAAGCCGGGCAAGTCGTGGACCGCAAATCAATATGCCTTGCCGAACGAACGAAGCTTTCGTTCGTCTTCGTCCCATAAGCGTAGGCGCAGGGTCGCCAGGCTTTGGCGGAGGGTCAGCCGGCCGACGTCCGACAGTTCGGGGTGCGCTGCCATGACTTGAGGCAGGCGGTAGAATGGAATGCGGCTCGACAGATGATGCACATGGTGGATGCCGATATTGCCGGTAAACCAACGCAAGATCGGCGGAAGATCATAATATGAGCTGCCGTTAAGCGCGGCATCGTGGAAGCCCCACTGGTCATCGGCCTCCCAAATGGTGTGCTCGAATTGATGCTGGACGTAGAACAACCATACGCCGGCGGTCGCGGCAATGACGGCGATCGGGACATGGACGGCGACGAATTGCATGAAGCCGATCTGCCAGATCAGCAACGCCGCGACCGTGCCGATTGCGGCGTTGGTGGCAAGCGTGCTCAACCAGGCGCGCCATCCGCCGCTGCCAATACCGGGAAACCGGTGACGCAACAGAAATGTATATGCTGGACCAATCGCCAAAAGGACAAGCGGATTTCGATAGATGCGGTACATCATCCGCTGGCGCGGCGAACGCGCCTGATATTCGGCCACCGTCAGCGTATCGATGTCGCCAGTCCCGCGCTTGCCCAGATTGCCTGATGTCGCGTGATGCTTGGCATGAGAGGTGCGCCAACTGTCATAAGGGGTCAGCGTCAACACGCTCAGCGCCCGCCCGACCCAATCGTTGGTCGCTCGACGGCGGAACAGCGATCCGTGACCGCAATCATGCTGGATAACAAACAATCGCAGGAGCAACCCGCCGGCCGGAATGGCGAACAACATTCCCAGCCAGATCCCATTCGCCACCGCTGCCCAGGTCAGACCCCACATCAGCATGAAGGGCACGACGGTCACCAACAGCTCGAAAACACTGCGCGCGACCACAGGTTTGGCGAAGACCGAGACCGTTCGAAACAAGATGCGGGCATCGATAGGTGACTGGTTGTGCATAATAGTCCTGAGCGGGTGTTGCTTGCCGCGACCCAAGGCCACCCCGCCTGAGAAGCGCGGCACCCCTGCGGTGGCTGGAATTCAGACTTTGAAACAATTCGTTACTCGTGGTGTTCCTTGCCATCCAAGAATTTATCTCGGCTGAATAAGCAGTGCGCGGCGACCGATTGCTTGCCCTCAAGGCCGGTTGGCCTACGCCCGCCCCTCCGACCGATTAGAGCCATCGTTCCGAATGTCAAAAGCCATCGCAATCATGAAGCTTGCCATCGTGGACAGGCTTGTGCGAACGGCCAGCAGCGAGGCTGACTTTCCGATCGCAATTCGCTTGGCGGGGACAAGAGAATGACGTCTTTTGATCTCGTTTGCCCGGTCGAGGGCAGTCGCCTGGACGACCAGGGAGGAACACTCAAGTCCGGTGGCGGGAACGCTTATCCGGTCATCGGCGGAGTTCCGATCATTGTTCAGGGGGTCAAGGTAACACCCCGGACCGATCGGCTGCCGCCTGAGGTCATTGATCAATTGCTCGATGCGTTTGCGATGCCGCCGTCGCGTCGGATCGCAGTCGAACAGGCCTTCAGTCATAACTTCATATTCGTGGAGGACTGGATCCAGACCGAGGCCGACCAGTTCCTCAATCGCGTCGCAGCGTCACATAAGGGACTTCGCCAAGCACTCGATTGTGCAAAAACGAACGAATCTGCAGAAACCACAAAGCAAGCAGTTCCGCCTGTCGCGACAGCGTCCCGCTTCAATCTTGCCATGGTGCGTCGCTTGCTTGGGCTGAACCAATCAAAAATGCCAGCGCGGCGTGCAACGCTCGAACACCGCCTCAAGCTGTCATGCATATTCACACTGACCAAGCTTCGGCCCAAGATTTGTAGCAGCGTTAACGTTCGGCTTGAAAATTACGGCCAGACGATATTTCATTCAACTGGCGCCGAGCCGTTCCGGCTGTCCTATTACTGGATCGATGCCGATGGCGTCGAGGTCGAGGGGTGCCGAACCGAACTGCTCGACGACTTACTTCCGGGGCGGTCACTGACCATACCGGTCTTCTTCAATACGCCGAAGATCGCCGGTCGTTACCGGCTCTCAATCAGAGTAGTTCAAGAGAACGCCCAATGGTTCAACCATTCGATCGTCGAATTCGATGTCGAGATAGGCAAAGGCGCGTCCACGGTCGATGTTCCCAAGTGGAAAAAGACCCGGCGCTTGTTCGATTACACTGGCGATCATTTTGAAGGGGTCAGGCTGCTCGCCAAATGGCGCGACTCCTTGTTTAGCCGCCCAGTCGAATATCTCGTCGAACTTGGCGGAAACGCCAGCCCGATGATCGATCTCGTCGACGCCCCGTCCAAGCGCAATGTCGATATCGATCCTTATGGCATGATCATGGGGAACCTCGTGCGCGAGGGCGGCGACAGCACCGTGGAATTCGTGGTCGCCGATGGTATGGCGCTCCCGGTGCGCGCTCGCTCAATCGACATGCTGGTCCTGTTTGCGACCTTCCATCACTTCCCCGACCCCATCGGGCTGCTCAAGCGCTTGAGCGATTTCGTCGCCGATGACGGCCTGATTTGCCTTTTGTGCGAACCAATCGGCCACGTTCATCGGGACACTTTGCCCGACGAATATTTGAAGGAGATCCGACGAGGGGTGAACGAGCAAAGCTTCGAACTGTGGGAGTATCAACAGATGTTCACCGCAGCCAACCTTGATACCGTCGTCGCGCAGATCGACGTAGGATCGGCCAAGTTCGCACTTCGCCCCCGCCGCTGAAGCCTTACCAGCAGCCTGCGCTGTCGTGTTGATTCACGACGTGGCAGGCGCACCGTGTGCGGATCACGTCCGGTCACGTCGCCGAGCGTTCAATATTCAAATGATCGAGCGTGCCAAGACGAGTCAATTGTGTTAATTTATTGATAATTGCGTAAATGACTTCGTCTGTTTCATCCAGGATGCTGATTCTCACGGGCATTTGATTGAGCCCATGTAGCGCCAGAACAGGGGTTTGATTATGAAAATTTCCCATTTCCTTGCCGGTGCAGTGCTGTTGATCGCGTCACCCGCAGCGGCGCAGAACCTGATCAATAATGGCGACTTCGAAAGCGGCAGCCTTTCCAGTTTTACGCAATTTGGCAATATGAGTAGCAGTGGTGTGGATGAGGCCGCCGCCGCCGACGGTACATTTGGCGCGTTCTTCGGACCGCGGGGATCTGTTGGCGGCATCAGCCAAACAATCGCCACCAGTGCCGGCGAAAGCTTCTTGATTAGTTTCGATCTTTCAAATGACGGCGGCCAGGGCACGTTTTTCGAAGTGTTGTTTGGCGGGACCCAATTGTTCACCGGGACCGATACAAACCCCTTCGACTTCACTAGGTTCTCGACATTCGCTGTCGCCGCGGGCCCTTCGACGACCTTGTCCTTCGCGTTTCGCCAGGACCCTGCGTTTTTTAGCCTCGACAATATTTCCGTGACCGCAGTGTCAGGAGCCGTGCCTGAAACCGATACTTGGGCAATGATGCTGTTTGGTTTTGGAACAGTTGGTGCGGGCATGCGTCGCCGCAAGATCGCGGGCACGGTACGCCTCGCCTAGACGAGGCTGACCGGACAATCGCCAATTAAGGCCGATCCTCCGACGGATGGATGTATTTTTCGGCGCGGGTAAAACAGCTGTACCGGGTGCATTGCTCTGACCCGTCGAACTATGCCGACGCTCGCTTATCCGGGTGTGTTGCGAAGCGCACCGTCATGCGCTAGCGTCGCCACGGGGGCTATCTGTAATGATGATGGAAAAGGTCTACGGACCGCCGACGCTGTCGAGATCCTCGTGAATTGCGTGGACCGGATGGGATCGCGCCGGAGGCGCCAACCAGTGTTCGTCCCGCACCTGCTCGCGCGCCAATTTCATCATCGTCAATCATGAGCGCAGCTGATCTGGGACAGAAAGCCGTAGCTTCTTATCTCGATAGCCGCTGGCCCGACGCTATTCGCGTGAATTCCTTTCGAGCCTTTCATTCGCTGGCGGCTGGTTATCAGTCGATCATCAAGCAGTCGGCTTTTCATCGATCGATTGCGAGATCCAGCCGTCATCGAGTCGCCGGTTCTTACAAGACGATATCGGCACTCGAGGTGACGTGGACGAGTTTAGTTTGTGAAGCTGGTGAGCACCAACGATAACAACTCTACTATAACAGCGGGAAGTTGGGGGAGTGCCGAGTAGATACCAATTTCCGGCAATAATAGTTTCAGTTAGGCGCACGTTTTTGTGCCCGCCGCCCCGATTCAGAAGCCTTTGTTTTACAACGGATATTTTGTTAATTTATCGTTAACTATAATAATTTGACTTTATTGATTTTATTTGCATAATCTCTTTGATGTTAATCAGAGTCGTCAGTCTTCCAGAACGCAGTGATCGCCGCCGTGAAATCCGGAAGGAGATGGCACGAGTTAATCTTGAGTTTGAGTTCTTCGATGCAATAAAAGTCAAGGAAAAGGGGCTTTTCCTGCGGCTGGGTTCGCACGGATGCTTTCTTGGTCATCGACAATTATTGCGCCAGGCTGCTCAAGAAAAAGCCGGGATACTGATCATCCAGGACGATTGTGTTTTTACGGTTGGTCGAATCAGCGTTCCGGATTGCGATATATTCTATGGCGGATTCGAAGCATCCGATGCCCTCAATCCGCACAAGAGCGACATCATTGGTGCGCATTGCATGGCATTCAGTCCCTTGGCGGCCCGCCTTGCGGACCAGTATTTCGCAAATTATCTGGAGCCGGACTTCGTGCCTGACGAGCAGGCCGCGAGCGAGGCAAGTTACAATCCGAACGTACGCCCGCCGATCGATGGCGCGATGGTTTGGTTTCGACGCAAGCATCCCGAACTCCAGACCGTTTTCAACAAGATCTCCAGGCAGAGGTCGTCGCGTTCGGACGTGTCACCGAAGCGATATGACAATATACCAACCGTGCGTGAGGCGATGTACGGACTTCGCAAATTCCGGCAGATACTCACCAATTAATTTTGTTTGGCGCCTTATTTCAATGGGGCGCAAATAGTCTCGGTGTCTCGAACTTCAAGAAAGCCGGGCTTGAACCGTCGCAGACAAGGGCGGCCGTTTGTTCAGCCTCAGACACATCGATTTCTGAGCCGACGTGAATTCCTGTGCATCTGACTGTTGTCGGGGATTGTTCGCGTGCGGGTGCAGACCAGATGATCCATACGAGCGCATTGCCGGCTCTTCTGGTGAGCACCGAACGCAATTGCTAGATCAGAGCCTCGAATCCTCGCTGCAAGTCACTGATCAGGTCGTCGGATGCCTCGAGCCCGACGGACAGGCGCAGCAGGTCGCTCCCGATCCCGGCTTCGGCTTGTGCCTCGGGCGGCATCCCCCGGTGGGTCATTGTCGCAGGCTTGCAGATAAGCGTGGAAAAACCGCCCAGCGACGAGGCCAGAGTGATAAGCTTGAGTTGGGCGAGGAATGCCGTCGTCGCCTTCGCGCCGCCGTGGATGCTGAAACTGATCATGAAACCAGGGCCGCTTTGTTGGGCCGCGGCCACATCATGCTGTGGATGTGAGGCCAGCCCGGGGAAATTGGTTTCACGGACTTGGGCATGATTATCAAGCCAGGACGCAATCCGGCGTGCGCTGTCCTCCTGACGATCTACACGAATGTTGAGCGTACGCAGTCCACGCAGGATCTGGGAGGCGTCATGCGCCGAACCCGACAGACCAGCGGCATTCGCCCACCAGATGATCTTTTCGACAAGTGTTGGATCGGCGGCAAGCAGCGCACCGCCGAACAGGTCCGAATGACCATTAAGCGCCTTGGTCGTCGAATGCATGACGAGGTCGCAGCCAAGGTCAAGTGGACGCTGCCGACAAGGGGTAGGCAGCGTATTGTCGGCCAGACTGAGCGCGCCCGCCGCTCTTGCCCCGCTCGCGCGCTTAGTAATGTCCGTGATGCGGAGCAGCGGGTTGCTTGGCGTTTCGATCCACAGGAGTTGCGGCGAAGCCCCCATTGCCGCGCTGAAAGCGTCATCGTCACGCAAGTCGATGAACGTTGCGGACAACTTCCCTTGGTCTGCCAGACCGTTGATCAGGCGGAAAGTACCGCCATAACAGTCATGCGGGGCAACCACCCGTGCGCCAATGGGCAGCAGCAGCAACGCCAGCAGTGCGGCGGATTGGCCGCTGTTCGTGATCGCGCCCCCGGCCGCGCTTTCGAGTTCGCACAAGGTGTCGAGCAACAGGTCGCGATTGGGATTTACCGTTCGGGCGTAATCATATTCGGGTTTGGTATCGGCATCCGCCCATTGAAAAGTGTCCGACGTCCAGATTGGCGGCGCAATGCTTGCGTAAGCAGGGTCCGCGTCGGGACGGGCGCTGGCGACGATCGTTGCAGGGTTACGCTTGGTCATCGGATCAGGCATCCAGAAACGGTTTGATCAGCTGGCCGACGGACGATGCCTGCTTGAGAAACATGTCGTGCCCGCACAGGCAATCGAGCAAATGTACTTCGGTGGGTCCCGCCAGGCGCTCGGACAGGGACCTGGTCTGGCATGGCGGGACCAGCTGGTCCGTGGTCGACCCGATCAACAGGCATTGTGCAATTATCCGTGTCGGATCGACCTGATGGCGATCGATCGATGCCGAAAGACTGAGAAAGCGTTCAGCCGACATGGTGTTCACGAAGGCCTCGCCGCGGGCGCGCAGATAGGCTCCGGGCTCCGAAACTTCGAGTGGATCGTCGCTTGCGATCCCGCCGCGGAAGCGCTCGGCAAATTCGGCCGAGGTGCGATAGCTGATCATCGCCAGGCCGCGGGCGATCGACAGCGCTTCATCGCTCGCCCCCTGAGCGATTCCCAGCGCGACAATCCGCCGTTGAAGCTCGCGCGTTGCGCTGGCCGATGGATGTGGTTCGGCACCGGCAGAGATGACGGCCAGCCGCTCGACCCGATCCGGAAATTGCTCGGCGAAACTGAGCCCGACCATCCCGCCGTAGGAGGCGCCGACGATGGCGTGGAGCCGGGGGATCGCCGCGGCAGCGAGCGCGGCGGCAAGCACCTGCGCCTGATCGTGGGTCGATGGAGCACAAACGCCAGTGGGATCGGCGGCGAAATCGAGCCCGAGCACGCAATATCTGGTGGGATCGATCGCACACCCTTCGCCAACCAGACCGGGCCACCAACCAGGTCCACCGTTTTCACCCCGGCAAACGAAGCGATTGCC
>Ga0326733_1000206_pt1 | contig 18511 bp, 22 predicted proteins | sample 14_GP2_308_FD_207946 | JGI IMG/M metagenome (GOLD analysis project Ga0326733, IMG submission 207946) | Glacier ice microbial communities from Ngari, Tibet, China - 14_GP2_30.8 | ecosystem: Environmental > Aquatic > Freshwater > Ice > Glacier | place: China: Ngari, Tibet | collected 2018-07-17 | reverse complement strand
TCTTCCTGCCAGTTCGGCGGAGATGCAATAGCACTATTCATGAAATAGGTGTCCTCATCGTTAGCAATCGTGGGTAATACTAGAATATAAAAAACCGCGAGTCCAATAAATATATTTTTTGCAGCGATCAGTTTTTAGCATGTCTAAAACAGCTGCGAAAAGCTGAAACGGTAGAGAAACGGAGATTGATTTGGACATTAAACAGCTGCGAGCCTTGCTCGTAATTGCGGAAACCGGCAGCGTTTCGCGTGCGGCGGAAATTTTGAATATCGTTCAACCTGCGGTGTCCAGGCAACTACGACTGCTGGAGGAAGATTTGGGAACCGCCCTGTTTTCTCGTGGGCGCCGAGGCATGGAACTGACCGATTCCGGTCAACTTCTGGTTGAGCATGCCCGCCGCGCATTGCGGGAGCTGGACCAGGCGAAAGCTGAAATTTCCCCAGAACCAGGTGTTGTCACAGGCATAGTCACCATTGGACTTTTGCCGAGTATTAGCGACCTGCTGGCTGCGCCTTTGATCACCGTCCTCAAGCAGCAACACCCTAAATTGACGGTTCGCATTTCGGTGGGCTATGCCGGCTACTTGCAGAAGTGGCTGGAAAATGGTGAGGTGGATGTCGCACTTCTTTATGACCCGAAGCCTTCTTCGCTGCTAGAGGTGGAGCCCTTGCTGGACGAAGCACTGTATTTGGTCGGGCTACCCGATGCAGGTCTGAGTCAAAACTGTCCTGTGCCGCTTCGTGATCTGGAAAAGAGAGCTTTGATTCTTCCAAGTCAACCGCATGGCTTGCGGTTGCTGCTGGACCACGCCTGTGCGTTGGCCGGTGTACGGCTGTCGATCGTTGCGGAAACAAACGCCATGAGCATCCAGAAGAATCTGGTGAGCAATGGTCTTGGTTTCACGATCTTACCCAGCGTCGCGATTTTCGAAGACGTCGCGCGCGGGCATCTGTGCGCAGCGCCAATCACTGCGCCGGATCTACAGCGAAAAATTGTGTTGGCGCTACCGATAACCCGGCGCTCTTCAGTGGCGGTTCGTTGTGCGGTCAGTGAACTCCGCAGACAAATCAAGGCACTGGTCAACAAAAATTGCTGGCCAGGTGCGCATTGGCTGGCTGCCTGATCAGAGAAGATGGTACGCAACCCGATCTCCCGGTTGAAAATCCGTGACACCTTCCCCAACAGCCTCCACCACTCCAGCGCCCTCTATGCCCAAGCCAGCGGGCAATGCCTGCGGATACAAGCAGCTACGAAAATAGATATCGCTGAAGTACAAGCCACATGCGAGATTGCGGAGTCGCGCTTCCCCGGTGCCCGGTTCACCAACCTCAACATCGACATATTCCATTACTTCTGGACCTCCGGTTTTTGAAATCCTGATTGCTTTGTGCACGGTCTTGTCTGTAGATTATCTATTTTCGTGGAGTGCGTTTAAAGCGCACCCGGATACGCTTCAACATCAATCAGGATATTCGCAAATATCCAACCATCCGCCGGTGCCGAAAAAAACGAACTCGATACTATGTGAGCTTTCGCCTGAGCATTATTGAGAATTCCATAAATCATGACAGGCGACTTTATACCGCTCCCCCTGAGCTTGTCGAAGGGCTTCGACAGGCTCAGCCCGAACGATGTGGTGTCTTAAATGACGGAAACATCAATAGTTCGCGCGCCCGGGAAGCGTTGCGTTCAAGCTGGTTTGCACCAAAATAAAGTATGGCCCATTCGCTGCCAAACCTCGTGCGATCGCTGCATCGATTTGCATCTCTTTCGTCACCGCTTCGCTTTGCATGCCAAACCCTTCTGCAATACGAATAAAGTCCGGATTGAAAAGGGTGGTGCCAACATGACGGCCCGGGTAATTGATCTCTTGATGAATGCGGATAGATCCATAGCAGTTGTTATTCGACAGAATGAAGAGGATGGGCAGTTTGCGCTCAACTGCCGCAATCATTTCATTGCCGGTCATCATGAAACCACCATCGCCGACCAGGCAGATAACCTTGGCGTCCGGATGTCGCAATTGCGCAGCCACCGCAGCTGGCGTTCCGTAGCCCATCGCACCAGACAATGGCGCCATCAGGCGCTGCGGGTAGGTAAAAGGGAAATGTCGATATACCGGTGCGGCAAAAGTGCCTGCATCGAGGCAAAGCATCGCATTTCTCGGCGCCTGACTGGCAAGTACACGGACAACGTGCGAGAACGTCACGCCGTCATTGGTAGTTCGTGTCGGCCATTCGGCGATCTGCTCGTGGATGGCGCGCAATTGCTGGCTCCAGTCGCGGCGCTTCTGGGAAATCGATGGCAACTCGCGCGGCGTCAAGTCTGTTGCCAGCGCAACCGGATCACACACCAACCCGAAATGCGGTGAGAAATGCAATCCAACGATGTGATCATCTGGATAGCAGTGAATGAAGGTTTGCCGCGGCTGCGGCAGACGCGGAAAGGTATATCCCTGACTTGTGATGTCATCTAACCGCGTGCCGAGCGCGAAAATCAAGTCGCTCGAATGGAACACGGACATTTGCTTTTCCGGGTTAGACAACCCGAGATCACCTGCGAACAATGAGTGACGATTGGGGAACACGTCATGCCGACGAAACGATACGGCTACTGGAATATTCCACGCTTCCGCAAAGGCAAGCAATGCCTCGCGACCGCCCGGCTTGTCAAAAGCGCCGCCAGCCAGGATCAGAGGGCGTTCGGCATGCGCGAGCAAGCCCCTCAATTCATCCAGGGTGGAGAGCGCTGCAGTAGTCGGCGCGTTGGCACGGAAAATCCAGCGATGCTGAGAAGTTTGCTGCTGCTGGATATCCTCGGGAACCACAACGACAACGGGGCCCGGGGTTCCCGACGTCGCCATCCGAATCGCCTTGAACGCGATCTCATCAAGTTGCGAAGGATCAGTGGCTTCGACCACCCATTTCGCGATCGATCCAAACATCTTCTGATAATCGATCTCCTGAAAAGCTTCCCTGCGTAGATCTTTTTTTGGAATTTGTCCAATGATGAGAATCAGCGGAATCGCGTCCTGCTGGGCCGTATGAACAGCGATCGATGCATTGGATGCACCTGGGCCTCGGCTTACCATCACAACGCCGGGACGCCCTGTCAGGCGCCCGTCTGCACAAGCCATGAATCCCGCACCGGACTCATGGCGACAAGTGACAACGTCAATCTCGGGAAAATCGCCCAACGCATCAAGGAGCCCAATATAACTTTCACCGGGCACTTGAAAGATGCGGTCGATCTGGTTTGCTGCAAAGACCGATAGGAATGCGTGCGAAGAAGTATTCAATTTTATTCAAACAGATGGTTGACGGATTTAGACGACGGACAGCCAAGCACCGGCGACATCGCTGTCGTCAGAAAATGCCTGGATGCCACGGAAGTCCCTGGTTGGTGTGGCGACTATTGGCCCCTGTTACGGCATAGCTCATCGATTGACGTACCAACAAGGTGCGGCAAATTCACAGGGCGCCCTGAACTGTTGGGCCCAGAAAAGATGCTCCTTCGTTGAGCCGGCTGTCTTCCCGTCATAAACGAAACGACTGGTCGCGCCGATCGAGATAACGCAGCATTCCGGGCCATTCCATAACGCCATACGGACGGCGCGTGCCCGGTTTGTACAGGTGCGCAGTATGCGCGACGATGGCCGGTGACGGAAGGTTCAATTCTGTATTGCACGCCATTGCGTCGACCTGCGCGCGACATCCCATTTCGAGCCAGTACATCGCGCTGAACGCCTGTGGAATATCAGCACCCACTGCAAGCAGGCCATGATTGCGCAAGATCATCACCTCGCTGTCGCCCAGATCTGCCACCAGCCGCTCGCGCTCTTCAAGGTCAATGGCCACGCTTTCATAGTCATGGTACGCCACGATCCCGAAGCGCATTGCGGTTTGCGTCAACGGGAGCAAACCGCATTTCAAAGCTGATACCGCCATACCGGCCCGGGTGTGGGTATGGATGACACATTGCACATCGTGTCGCGCTGAATGGATGGCGCTATGAATGACGTAGCCGGCCGCATTGATGTCGTAATCCTTGTGAGAATTCAACAGGACATTGCCGGCGACATCAATGGTGACCAGGCTGGAGGCTGTGATCTCCTCGTACATATAGCCGTAAGGATTGATCAACAGGTGACCTTCGGTTGCGGGAATGCGGGCGGTGATATGGTTGTAAATTAGGTCACTCATGCCGAACAACGGCATCAGGCGATAGCAGGCAGCGAGGTCTACCCGCGTCTGCCACTCCACCTCAGAAACGCAAGCCCGCACATCCAGGTGCAAGTCAGCCATATTTTCGCCCGTTGATTGACTGCCGCACCAGGATGGCCAGCGTATAACCCCTCATTCGATTTTTACGCCGGTTTCACGCACAAGCTTGCCCCATCTAGCGTGCTCGCTCTTGATATGTGCAGCGAATTGGTCTGGGGTACCCTTGAGGATCTCCGCACCCATTGCGAGCAAACGCTTCTGCGTTTCCGGTTCATCCAGAATTTCGTTCAGCGCACGGTTAAGCTGTTCAACAATAGGTTTCGGCGTGCCGGCGGGCGCCAGCAAGCCAAGCCATGCGCCCGCGTCGAAACCTGTAACGCCTAGCTCATTGAGGGTCGGGATTTCTGGTGCGTACTTCGATCGACCTAATGTGCTAACCGCCAGCGCCCTCAGCCTTCCGCTCTTCACATGGGGCATCACGGACACCATGGTGTCGAATGTCATATCCACTTGGCCGCCGATCAGATCGGTCTGCGCCTGTGCACTGCCTTTGTAGGGAACGTGATTCAGCTTCACGCCGGTGCGCTGCATAAGCATTGTCATGAGCAGATGACTGGTGGTGCCGTTGCCGATCGACGCGTAATTTATCGCTCCCGGTTGAGCTTTCGCTTGCGTCAGCAAATCCTGAAAAGTATTGATCTTCGAATTGGAGTTGACCACAAGAGCATAGGGCAACCATGAATGCAGACCGATCGGCGCAAAGTCGCGTAATGGGTCGTACGACAGATTTGTATAGAGATGAGGATTGGTGGCCAACGGGGCAGTCGCGCTGATGATTAATGTGTAGCCATCAGGAGCAGCTTTCGCAGCGGCAGCAGCACCAATGCTTCCCCCTTGTCCGGCTTTGTTATCGACGACAAACGGTTTTCCCAACCGCTGTGCAAGGCGTTCACTCAGAACGCGTCCAACGCTGTCGGTTGCCGTTCCTGGTGGGAAGCCGACGATGACTGTCACTGGTTTGTTGGGATAGTCGGAGGCCGGGTTCTGCGCCCATACGCTCTGAGCAGAGCTCAACGCCAACATGCCAATTGCCACCGAAAGTATCGTTGTCGAAATTTTCATTCTGGCTCCTAGTATTCAAGTTATATCAATTAAAACCACTACAAAAACCATTTCGCCACGTCCTTTGGCCAACACCATGTCAGGCTTTGCCGTTCACGTTGCCGAATCCGTCCTGCACAATGACCTCAATCAGATTGGGAGAACCGCTACGAAAAGCCTCCATCAACGCCAAATGAATATCGGCGGGGTCGGTGACGCAACGCGCGGAGAGCCCCAGCCCTTTCGCCACTGATACGAAGTCGATGGGCGGATCTTTCATGTCCATCGCAGTAAAACGAGCGGATTTACGGCCGGACAACATGCGCTCCTTAATAATCCGGTAGCTGCGGTTATTAATAATGACATAGGTAATGGGGAGTTTCAGGTGTGACGCTGTCCAGAGTGCCTGTATGCCATACATCGCACTGCCATCGCCTATCGCTGCGACCACGGGACGCCCTGGCTGCGCCAGGCTGATACCTATTGCGCCAGGCACACCAAAGCCAAGTCCGCCGCTGGCCAAACCGTAGAAGCTGTTTGCATCCTGCATTGGCAAGAAGCTTGCCAGAGCTGGTGCAGATGTGAGCGCTTCCTCGACGACGATTGCATTCTCCGGTAACGCATTGACCAGACTCCTCATCAAGAAGCGTGGATCGATCGGATTGGACGAAGCGACAGCATCGGCCTCCAGGCAAGCCTTCTCACGCTGCGAAGACCAGTTGCGCGATTTCAGTTCGTCTAGTCGCTGCTCAGCCTTGCCTGCCTGCTCCGGCGAACGTCTGGCCCGCAGCACCGGCAGCAAAGCCCGCAACGTTTCCTTCACGTTGGCGCAAATCGCGAATTCGGTTGGATAGTTCTTACCCAACTCCCAGTCGCGTTCGGTTATGTGCACCACGGGTATGTCATCCGGCAAGGGATCAACCGGGCTGTAAGGCGACATGCGCAACAGGTCAGCACCAAGGCAAAGCAAGAGATCGTATTGCTGCAGAATTTCCCGCACTTTTTTCTGGTTGCGAGTCAGGTCGCCCATGCAAGCGAAATGATCAGACGGAAAGCGCGCATTGTATGGAACCGGCTCCTGATATACGGCAGCACCGAGCAGTTCCGCGAGCTCGCCAGCCTCATCAAATATGTCGTGGTTGGCCAGTTCGCGCCCCGCAATCATCACCGGTTTTTCTGCCAGGAGCAGGCGATCTACAAGTCGATCAATCGTTTCATCCGAAGGCCGGGTCGTCGCGTCGACGCGCGTCGGACTGCCAAAATCGAGTTCCGCCTCATCATCCAAAATACTACCTGGCAAACTGATGAACACGGGTCCCATTGGGGGAGTCAGAGCAATCTTTGCGGCTCGACGGACGATTCGTGGAAGATCCTCCACGCGGGTTACCTCGACCGCCCACTTCACCAGGGGTTGTGCGATCGGCACCAGCGGTTCGTACAACAACGGTTCCTGCAACCCATAGCCAATTTCATACTGTCCGGCGGTAATGATCAGCGGGGAGCCAGAAAATTTTGCGTTGTAGAGCGCGCCCATCGCGTGGCCTAGACCAGGCGTGCAATGAAGGTTGACTGCGGCGAGTTTATTGGAGGCACGTGCAAAACCGTCAGCCATTCCGAGCACAGACGATTCCTGCAATCCAAGCACATACTTCAGTTCCGGAAAATCTGGAACCACTTCCATGATCGCCAGTTCAGTGGTACCGGGATTGCCGAACAGATGTGTCACACCCTCGTCTATCAGGAGTTGCAAAAAAGCCGCGCGGCCAGTCATTTTTCGTTTAGTCATGTTCAGCGAACCTCAATAAGGCCAAATTGATCGGGGATCCGCATCTGTCAAGGATTAGAGGCGGAACATGGGGAAGTCAACGAATACTCAACGAATTCGCATCCGCCAAACAAAAAGAAACACAGATTCTCTTGCCTTGCGGATATTTATGAATTTCATCGACGGTAGCTGGCTTCAGCAAAGAAGGTACGAGGACTGAGCTAGCTATTGAATGCCATGTGCTACCCAAACCAACCAGCCCGGAAATTTGCATCAGAGTTTTCTAATGCATCGGCACGATCTTGATACCTGCTCCCTCTATTCTTTCGCGAAGCGCCATTGCCATCGCCACCGCGCCCGGGGTGTCCCCATGCACGCAGACGGAGTCAATCCGGGTCGGAATTCTCTTACCCGAAGCACACACTAATGCACCTTCTTCCAGCATTTGCATCACACGACTTGCCGCAAGCTCAGCATCCTTGATCACAGAACCCTGAATGTTGCGCGACTGCAGCATACCGTTATCGATATAGACACGATCCGCGAAAATTTCACGGGCGACCTTCAGTCCGACCCGCTCTGCGGCTGCCTCAGTCTGCGTATGCGGTAGAGCCAGAAACAGCATTTCTGGATCGACCGACTTCACGGCCCGCACCAAGGTCTCCGCAATCTGCTTATCCGCAAACCCCATATGCGCCAACGCACCATGAAACTTTACATGGGTGACCTTGTGCCCGCACGCATGCGCGATCGCCATGAGCGCACCAATCTGATAGACAACCATCTTCTCCAGTTCGACTAAATTATCGATCTGGATTTGCCGTCGGCCAAAACCTTGGATATCCATGAAGCCGGGATGCGCACCTACGCTCACGCCTTCCGCCAATGCATTCTTTACAGTTCGATCCATTACTACGGGATCGCCAGCATGGAAGCCGCAGGCGACGTTGACCGACGAGACCACTTTCAACAGTGCTTCATCATCGCCCATCTTGTAGCTGCCGAAGCTTTCACCCATGTCTGAGTTAATGTCTATTTTTTCCATGTCTTGTTCTTCACTGAAGTCAAATCACTGGAATTGCGAATGTCCAATTCAAACAGCGGCGAGCCCGCCTCAATCAGTTGACCATCCCCCGCCAATGCGCGAACCACGCGTCCTTGCCGATTTGCTCGAACTGCCTTGTATACAACGTCGGTAACCTTCAACAAACCAAGCACGTCCCCGACAGTAACCGCATCTCCCGAAGCGACCAGGGGTGCCGCCCTGAGCGGGTGAGCCGTCAAAAATATTCCGTTTGCGTCTGCGACAACTAGATGCAATCTGCGCTTAGGCAAATTTGCTGGCAACGAAGATGCATTGATCCGACACCCTTCTGGCTGAAGCTGCCGCTGCATTACGATACGAAGCGACATACCCCGTTCTTCCAGTTCGAAAATATGGATATCGTCTTCCTTCAGCCACTTGAGCAAAGTGTTCAAATCAAGAAGTTTCACCGCGTACTCGCATTTTTTGACGTTGCCTGCAAAGAAGCGAGGTCCGACTCAATTTTAATCAGCCAAGCGCGCTCAGCTACGAGCGCCGCAATCGCGTCCTCTACCGATACCTGCACGAACTGGAGACTCTTACCCAGCCCGGCTTGCGCAAGCCTCCACATGTCTGCCTCAATCACGGTGCCAATCTTCGGATAGCCACCAGATGTATTCGCATCGCTCATCTGGATAATCGGCTGACCCGACGGCGGAACCTGAATGGTGCCGGGCACCAGGCCGTGCGACAGCAGTTCGACTTGGCCTTCGGTGGGTAATGCGGTGCCAGCGAGCCGATACCCTTGCCGATTGCTGTTGGGCGTGATCCGCCACAAGCTACTCCAGAATTTCGCTTGACCAGATTCTGAAAAGCTTTCGTATTCAGCAGCTGGGATGACTCTGACAGCCACGGTGCCCCCATCAGTTCTAAAGTTGAACGGTAGCGCGACATTCGGCGGCTCGACGCCGTAGTCGAACTTCCATCCGTTGCTGTCGATGCTCGGATTCAGTACTGCAAGCTGATCGCCTTTCTGAAGGGAACGCCCGTCATGTCCGCCAAACCTGGCTTTAAGGTCGGTGCTGCGGGAATTCAACACAACCGGTACATTAATCCCGCCACGCACCGTTAAATACACCCTGCAGCCCTGAGTCGGTGCGGATAGCATAAGCACTTGACCGCTGCTTACTGAAGTCGCATACCAAGGCAGCAGCGACGCGCCATCGAGTTCCGCTGCGCAGGCAGCACCCGTGATGACAATCCCAGTATTCTGAAGAAAGCGAACACGAAACGGAAAGATATTGATTTCAATACCTGCGCTGTTGCGATCATTACCTAGCAGCAGGTTGCCGGCGACCAGCGCCAGCTTGTCCATGGTGCCTGCAACGGACACGCCAATTTTCCGATAGCCGAAGCGTCCGAGATCCTGGACTGTATTCAGCGCACCACTCGCCAGCACCTCGATCATCGCTCTATCCTCTCGGCCCGAAACTTGATCTTGTCTCCAGGCGCGAGCAATGCCGGTGGATTCTTCGCTACATCAAAAAATACCTCCCGCGCATGGCCAATGATTTGCCAGCCGCTCGGAAGCATCGACGGGATCACTCCGGCTTGAACTCCGCCGATGGCGACGGAGCCGGCTGGCACCTGCAGCCGGGGCTCCTGACGCCGCGGCGTGAACAGCTTTGGATGTAGACCGTCGAGATAGCCAAAGCCGGGATAGGCGCCGAGAAAATATACGGTATAGACCGGATCGGTATGTAGCCTGACCAATTCGTCGATTGATAGGCCGGCATGCCGCGCCACGTGTTTCATGTCCATGCCGTTTTCCCCGCCGTAGACAACCGCTATTTCCAGCGTCTTGCCAGCTTCGCCATCCCAGTCGCAGTGCGGCCACAACTTGATTATGTCGGCCTTGATCTCTTCCGCCGTAATTACCGTGGGGTCGAACACCAACATCAAGTTGTTCATCCCGGGCATGACTTCCATGACACCTGGCCACGCTTCCGCGCGCGCGGCCAAAGCCCAGATGCGGCGTTGCCAGGAAATATCCAGCGGCGCCGGAGCTTCACACAACAACGCGCAAGTGCCCAACCGGCTGAACCGGGGTGGAAGTATCTTGTTATTTCTCGTCACAGCGATGCTCGATAGTTAAGGCGGATGTTACCTAGCCATCTGTTTCGGTAACCAAGTGATGATGCCCGGGAACGCATAAACCAGCATCACCTCAAACACTAGCAGCAGGAACATAGGGAGTGCTTAGCGTGCCAGCCATGTGATCTGCCTGCCGGTTATTCCCTGCGACACGAAGAGGTTGAAGCCAATCGGCACTGCAATCTGCGATTTCGACTGCCAAGACGACGAAAACGCCGAACCAGATCGGGTCGATGCCGGCTTTCTCCACCGTAGGAAAAATCACAGCCATCTTGATCACAACCATCGAAATGCCGTCCAAGTAGCAGCTAAGGACAACGTAGAACACCATCAGCGCGATCATGCAATAGAGCCGGCGTGGCGGTGGCTATCCCGGTACAAATTGAACCAAGTACTAGAGCAATCAGGGCGACCACCGGAATCAGGCTGAAAGATTTGCATATCTTCCGCGCAAATGACAACTTTCCAGTGTCGTCTGGAATTTTTCCCAGAGTGAGCAACGCCCAGACAACGATGCAACCCACCAACAGACCAGCAAGCAGCATGCCGGGCAAAACGCCAGCGATGAACACCTTGGAGATAGAGACGTTAGCAGTCACTTCATAGACGACCATGATGATTAACGGCGGAATCATCAGTCCAAGGGCGCCGGCGCCGGCCAGCGTGCCGATGGTGATGCCCTCGGGATTACCGCGCTTTTTCAATTCTGGCGGGGTCATCTCGCCGATAGTGGCGCAGGTCGCCGCAAATGAACCGAAAAGAGCTGCAAACATAGTGCACCCTATCACGTTGGTATGTAGCAGGCGACTCGGCAGCAGCTCAAACCACGGCGCCAGTCCTTTGAACATGTATCCCGACAGGCGGGTACGAAACAAGATTTTTCCCATCCAGAGAAATAGTGGGAGGGCGGTCAGCGTCCAGCTCGAGGACGCACCCCAGATGGTGACAGCCATAGCTTCGCCTACCGCACGCGATGTAAACAGTTCCATTCCGATCCAAGCTACACCGACCAATGGCAGGCCATTCCAGATGCCGCTGGCAAACAGCACACACAAAAAAAGAATACGTATGAAAGTAATGACGAGTTCCATGGTGCTACTTCATGCGCGCAGGCTCGGCGGTCGGCTGCCCCTGCCGCGTCGAGTACCCAACAATAAGTGCCACCAACTCGCCAATAAAGGCGATAGCCAGGAGCGTGGCGCCGATTGCCGTACTTAACTGGGGAATTCTCAGCGGTGTCGCATCGGTACTCTGCAAAAAATTGTGAAAGGTATAAGACTGCCAAACCAGCCTGATCGAAAACCAGGCCAGTGCGGTAGGGAGAAATACCGCCGCAACATGGCATACGATTTCTAACGCTCGGTTTTCCTTTACGCCCACATGCTGCAGAATCGGCGTCACCCGGATGTGTTCGCCGCGCTTCACAGTGTGTGCAAGGGTCAGAAAACTTACTGCGGCCAAACAATAGCTGGCATAGGCATCGGTATTACTTGGGTTGAAGTCGAACATTCAACCCTGCACATTGGCAAGGACCATAGCCAGCGTGCCAATTATGAACAAGACGGAAAGCCACCCGGCGCTGTCATATGGAAAATGAAGAAATTTGCGCATGGCGACCTAGTTATGGATTGATGATGACAGAACGATTGCTGTAACCTCGGCCAGCCGAGGCAAACGTTTGTTACGACACCGAAAAAATTACTTGCGGTATGCGTCGATGATGGCAATGCATTGCATTGCCATCCGGAGCGGTCTGCTTCTGCCAATCGTTCAACATGGTGTCGTCAATCGTCTTCATGCGGACTGAAACTTCGCGCTCAGCTTTTCAACCTTCATTCCGTTCTTCGCGAGATGCTCAAGGTACCACTTGTTTTGGTTCTCACCTAATGTCCAGCCGCGCTCTTCAGCGTTGGCAGCGGCTTTGACAACTGCGTCCTGAGTCGCATTGTCGAGTGCAAAAAAAGCCTGCTGATTGACGATAAACAAATTTTTTGGCAGCGACATATAGATACGGTAGCGATACATCACCTGTTCCCAAACCTTACTGTCATGACCAGTTGCGCTTGAGATCGCAAAGGTTTCGACTGCGCCGGTTGCTAGAGCCTGCAACAGTTCGGCCGCCTGGATCGTGACTGGCTGCGCACCAACCAACTCGACGATACAACCGCTGACTGCGCTGTACGAACGTCACTTGCAGCCTTTCAGATCAGCGGCGGAGTTGAGTGGCTTCACGCTATGGAGCCGCCCGGCTGCCAAGTTGACGAGTACCGCACCCTCAGACCCTGCTTGTTCAGGCGTGCGTCGGTCGCGGGTTTTCTCAATTGCCACAGCTTCTTCGCATCAGCATATGCATTGGCAATAAAGGGCACCGCATCCAGCCCGAAGACCTGATCTTCGTTGCCGAAGTTGGAGAGAGATTTTGCCTGACTGCGCCTGGCCTCCCTGCACTGCACGCTTGATCTCATTTGCTTTGAACAGCGATCCGTTGCTTTGAATGGTGATCACTAGCTTGACGCTAATCGCCTTGTCAACGTCATTGGCAAACTGCCGCAGGGTTTCAGTGTGGAAATTGCCTGGCGGGTAGTCGAACGGAAGATCCCATTTGACGTGGGCTGATGCCAGGTTGAAGGGCGGCGAGCGCGACTCCCGCGACGATAGTTAGTTTGCGCGTCGGATGCTTCTTCACTTTATGTCTCCTATTACCAACTTGTCCTACGCCGACATGGGTTTATCCATTGAAAGTCAGGTGCGTTCAGTTGTCAGACTTTCTACCGAATTTTCTGTGAGATCTTTTTGAAGAGGGCCTCTGAAGTTTCTAGCAATACGCGCAGTGTTATCGCCTCGGCTGCTGCATTTATTTGCTCTAGCATTGCAAAGTTGGGCGCGATACCAATGTTGCTATGGTTCGAATCTCGTCCGCGCGGAAAAGGCGCCACTGCCTTCGTCAACGCGACACCGGCGTCCTTTGCAAGCTCAATAACCCGCTTCGTACAGCCGGGGAGGATGTCGAGACTGATGAAATATCCCCCTTGGGCTTGGTCCATTCAGCCGCACCGCTGCGACCCAACTCGCATTCGAGGATTGAAAACACCTCGGAAAATTTCAGCACCAGAATAGTTCGATGCTGAATCATCAGACACGTGATCCCCGCTTCGTCTTTTAAAAAACGCTCTGTTGCAACTGATTTAACTTGTCTGGCGCAGCCGTGTGAATATTGCGTCGATCCAGCATCCATGCCACGTTGCGCGGTGAGGATCCGAACACAGCAACCCCGCTGCCAGCCATCCTCATCTTCGAATTGGATGCGAACACCATAGCGGGTGCTCATGTTGTCCGCACAGTTGCACGATGTTGGCGATCTCCACTTGATCTTCGGTCAGATGGTGCACCGCGTAGGCGTTATCCCAAGACAGCCGAAAATCAGACGCAGCCGTTGGCATTGATGCCAACGGCTCAATGATGTCTGGCGCATAGATCGTGCCCGTCAGATTACTGGGTTTGGGCACGCACCAAATACCTTTGACCGATCGATCATGCGCAGTGTTATTGCGGACGATGGTCATATCGGGGCCTTCTTCCACTAGGGGTACTGGAATCAGCTAGACGCCATATTTTCCAGCGATGCGGAAATGACGGTCGTATCCTGAAACCGGGCGTAGAAAAGAGACGACATTCTCCTTGCTTCATGGCCGGTCGGAGTCGGGCATGCCGTGACGCCATGCATAGCCAATACAGTCGTACATGAAGGCAAGGCTGGAGTTGCCGGCGACGATAACCTGTCCGGGGTGCAACTTGAGCATGCTAGAGAAGAGCCTTCGCGCTTCGGCGAGGCCCTGCAAACCGGTGTAATTGCGACAGTCGACACTGCCTTCAGCCATGTAATCGCCTTCCCCGAAGAGATTCAACGTGCGATTACTCAAGGCCCTCCTGGTCCGGTGCAGGTATGCCGCGCGCCATGGTGAGCTGCAATCGTTGCATGCGCAGATCTTCGTAGCGCTCGAAGTATTGCTGATGCAAATGAGCTCACTTGGTGGGCATCATTTTCATGAAATCGGACATCACAAGCCTCCTTATTTTGATGCTGCAGCTCCGAAAATCGCTTCGCGGAAGCGACTACGCAGGTAGGGACCGTCGAAGGGAGGTAGCGACACCGGATTCTGATCGGTTGATATCTTGACCGCCGCAAATAGCGCCGGTGCTGACCGACGAAACGTCCTTGCACCCGGTGGCGCGCGCAATCCCGAAAAGGTCCACGCCGCGGCTAGCGTGTGCTGGCTGCATGCCGGTTTCTGCATAGAGTTCGTTATTCAGCACGACGAACGCCAGATTGGCCTGCTTCTCACAGGCGATGGTAGCCAGCGATCCAAGGGCTATCATCAATTCGCCGTCGCCGACGACAACGACCACGCGACGCTTGGGCTGCGCGATCGCCATACCGAGGCCCACCATCGCGGCGTCGCCCATGACGCCCCACAGGTAGAAGCTTAGCGGCCTGTCACACGTAGCGGAAAAATCGAAGGTTGAATTTCCAAGACTGGTGACAACTTCGGCATCGCCGCGGTCCCGGAGTAAACGAGCGACGGCGACACGGCGGTTGAAAGCATTGGAATTTGTAGTGGACATACGGGTGCTCACTTGTCGAATTTTTTGGTGCCGATTAGGTCTTGACCGATCAGTACCGCAACTGCGCGCCTAGTATTCAGGCTATCTGGCCAGCTGCGCCCACTGTCGGCCCAACCTCCTCGGCGGAGTCGGCGCGGTAGACATAAACGCCTGCAGATTCCAGAGCTTCCTGTGTGGACTTGCCCATCGGAATTTTCCATGGATTGGACTCACCCTGTTCGCCGCGCATAGTGACCAAAGCGAACATCGGAATACGGCATTCGTGATTGAGCGACAGCATGTTGATGCAGTTGCCCACGCCGCTTGACTGCATCAGCATGACGCCGTATTTTCCTGCGATCCAATCCCCAGCCAGCATGGCGATGCCCTCTTCTTCAGTAGTCAGCTATACGGTGCGCAAATCGGGACTCGCTTGATACTGGACGATCAGCGCGCTGTGACCGGCGTCGGGGACATAAGCGACTTGCTTGATGTTCATCTCTTGCAGCTCTTCAGAGATCTGTTTGGGCCAGATGGGCTACGTAGTGGTGTGAGTCGAGGATGATTGCAATGATGAAGCGGGGTCGTTCATGTTCACTAGAACTTATATAAAACTGGTAGTGTCGATGCCCCATGTTCTCGATGGGGATGAGACGAGGCATATGCGGGTGTCACCGCATCGTGAACGGGTTCGCTGTCGCTGCGCCCGTATTGAACCAAACGCTCTTGACCTGCAGGTACTCGCGAATTGCATCCATGCCATTTTCGCGACCGATACCGGAATTCTTGTAACCTCCAAATGGCGACATGTAACTTACAGCGCGGTAGGTATTGATCCATACGGTGCCGGCTTGGATGCGCTCGGACATACGAAATGCCCGACCGATGTCGCTGGTCCACACGCCCGAACCAAGACCATAGTTAGAGTCATTTGCGATCGCGACCGCATCGTCCTCGTCCTTGAACTTGATGACCGACAGAATCGGGCCGAAAACTTCCTCCTGGGCGATGCGCATCTGGTTAGTCACACCGCAAAAAATTGTAGGTTCAATGAACCAACCTTTACCGCATTCAGGACGAGTAGCCGGGGTGCCGCCCATGAGCAGTTCGGCGCCCTCATTTTTGGCAATGTCGATATAGCTCAGCACCTTGTCGTATTGCTGGCGGGTGGTGATTGGTCCAACCTGCGTGTCCATGTTCATGGGATCGCCCATGCGCGCGGTTTTCGCCAATGCAGTCAACTTTTCGATGAATCGGTCATGTATGCGTTCCTGCAGTAAGAGCCGGGAGCCTGCGATACAAGTCTGGCCGGTAGCAGCAAAAATTCCGGACACGGCACCATTGACGGCATCATCGAGGTTGGCGTCTTCGAAAACAATATTTGGCGACTTGCCGCCGAGTTCCAGGCTCACATGTTTGAAGTGCTTGGCGGCAAGCTGGTTGATCGCCCGTCCTGTGGCGTCCGAACCGGTAAAAGTGATTTTTTTGACTAGCGGATGCTCGACCAATGGCGTGCCGACATCGTTGCCAAAGCCGGTAACGACGTTAACGACTCCTGGAGGGAAACCGGCTTCCTCAACTAACTTGACGAATTCAAGCGTGGATCCAGAAGTGAACTCGGATGGCTTCAGCACGATGGTGCAGCCAGCTGCAAGGGCAGGCGCAATCTTCCATGCGGTCAGGAGCAGAGGCGAATTCCATGGGGTGATTGCAACCACCACGCCGAGAGCTTCATTTCGGGTAAAGTTAAAGTAACCCTTCTTGTCGAGCGGTATTACCGCTCCCTGCACCTTGTCGGCCAGTCCACCAAAATAGTAAAACCATTGAGGAAGATAGTTCAGCTGTCCAACCATCTCAGCGATCAGCTTGCCGTTGTCCCGCACTTCGAATTCAGCCAGCTTCCTGGCGTCCCGCGTAATCAGGTCACCAAGCTTTCGCAGCAGAGCGCCCCTTTGGCTGGCGGTTAATTGCGACCACGGACCGTTCTCGAACGCCTTGTGCGCTGCAACTACCGCGCGATCCGCGTCAGCGGCCCCACCTTCCGCAATCTGTCCCCAGACTTCGCCGGTATACGGGTTATAGCTGTCAAACCACTTGCCGGAACTCGCGTCAGAGAACTGACCGTCGATGTATATCTGGTAGCGTTGCATTGTGTTTCCTCTTATGGTCTTGATTGCGACAAACTCAAGTAAGTTGGCCAGGCGGCTGACTATTAGCGGGCTTGAGGCAAAAGCAGGCAAGAATTATGTGATTCCCGGGCTGCCGCGACATGCCCGCTATCCTAGTCTTCATCTCATCCACTACGTAATGCCGCGTAACTTGACCAGTTGTAGCGCTCTGACCCGGTAGATCAAAAGCTTCGAATGCTTGCTTGTCTCCCGCCATCTTTCCATGGTCACGGTTATCAGCACTGACGGCAATCACAGATTTTAAAACCAAGCCTTCTAAATTTCAAAAGGGTAAGCCTCGACGCGTTACCAACGACTACGGGCGTCGACATGGCCGACCTGCGCCCGGGCGCACAAGCCGGCAAGACACAAAGCCGCCCGCTGCAAACTCACGAAGTCAAGCTTACCCTTCCCGCCTTGGCAGGGTGCGGATGCGCTTGCGGGTAGCCAAGCTATGCCGCTCGGACTTGTTGGTTGTTTCCGGGGACAGGCTTCATTCACTACCGTTGGTGCTAATGCACGAATCTGCGGACGAAGTTGTTGAATGTGGCGCCGGCGGTCAACTGATGACAGTGTTCATGCCCATCGGTGGCTAGGGTTATCAATTTCAACAGAATATTTACCTCGGCTTAAGACTGTTGTGTAAGGTCAAGTTTCGGCCTCAGCTGGAACGCGGAATATCGAAGCTGCGCCCGCGACATGAATGGTGGAAGGTGTAAGACTTATCTTCAGTTTTGTCGGTTCGTCCTGCGCGGTTGGCGAGCCTGAGGTCTGGGCCATCAGCACAACGGCTGCCCATTGTTTCAGTTGTCTCATGCTGACTCCAACCAAATCAGTGCTACATAATCGGCGCTGTAACGCGCCGGCACACCCAGGGATTTCAAAACCAGGACCCTGAAAATTCATGAATTTTCAGGGTCAAACTAGTATGAACAGATGAAATTCGACCTGACGGATTTAAGACTTTTCGTACGAGTGGCTGAGGAAGGCAGCCTGACGCGCGCAGCCGTGCGCCAGCATCTATCGCTTGCAGCGGCAAGCACGCGGATCAAGTCGCTTGAAACACAGGCGGGGCAGGCATTGCTGTATCGGGAGGCACGCGGTGTACGGCTGACCCCACCGGGTGAAGCTTTTTTGTTTCACGTACGCGGACTATTGAGACAAACCGAGCAGCTGCGCACCGATCTAATGGAATATGGCGACGGCCTGCGTGGCCACTTGCGGGTTTTTGCCAACACCACAGCCGTGACTGACTTTCTGCCCGAGATCTTGCCGGGGTTTTTATCGGGCAACCCAAAAATCAATATTGACCTGCAGGAAAAACCCAATGCGGAAATAGCGCGCGGCGTGCTCGACGGCAGAGCCGATATCGGCATCGTAGCGGGCAAAGTCGACACGTTGGGGTTAGAGTCGATTCACTTCAGCACTGACCGGCTGGTACTTGCCACTGCCAAAAATCATCCCTTCGCTAATC
>Ga0326733_1000205_pt1 | contig 18545 bp, 22 predicted proteins | sample 14_GP2_308_FD_207946 | JGI IMG/M metagenome (GOLD analysis project Ga0326733, IMG submission 207946) | Glacier ice microbial communities from Ngari, Tibet, China - 14_GP2_30.8 | ecosystem: Environmental > Aquatic > Freshwater > Ice > Glacier | place: China: Ngari, Tibet | collected 2018-07-17 | reverse complement strand
CCACGCGATCATGCGCACGTCGAAAAAGTTTTGCGCTCGCTGTCCTTGTGGGACAAGAAAGACTCCAAGATTTTCGCTTTGTCGGGCGGTATGAAACGTCGGGTGATGATTGCCAAGGCCTTGTCACACGAACCGCAAATTCTGTTTCTCGACGAGCCGACTGCCGGCGTTGACGTCGAGCTACGGCGCGATATGTGGGAAATGGTGCGTGGCCTGCGCGAAAGTGGAGTGACCATTATTCTCACCACGCACTACATTGAAGAAGCGGAAGAAATGGCGGATCGCATAGGCGTTATCCGCAAAGGCGAAATCATTCTGGTCGAAGAAAAAGCAGTCTTGATGGCCAAGTTAGGCAAGAAACAGTTGCGCCTGCATCTGCAACACCCGCTGGCAGTAATCCCGGAAGAACTCGCCACAACGCAACTGGAACTTACTGCCGATGGTAACGAATTGATTTATACCTTCGATGCACAAAGCGAACAAACCGGCATCGCCGAACTGTTAAAAAAACTCGGCGAACACGGCATCGACTTCAAGGATTTACAATCCAGCCAAAGTTCGCTGGAAGAAATCTTCGTCAGTTTAGTGCACAGCAAAGATTAAGAAGACAACCATGAATATTTACGCAATCCGCGCCATTTATCATTTCGAACTGGCACGCACCTGGCGCACTCTTATGCAGAGCATTGCCGCGCCAGTCATCTCAACCTCGCTTTATTTTGTTGTCTTCGGCGCTGCGATTGGTGCTCGCATGGTGGAAGTCGACGGCGTCAGCTACGGCGCATTCATCGTGCCCGGCCTGATCATGATGGCGCTAATGACTGAGAGTATTTCCAATGCATCTTTCGGTATTTTCATGCCCAAGTATGCCGGCACCATTTATGAAATTCTTTCCGCGCCAATTTCATACGTCGAAATTGTTATCGGTTACGTAGGCGCTGCCGCTACCAAATCCATCATCCTCGGTGTATTGATTCTGGCTACTGCGCGACTGTTCGTCACCTTTGAAATTGCACATCCATTCTGGATGCTGACCTTCCTGATTTTGACGGCAGTGACGTTCAGCCTGTTCGGCTTCATCATCGGCATTTGGGCTACGGGCTTTGAAAAGCTACAGATTATTCCGCTGCTGATCGTGACGCCGTTGGCTTTTCTCGGCGGTAGTTTTTACTCGATCAGCATGTTGCCGCAAGTATGGCAAAAAATCGCGCTGGCGAATCCGGTCGTTTATTTGATCAGCGGATTTCGCTGGAGTTTTTATGGTGTGTCGGACGTTAGCGTGGTGGTCAGTATGATGATGACTTTAATATTTCTGAGCTTGTGCCTGTGCGCTGTTTGGTACATATTCAAGACGGGATACCGACTCAAGGTCTAGGTGATGGCCGCGATTCAAACACAATCTTCATACTAGCATTTGCAACAAAAGTGACGTTTAGGCAGGGTAAATTATCAGCTTTTTGCCACTTTCAATTGCGACACGCGACGCTTTGTTTTTTTTGCCAGACTATACATTTTAGCTATGAGGTTTTCCACACCAGTCATGTTCACCACAGACTCGGTAAGCGTCGTGTAGTGACCTTTGAACAAAGGCTTATGGGATGAGCTCTTGAGCATGGAATAGACGAGACTTAGTTCGGTTTCGTCGTTCACCATCCGATGCGGATGGTGCGGCAGCAAGGGATGAATCGCAAGCGTATAGGCAATCGGTCCCGTCAGCCGAAGTACACCGTTGCCGCCGGTGCCGTGCAACCAAGGCTTGTAGCAATCAATATTGTGCAACACCCTCTCGATAACAGCCTTGAGGAACGGATGCCCAGAGGTTGCTACGATATGCCATTGTTGGAACTCCCCTCCCGGAATCGTGTGCAGTTCCTTCGGCATGCCCCAACCCTCACGTTTTGCGCCCGCTTTGTTACTCCATTTCGCCAGCAAAAATCGATCATCCGGTTTTAATACCTGATTGATGGGTTTCTCAAAGGTGCTTTTAATGTCGAGGTAAACGCCGCCGTATTTATACAAAAGTAAATACCGAAACAGGTCAGCCTTGGCTGCGCCGTACTTCGGATTGATGCGGTTGAAGTATGCAAAAATGCCAAGGCCATAAACGTCCGAAATGAAGCACTTTATATCGTCATCATCATAAAACCTGTGTTCCCATTCCGGATTTAATGCCTTTAACTGCTCGACATTTTTTTGAAATTCGGCAGGCAAATTTCGGCTTTGAAATGTCTGGTGAATAATTCTGGGGATTGTAGTAACTTGCTCGACTTCGGGCAGTTTGTTCGACATCACACCGCTTCTCAAAGACGGGGAAAGTCGCTTTTCAATTGACATAGCATTCTCACTAAAGACTTGTTTATTTAGTCGGTCGCGACTACACGAGACAATCAATCACCTTTAATTACTCGTGAAATTCCAAAAAATTCACGTGAGCTAAGCCCCACATTATCGTAATTAACGTTTCATAATGCATGTTAAATATTAATCTTTATGCAATAATTTTTGTAAAATAATATTCATAGTCGGAAGACATTTATTTTCCTTGCTTCAATATTTAGTGTTTGCGATTCCTTCGTTGTAGAGAAAATAAAAAAACAATCGCTTTAATACAAAGCTACAGACGTTTTCCATAGCGATGGCATTGAGGCTGTAAATTTTAGGTTGTGCCTTGATGTCAGCGTGATTATCAGCATAACAATGCTGGCGACATACCAAAGCTGGCGCTCGGCAATCGAATAATTATTTTCCAGATCCGCTATCGACTCAAGTCCAGGCAGAAAAGCGGCCTTTGTTGACGTTGTTCCGAATATGAAGCAAGCTATTCCGGCCCGCTGATTTTGCTTGAAACGAATCAACTTTTACTCACTCTTCCGATAAATACGATGAAAAAAATCACCTTACTCTTCCTCACCTTGCTTTCATTTTCCGCATTCGCACAGCAGGTTGATCCTTGCATCGGCAAAGGTTCAGCGCAGGAAATGGGGGCATGCGAAAAAGCAGAGTATAAAAAATCCACCGACAAACTCGACAGTACCTACAAGGCGCTGAGAGCTCAAATGCCAAACAAAGATGTGGATGGCATCCCTTATCCAGCCGTCAAAAAACAGTTGAAAATTGCACAGCAGGCGTGGAGCGGATTTGTGGAGCAGGATTGCAAAACCATCAGTATCTACAACATCGGTAGTGCCTTGAAGGATGTTGAGTACTACAGCTGCATGCGTTTGCACACAGAAACGCGTGCTCAAGAACTGGGTAAATTTGTAAATCGCAAAAAAGCATAATCAAACGTTGCAGGCATAAGGACGTCGTTAAAAACTAACGATCCTTCATGCCTGCACGCATGCTTCCGTACGGATCGTCTATGATGTAACGCCACGATCCATCCTCCTGCTTCCTCAGTACTTCCAGCGTATCCACAGTCGTTTGCACAAACTGTCCATCGGGCTTGGTAAACGCTAGCTCCGCTTTCATTCGATTCGTTGCCAGCGTACCATCGCCGCTTAACGTAGCTTTGATAGATGCAATCGAAAACTTCGGCTTCAATGCAATGACAGCTGCATTGTTTTCACGGATCGCATCCAGTCCTGTCATTACCTCGCCCGACTTTTTAAACAATACTGCGCTCGGTTCATACAAAGCTACTGACAATTCAATATCGCCCGACTCCAACGCGGCAACCAGCACGCGACTGCAATCCTCTGGATTTGTGGTTAGCTTGGTAATATCCGTCACATGATTTGACATTGCCTTCCTCCGATAAATGCTATTAGGTAGATGTATCATCTTATGCTGATGAGTATATCTCTAGCAAACCGAAACACAGTTTCTTTGATCAGGTCATGAAGCCCACAACTCCACAAAAAGACACCATCATCCAGCGTTACGAATGGATAGAAGACGGTCGATTCATCGGCTTTGTGAATTACTACGTCTTTGATGAAGTGTGCATGATCGTACACACGGAAGTCTTGCCCGCGCTGGCAGGTCGAGGACTGGGTTCGCATCTCGCCGGCAAGGCGATGGAACATGTTGCAGACATAGGAAAAAGCATCATACCGATTTGCGGATTCATCGCGCATTACCTGCGCAAGAATCCGCAACATCATGCTTTGCTCACGCCTGAAAGCCGTCGCATTTTTAACATCGGCAGCTAAACTTTATTGACCGCTTAATGCGCGTTCGGCTGCAAAGGATCGATGATCAAATGCAAGCCGAGTATCACTCATTTATACACGTTCATTTAACTTTCAAGCCAGCGCAGGATAATCGGTGTAACCCTCAGCAGTTGGGCTGTAGAAAGTTTCTGGGCGAGCCGGATTAAGTGGTGCATTGTCTTTCAACCGACGTGGCAGATCGGGATTGGAAATAAACCATGTTCCGAAAGCCACTGCATCCGCTTCACCGCTTGCGATGACTTGCTCAGCCGTTTCCTTATCTATTTTTTCATTCGCAATGTAGACACCGCCAAATGCTTTTTTCAGCAAAGGCCCGATGCGATTGTCGCCCACCGATTCGCGTGAGCAAATGAATGCAATGCCGCGTTTGCCTAATTCAGTCGCAACATATCCAAAAGTCGCTACCGGATCTGCATCGCCCAAATCGTGCGCATCGCCACGCGGCGCCAGATGCATACCGACACGTGATGCACCCCACACAGCTATACAGGCATCGGTCACTTCCAACATCAAGCGTGCACGATTCTCAATTGAACCGCCGTAAATGTCGGCACGAAGATTGGTGGTGCTTTGCAAGAACTGATCGAGCAAATAACCGTTGGCTCCATGTACTTCTACGCCGTCGAAACCCGCGAGCTTGGCGTTCTCTGCACCTTTGCGATAAGCCGCAACGATACCGGGGATTTCTGCCAGATCGAGTGCGCGTGGCGTGGCGTATTCAACTTGCGGACGCACGATGCTGACGTGACCGCTTGGCTGAATTGCGCTTGGTGCGACCGGCAACTCACCATTTAAAAACATCGGGTGCGAAATGCGACCTACGTGCCACAACTGCAGGAAAATCAAACCGCCTGCCTTGTGTACTGCATCGGTGATCAACTTCCAGCCCGCGACTTGTTCGTCGGACCAAATACCTGGAGTGTCGGCATAACCGACACCTTGTGGCGTGACTGCGGTTGCTTCGCTCAGAATCAAACCGGCCGATGCGCGCTGTACATAGTATTCAGCCATCAAGGCATTCGGGACACGGCCACCGCCGACAGCGCGCGAGCGTGTAAGTGGCGCCATGATGACGCGATTAGGCAATTCGAGATCGCCGACTTTGATAGGAGTAAAAAGTGTAGTCATGACATGCTTTCTTTAGAATTAGGAAAAGAACTGTGCTTACTTACGCTCACTACTTATGCTCACTACCTAAGCTCACCGACTGAGCTCAAGCAGCTGCAACAAACGGCTCTCGCGTAGCGCCCGCTGCGAGGTAGTTTAATGAGTGTTGCGGATTACAAATCGTCGTGGATCGATTCGAGAAATTCCTGAATCGTCGCTTCATTCCGTTTAAAAAATACCCACTGGCCGACGCGACGCGACGTCACCAGTTCCGCCGCCAGCAAAGTCGCCAAATGCGCTGAGACTGTTGATTGCGACAAGCCGCTACGCTTGTCTATCATTCCGCAACAGACGCCAAAATCGAGTGGATGCTCTTGCTCGGCAAAATAGACTTTTGGCGTTTTCAGCCAAGCCAGAATCTGGCGACGTGCCGAATTGGCCAAGGCTTTGTGTATGACATCGATATCCATAAAATTTTCTTTTCGATACGTTTCGTCTTAATGCGAAACAAATATCGGGTTATTCAGAATTTAGTATCGTAATTGTACGATATTAAAAATAAACATGCTGGCGGTGCGTTCTTTCCGTTTTCAGGAAGGTAGCTTTAAGCGTGTTTCAGAGGAATAAGAAAAAAATGCCAAGTAAGCCTGAGTTCAGGTAACTATCCATCTTGGCAATTGAATTTGGTCAAATGCGCCGTCTAAACCATCCCGCCAGGGACATCCGATCGCGCGTAGCTGGCAAGACCTCATGCAACATGTCGGCCGACATGAACATCACCAGCCGGCTGCCTGTCGGCGTAATGTCTTCGGTACATTTACCGTCAGGGTGCAAACGCAGAGCGCCGCCCTGCTCCGGCAACCAATCTGAATTGAGATAGGCAACGACAGAAACGATGCGGCTGTCATCATCCTGAAAGCGGTCCAAATGCTTGATATAAGAAGCGCCGGGCGCGTAGAACGCGAAGTGGCTTTCGTATTCATCCAAGCCGAGAAAGAGTGTGCGATTTAACCCGACTCGCAGGTTTTCCATCATCTGCAGATAGCGATCGCAGGCAAAGGAGTGTCCAACTGTAAGCCAAGCAATCTGGTCGCCACGTATCGTAGGCCTGACCGCTTGGTCGTTGCCGCGCCCGACTCTGGCCCGCTTCATAGCGCCGTCATTGTTCAACGAAATACATTCGGCAGCGAGGGCGATGGTTAATTCTTCCGTCAGGAAAAAGTCTTGCTGCGACCAGCCGTGTCCGGTTAAATCCTCACCAATATTCTGAAGCATGGCTTCACTAAAATATTCCGGAGCTAAGGGAGTTGCAGTAAGCATCGTTAAGTCTTTTCTTTAGTACGTTCTTATCGGCAAAATGCCGGCGCATAGTTGCCTTTGAGGTGACGCATTATGCGCCGAGAACCTTGGATGAACAGGAAAATGCAAGTTGCATGAACTATAGTTGCATAGCGAACTAAATTATTCTGGACTACTTCATGTTTAATTACTGCCTCTATTTCAATACGACTGCCATCACCCGCGCTCTTGAACGGGAATGGAGCAAGGCATTCAAGCCATTTGGCCTGACGCCATCGCAGGCATTCATACTGTGTGCGGTGTTGAAGAAACCCGGCATGTTGCAAAGTAAGTTGGCAAAGAAGCTTGCGATTTCGCGCTCCACCGCTACGCGTACGCTGGATGGCTTGCAGGAATTGGAATTATTGTTTCGCCAGGCTACAGGCAACGACGGTCGTGAATCGGCGATACAGGCAACTACAGCCGGAATCGCATAGAAAGAACAACTGGATTTAGCAAGTGGCGAAGTAACGAAACTTCTAAAGAAAAAACTTGGTTTGGCTTACTTTGATGAAGCCGTCAATAAAGTGAAACATGTATGCTCAACCATAGCTTAAGCTTTTTTTTAATGAAGTAGTTGCATAGCAAACTAATTGGAGATGCACATGCCTATCCTTAACGTCAAAGTCAGTTCCAAAAAATCGCCAGAATTGGTCAAACAGATATCCAAATTATTGCTTGATCTGACTAGCCATATTCTGAAATAGAAGCATGAAGTCACCGCCATCGCCATTGATTTCGTGGGCCGCGACTGCTGGATCGTTGGCGGTCATCTTCTTAGCGAGCAAAACAAGAACAGCTTTTACTTCGACATAAAGATTACCGACGAAACCAATACCAAAGATGAAAAAGCGCTTTACATCAAGGAGGCGTTTGCAGGCTTTGAACGCATCCTGGGTAATCTGCATGATGAAAACTATATCTACGGACAGGATGTTAAAGCAGCATCTTATGGTTACGGCGGATACACGCAAGAGTATCGCTACCATCACTGAGTTTCATTGATATGCGGCTTCTCATGTGTTTGACCGCATGATTATTCTTTTGCTAGCTCAACCCTTGATTTCACACCTAAGTTCACACTTGATGCAGGCCGAAATTCGCTAGCGTCAAGTGCGCAACATATCAGCAATGATCCGAAGTTTTTGCAAGTCTGGTTGCCATAAATCAGCAGTAGAACGGTATGATAAGAGCACAATCAATCTCATACCCACATGGCCACCATCCTCAATAGCCGTCTTGCAAAACTGCGCGCCTTGGTCGTCGATGATCTACAGACCATGCGGCAGAACATTCGGACCCAGTTGGGACAATTGGGTATAGATCAGGTTGATCAAGCGGCCACGCCGGATGATGCGATCAAGTACATACGCAATTCCAATTACGATGTGATCGTTTGCGACTACAACCTCAACAAGGAAACCAACGGCCAGCAAATGCTGGAGTTTCTGCGCTCAAACAAGATGCTATCGCCGACGGCTATGTTTTTCATGGTGACTGCGGAAAGCAGCTATGACAGCGTTGCCAGCACCGCAGAGTTCCAACCTGATGCATACATGGTCAAACCGTTAACCGGTGGCCGCATCGCAGATCGCATCGAGCGCCTTCTCGACAGACAACATGCGCTTAAACCGATCACGGATAGACTCGACAACAAGGATCTGGCAGGTGCGATTGCCGAGTGTGACAAAGTCGCGCAAAGTGATCCGAAATGGATAGTTGATATTCTCAAATTGAAATCATCCGCAGCGCTTGATCTTGGCGATCTTGAAGCTGCGCGCAAAGTGTATGCAGAAGCATTGAACCTGCGTAACGATTTGGTCTGGGCCAAACTTGGATTGGCTCGCTGCCATCAAGTTGCAGGCAAACTTGATGAAGCAAAAGTCATCGTAGAAAGCGTTCTCGCAAAGAACAGCCAATTCATCGGTGCCTATGACCTGCTCGCGCAAATCGCTGAATCACAAGGCAAGGATCAGGAAGCGCTTGATGCCTTGAACAAATCATACGAAGTAATTCCATCCGCGCGTCGCAGTCGGCTGGTTGGCGACGCTGCTTATCGCGTCGGCAATCTGGAACAGGCACGTACTGCTTTTACGAAAGCAGTCAGTCACACGCGCGGTTCCTTGACAGCACAAGCATCGGATGCGCTGTCACTGGCGCAAGTGCATGTAGATACGTGCGAACCGACCTTGGCACTAACCATCTTGAGCGTTGCGGCCAAAGATTATCAGAACGATCCTCAATTCTCTGCAAGGCAGGCGACGATTGCTGCGCAAGCATTTGCAGGGCTTGGCGATATGGATTCGGCGAAGGCTGCATTCGAGTCAGCCAAGGAAGCCGCAGGTGAAGTACGCGCCGATGCGGATTCACTGGCCCTGGCAAAAGCGGCCTTCTGCGTAGGGCTTAATGATGAAGGTGCGCGCATCATGACCCGAGCTATCAAGGCGGACCACGAAAATGAGAGGCTCGTGGCATTTGCGCGCAGAGTCTTGAAAGATACCGGCAACGAAGCATTGATCGAAACGATCGTGGAAGAGTCGATCAGCGCAGGCACCGTGATTGTCGACGAAGCGACCAGACTGATGCGCAATGGTCAGTTCGACGAGTCGCTGGTTAAACTCGAAGAAGCCCTGACTACGACGCCTGACAATACTGGCGTGCTACTCGCCGCCGCCCAGTTGCATTTGCTGTGGATGAGCCAGAAAGGTTTGAACCGGTCCTACGTAGAGCGCGTCAACGGTTATCTGGCGCAACTCGACAGCCTGATGCCGAACAGCGAACGCGTTGCCAAGATGTATCGCTTCCTGCGTGAAACGCTGGTTAAAGTCGCGCGCGAGGCTTGAGCATGAGCCCTCAATTGACCGCCGTTATCGTCCATGATTTAAAAAATGCATTGGGTGCATTAGAAGGACAGTTGTCTGCTCTGACCGCTGATCTCGACCCTGAGAAAGCGGTGCAAGCGCACACGAGCTGCATCGCCTTGCGTGAAAAATTAATCGGATTTTTAACGCTGTACAAAGCGTCCGAAGACGGTTTGAACGCACGTGTTGAAGCTGTCAGTCCGGATGATTTTTTGCAGGCATTGGTGCGCAATCACCCGATAGTTAATCCTGCCGAACATCCGCAAATACAGATAACAATCAATGACGACGCCATGCCCGCCATCGCGTTCTTCGATGAACATTTGACGGGTATGGCATTGGACGCAGCGTTGCAAAATTCTTTGCGTTTTGCGAAATCTGAAATCAACATTGCATGTGTAAAAAAAGGTGGGGACATCGTTTTCACGATTCAGGATGATGGGCCAGGCTTGGGAACAAAAGAGGAAAAACCATCGACTGGTTTGGGTTTGGCTTTATGTACAGCCATCGCGCGCGCTCATCAAAATGACGGTCGTCATGGCAGCACCGATTTGGAATCGCTACCAAATGGCGGCGCACTTTTTACATTGCGTTTGCCTTAAGACTACAGCGCATTCTGCAAATTAATCTCTTTCACTTCCAGCATACCGTCACGGATTTTCAAACGCTGTACACCGGGCAAGGCAATCAAGTCTCTATCGTGGCAAGCCATGATGACGCTACTTCCCTCACGCACTAATGTTGGTATCAACGCAATCACCTGCTCACGCGCGGCACCATCGAGGTTGGCTGTCGGCTCATCCAGCAACAATAGCCTAGGTGCCAACACACGCGCACGCGCCAAGGCGACACGCTGCTTTTCGCCACCGGACAAAAATGACGGGATGCTTTTGCGCAAATGCGCAATGCCGGCCCACTCTATCGCCTCTTCCACTTTTTCAGTGATGATATTTTTTGCTATCCCGCGCACCGTCAGACCATACGCAATGTTGTCTGCAACGCTAGTGGAAAACATGACAGGATGTTGATGCACGTAGACGACGGCGTCGCGCATCGCATGCGGATAAGGCGAAAGATGGACAGCTTCTCCGCGAAACTTTACTTCTGCCGCATCGGCAGATTCCAGTCCCGCCAAGATGCGCATCAAGGTGCTTTTACCCGAACCATTCGAGCCAGTCAGCACGTAAGCCTGCGCGGCTGCAATCGACAGGTTTTCAATATTCAGCAATTGGCGTTGATGAAATTTCTTTTGCAATTTATGAATTGATAACAGTGCGTCCATCACATATTCCTCACGGGACGTGTGTCGCCTTGCAATAGCATCATCCCGGCGTTGATGAGCAAGGCGAACGCGACCAATACAATTCCCAACGCGATGCCTTGAGCGAATTCGCCTTTGCTGGTTTCCAGCGCTATCGCAGTTGTGATAGTGCGTGTTTCGCCGGCGATATTGCCGCCTACCATCATCGCGCAACCAACTTCAGAAATGACGCGTCCGAAGCCGTTAATTACTGCTGCCATCACACCAAAACGTACTTCATGCAAAACCGTCAGCATTACGCGCCATCTGGAAGCGCCATGGACGATCGCCGTTTCTGCCAAACGTGGATCGGCGGCTTGAACAGCCGACAAGGTAAATGCAATCAACACCGGCAACACGATCAAAATTTGTCCGAGGATGACGCCTGACTGCGTAAACAACCATTGCAGCGAACCGAAGGGGCCTTGCCGTGACAATAACAAGTACAACAACAGGCCGATCAAAACGGTAGGCAAAGACAATGCCGCTTGCGCGATCCAAATGACAATGCGCCGCCCAGTAAATTCACGCGTGGCAATCAGATACCCTATCAAGACCGCGATTGGCGCTGCAATCAGCAAACTGACTATCGACGTTTTTAGCGATATCCAGATAATTCGCCATAGCACCGGGTCGCCCGAAAAGAGCAAACCGAATGCAGCCTGGGTGGCGTCAATTAATGGCATGGAGAAGGAGAGATAAGTGCGACGATGATCATCGCGGTTTATTATGCTGGCGCAATTTTAACGCACTCTAAATATGCATCGGCAGAAGACTTCAGTTAGCCTGGCGAACATTTAAAACGCAAACGCCTAGCATCAAGCCACGTGCAGTGGAGCGTCCAGCAATTCTGGTTGATAGACCATGCGCTCCTTGCCGGTCACCAGCAAAAAATGTTTGCCTGTGCAACGCGCCAGCAAGGTCATGTTGACCTTTTCCGCAACCAGATGCCCCATCTGCGTCGTGCCGGAACGCGAAATCAGGAAAGGCATACCCATCTGCGCCCCCTTGATCACCATCTCGGATGTCAGCCGCCCGGTTGTATAAAACACCTTGTCGGCACCACTGATATTTTCCAGCCACATGATACCGGCGATGGAGTCGACCGCATTGTGACGGCCTACATCTTCAATGAAGTACAGCAATTCGCCTTCAGATGAAAACAAGCCGCAACCGTGCACGGAACCAGCTTTTGCATAGACAGAATCTTGCGTGCGTATCTTGTTAACGATTTTGTACAAGGTAGATTGCTTCAAGCGCGCATCTGCAGGCAAAACAATTGTATCGACTTCATCCATCAAGCTGCCAAACATCGTGCCCTGCCCACAACCTGTGGTCACCACACGCTTGGCGGTACGTTCTTCGATATTGGCTATGCCGCCGCGCGTCGTTACCGAAACTGCATGCGTGTTCCAATCAACACGGACAGAAACGACTTCCTCTATCGCTTGCACCAAACGTTGATTACGCAGGTATCCGAGAGTGAGAGCTTCCGGTGCGGCGCCCAATGTCATCAGCGTTATCAGTTCACGGCCATCGACGTATACCATCAAGGGCCGCTCGGCAGGAATTGCGATCGTCGAAACCTGCGTATTTTCATTGATGACATTGACGTCATACGTCAGTTTGATCGGCGTACTGGTAAATTCTGGGCGATACGACATGGGGTATGGCAATTCATTTTGGACAAGGCCAACAGCCTTGTTCACTATCGGACTCATGTATTTACATGATGCATGGCGCGCAACAACTTGCAAATGCCTTACGACATCGCTTTTTTGTTGGCACAGCGGAGATTATAACGGCAAGAGCTGCATGGGGCTCACCATCCCCCGCGGACTATCCGCAAGCAGATTGCGGATAGTAAATGATAAGACGGAAATGCTGTTTATTTCGTTGCGCCGGCAGCAGGAACCGGTTTCGCATCGGCGACACCCACGGTAGACGTCGCGACTTGAAGTGCCACATACACTCCTGGATCGCTGCATGGAGGAATTTCCATAACAGGTTTTGGTTTGCCTGTTTGCTTCAAGTAAGTGGCAGCAACCTTATCTTGTGCCTGACATAACTTGTAAGCGGCAACCTTGTCGCTCCATGCCGTCTTGTTCTTGGATTCATCTACTTTCGCTTTTGCTTCGTCGCTTAATGGAGGGAGCTTTGCTGTAGCGACTCCCATCACCATCAAGCCCATCAATGCGATCAGTAACTTTTTCATATATGTCTCCTTAAACAGCCTTGGCAGGGATACCCAGTTTATCCGCGCTTTTTTCACTGCGAGTACGCGGCACTTTTCCGTTTTCAATATCCTGATACCAAATATCGTGGTGCTCCCTGGCCCACGCATCATCGACATAACCCGTCGACATTGCTTCGTAAGCACCTTCCATACCAAGCGTACCAATGTAGATATGTGCCAGTGACCCGCTGAATACCAGTACCGCGCCGACCAAATGAATTAGATTGGCGATTTGCATATTGCCACGCGTATAAAGAATGCCTGGCACCAGCATGTCCAGTACAAAACCGGAAGCACTGACGATCAGACCCAAAAAGACCAGCCCGCCCCAGAACCACATCTTTTCACCAGCATTAAAGCGACCGGCGCTGGCATGGCCTCGTGCACCACCCAGATTTTTCAGCCATTGCCAATCGGATTTAGCCGGAAAATTATCCTTAACAAAAATGGCGAACATTACGAGCAGCGCTATAGTAAAAACCGGCCCAACAAAATTATGAACGTTCTTGCACGCGTACGCGAGCCAGCCGAAAGCAGTGTGTCCGAATACGGGTAGTACTACATATTTACCAAACAACATGATCAGCCCTGTCAGCGCCAAGGTAAGGAAGCTGATGGCAACTGTCCAATGCGAAATACGTTCGAAGGAAGTAAAGCGCTCGATCAAGCGACCAGTGCGGCCGTTTTTCAATTTGATCGTACCAACCGCAAAATAAAATGCCGCGATGCCGACGACAGCAATAATGATTAGCCAACCACCATAAGTCATCAGTGGCCCATTGCGATATTGTCGCCAAGCCTCACCAGCAGTGGTGGCACGTGCTTGGCCCGGGAATTGCGCTTTTGGTTGAATCAAGACACCGGATTCCAGCGCAGGCAGACTGGAATAATGTTCACCGCCCTCTTTGATTTGACGATACACCGGTGCCAGATTGCCTGGTTGCACCTGAGTACGCTCAACCTGATTCTGCTTCATGTAAAGAATATCGTCGGATTGAATATTCGACATATTCTGGATAGCAGGTGGCTGTGTTGCTTCCGTCTTGCTTACGGCAGCAGCTTCAATTGCCTGCCCCATTGCAACGCCGCCCGTCGCAAAAATCAGCGATGTACCTAGGGCGAGTTTGGCGAACCATTTATTCATGATCATTCTCCTTGCGAATGCATCAGTTGGTTTTCACATACTCGTTTTGCGATTGAGCACGGTTGCGCATTTGCGTATCCCATTCGGTCTTGTTGCCAGCCGTCCAGCCTTTAAGCACATAAGGGTCGTTGACTGCACCTTTAAATGGCGGGACATCACCCGATACACGCACATCGTCTTGTGACTGAGTTTTTTCGCTGCATCCGAATACCACCAGCGCAAGCAAGGACATCAACAGACCGCGCATCATGATTTTTTCTCCACCGGTGCTTTTGCTTCCGGATTCGGTGCCTTGCCGTACGCGGTGCCCCAACCCCAGACTTCGCTACCTTTACCTCGACGCAAAACGCGGGCGCGGAAAATATCGGCAATCACGTCGCCGTCGCCGCCCAGCAATGCTTTGGTCGAACACATTTCCGCGCAGGCCGGCAATTTACCTTCTGCCAAGCGGTTGCGTCCGTACTTTTCAAACTCTGCTTTTGAACCATTTTCTTCCGGCCCGCCGGCACAGAATGTGCACTTATCCATTTTGCCGCGCAAACCGAAGGTCCCGTTGGATGGAAACTGCGGTGCGCCGAATGGGCAGGCATACGAGCAATAGCCACAACCGATGCAAATATCCTTGTCATGCAAGACTACGCCTTCGTCCGTGCGATAGAAGCAATCCACCGGACAGACAGCCATACAAGGCGCGTCGGAACAATGCATGCAGGCCACTGAAATTGTTTTTTCCTGACCGATAATGCCATCGTTGACCGTTACTACGCGTCGTCGATTGACGCCCCACGGCACTTCATGCTCGTTCTTACACGCGGTCACGCAACCATTACATTCGATACAGCGCTCTGCATCGCAGATGAATTTCATTCGTGCCATTTTGATCTCTCCTTAGCTGTTCTTATCAACGTTCAACGATTTGTATAGCCTGATTTCACTGGCTATTCACTGTTACTTTCATCGCTTTTAATTTCGCTGATAGTCACGCTGCTGCCTTCTCGATATTGCAAATGGTAGTCTTGGTTTCCTGCATCATTGTGACCGAGTCATAACCGTAAGTTGTCGCCGTATTCACGGCCTCACCGCGCACGATGGGAGCTGCGCCTTCAGGATACGAATCGATCATGTCCTTGCCCTGCCACCAGCCAGAAAAGTGGAATGGGATGAACGCAGTGTCTGCACCAACACGCATAGTCACCAAGGCCTTGACCTTGATACGCGCGCCGGTCGGTGTACTGACGATCACGTAATCACCATGACTTATGCCACGATCAGATGCCGCCTTTGGATTGATCTCGACAAAGTTCTCTTGCTGCAGTTCTGCCAGCCAAGGATTGGAACGTGTTTCTTCGCCGCCACCTTCGTACTCGACTAAACGTCCCGACGTAAGAATGATCGGGAATTTTTCATACAACTTAGCTTCTACATTCTTGTCTTGAAGCGACTTGTACAAGGTCGGCATGCGCCAAAAACCTTTTTTGTCATCATGCGTGGGATATTTTGCAACCAGATCCGGGCGTGTGCCATAGATAGGTTCGCGATGCAGTGGCACCGGATCGGGGAAGTTCCAAACTACTGCACGCGCCTTGGCATTACCCCATGGATGCACGCCATGCACTTGCATGGTCACACGTTGAATACCGCCGGAAAGATCTGTCTTCCAGTTCTTGCCTTCCGCAGCTTTTTTCTCTGCCTCGGTCAGGTCATCCCACCAGCCGAGTTTTTTTAGCAGAATGTGATCGAACTCCGGATAACCGGTTGTTATGTCTGCGCCTAAACTATGCGAGCCATCTTCTGCCAGCAAGCTGACGCCATCTTTTTCAACACCAAAGTTGGCGCGGAAATTACCGCCACCTTCCATCATTGTTTTAGATGTGTCGTACAAATTCGGTGAGCCAGGATGCTTCAACTCAGGCGTGCCATAGCAAGGCCATGGCAAACCAAAATAATCGCCAGTCATGTCGTAACCGCTTGCAATATCCTTGCCGCCTAGGCATTTGAGCGTTTTCACATCGAACAAATTCATATTGCGCATGTGCGCTTTCAAGCGCATAGGCGATTGACCGGTATAACCGATAGTCCATGTGCCGCGATTAATTTCTTCCAACATCGATTCGGGTTCCGGCTCCATCATCCCGCCCTTGCCTGGAACCAGTTTGATCTTGGCGACCAGCTCTTTGCCGAAACCCAGCTTTTGCGCCATTTGATACATGATCATGTGATCGGTACGCGACTCGAACAATGGCTCGATCACTTTTTCGCGCCATTGCAAGGAGCGATTTGAAGCTGTAACCGAACCTGAAGTCTCAAATTGAGTCGCAGCAGGCAACAGATAAACCGCGCGATTCGGATTCAGTTCCTGACCATCGACCTTCATGGCAGCCATCGCCGCAGTAGCGGATGGGTAAGGATCGATCACAACCAGCAGATCGAGTTTATCGAAAGCTTTTTTCATGTCGAGGCCGCGGGTCTGCGAGTTTGGTGCATGACCCCAGAACAGCATCGCCTTGACCGTATTCTCCTGGTCGATGTGCTCGCTTTTTTCGAGAACTGCATCAACCCAACGCGATACAGTGGTACCGGATTTTTCCATCATGGCTTGCGAGGCGTACTGCTTTTTCACCCACTCATAGTCGACGCCCCACACTGCACACCAGTGCTTCCATGAACCCGCCGCGAGACCGTAATAGCCAGGCAGCGAATCAGGATTAGGGCCGACGTCAGTCGCGCCTTGTACATTATCATGGCCGCGGAAAATATTAGTGCCGCCGCCGGATTTACCTACATTACCCAAAGCCAGTTGCAAAATGCACGATGCACGTACTATCGCGTTACCGATCGAGTGCTGAGTTTGGCCCATACACCATACGACGGTCGACGGACGATTCAATGACATCGTTTCTGCTGCTTTGAAAACTTCTGCTTCCGGCACGCCGCAAGCTTCTTCAACTTTTTCCGGCGTCCATTTCATGACTTCGTCTCTGACTTTTTCCATGCCATAGACGCGATCATTAATATATTGTTTATCTTCCCAGCCGTTTTTGAAGATGTGATACAACATACCCCACAGGAACGGAATGTCGGAACCGGAACGAATACGTATGTATTGATCAGCTTTAGCCGCAGTGCGCGTAAAACGCGGATCCACCACGATCATCTTGGTACCGGTTTCTTTCGCGTGCAGCATATGCAGCATGGAAACCGGATGTGCTTCAGCCGCATTGGACCCGATGTACAACGCAGCTTTAGAATTCTGCATATCGTTGTAACTATTCGTCATCGCGCCATAACCCCAGGTGTTGGCGACGCCAGCGACGGTGGTCGAGTGGCAAATACGGGCTTGATGATCAGTGTTGTTGGTGCCGAAGAAGGAAACGAATTTGCGTAACAACGCAGATTGTTCATTATTGTGTTTGGACGAACCGACGAAGAAAACTGAATCAGGGCCGCTGACTTTTTTAATATCCAGCATCTTGGCAGTAATTTCATTCATGGCCTGATCCCAGCTGATGCGCTGGTATTTTCCGTTGACCAATTTCATCGGATATTTCAGACGGTATTCACCATGACCATGTTCACGCAATGCCGCACCCTTGGCGCAATGCGCGCCGAGGTTGATAGGCGAATCAAACACCGGCTCTTGGCGCACCCACACGCCGTTCTCGACGATCGCATCGGTTGCGCAGCCAACTGAACAGTGAGTACAAATTGTACGTTTGACTTCAATTTTGCCGCCACCCGCTGCTGCTTTTCCGCCTTCCGCAGCTTTGGCTTTCTGGATCAGCGCAAGCTGCGTTACTGCAATCCCGGCGCCGATACCGATACCAGAACGCTTGAGAAAGCCTCGTCTATCCATGGTCGGCAGTGCACGCGACAGACTATCAGCGAGACTGGTTGTAAAGCGGGCAGGAGAACGCTCTGCAGCGTTGCTTTTGCGAGTTAACAGCATGACGTCACCTCGTTATTAAATTGTGGTGGTGCGGTAGTATTTTTTGACGTGCTCTGTCAAACGGTAGCTGTTGCCTTCTGGCTCTTGCGGGGACAGCGCGTTTTCCAAAGCAGAAGTTGCGGATTGCGGAGCCAGTTTGGCTGCGACACCAGCTGCGGCAACCAGGCCCAAGCCTGCGAAAAAAGTACGACGGGGAATACGGGACTGCTCGGACATGATCGTCTCCTGTAATTGGATCAGGACGTAATATACTTTTTAAGTCTTACGTATTATATATAGAAGTCAGCATACCTGTTAACAACTTGCACGCTCTAAAAAGTGAAATCGCACCTTCAAAGAAAAAACGAAAATAAACTCAAAATTTTTACGACTTTCTTAAACAATATAAATTCGATATAGCTGAGCCATATAACTAAACCATGTCAAACGCCTGCATTT
>Ga0326733_1000204_pt1 | contig 18669 bp, 18 predicted proteins | sample 14_GP2_308_FD_207946 | JGI IMG/M metagenome (GOLD analysis project Ga0326733, IMG submission 207946) | Glacier ice microbial communities from Ngari, Tibet, China - 14_GP2_30.8 | ecosystem: Environmental > Aquatic > Freshwater > Ice > Glacier | place: China: Ngari, Tibet | collected 2018-07-17 | reverse complement strand
AACTTGATGGCCGCGCTATCAACGTTAACCTTGCACGTCCTAAAGAAGACCGACCTCGTCGCGACTTCAATGGTGGCGGAAGCAGCGACCGTGGTGGTAATGGTGGCGGTAACGGTGGCGGTTCATTCCGTCAACGTAGCTGGTAATATCATTCCATTGGTAGTTTATTCTACCGTAAAAACAACCTCAGCAATGAGGTTGTTTTTATTTGGGCCATCGTAGAGTGCTTTATCGGAATAATGGCGAAATGAGCCAGTCTTGGTTTAAAGAAAGAATTGAATTTAGTATCCCAAAACCGTTTAAAAGAAAAACGGTAACAAGAACTATTACTCCCGTTAATGCCAGTGCGCCAATTTGTATAAAAATGTTTTGTCGCTTTAGCCAAGCAATCGATTCGTCGTACGTTTCTCTTGCGTACCGCAGTACCTTGGCGGCAAATTCAAATTCACTCGCTAAAATTGCCAGTCCTCCAAAAACAATTAACCAACCTGGCCCAGGGTACGGCACCAGCACCAGCCCAATCAATGTAACAAGCCCGCCAACTATCGCTATCAGTACCTTTTTACTTTGTCGTTTAAGTTTGTCCATTTACAGCCCTCCTATTTTTCAATAAGTTGAATAAATTCAGTTTCTGTAATAACAGTCGTTCCGTACAATTCAGCTTTCTGTAGCTTACTAGCACCAACTTTTCCACCAGCCACCAAATAATGCGTATCTTTAGCAACGCTGGTTTGGAAAGTTCCACCTAATGCTCGTATTTTATCAGCCGCATCATCGCGCGAAATTGTTTCAAGCGTCCCAGTAACGACAAAGTTCTTACCAGTCAGCTTGCCGCCTGCCTTTTTAATAAACACCGGCTCAACACCAACATTCTTGAACTTGTTTATTAACTCAATGTTGTCTTCATCACTAAACCACGCAATTATAGATTCGGCAACAACTTTTCCAATGCCTTCAACCGCTTCAAGCTCCTCTATAGTTGCATAAGCAAGCCTATCAATAGCACCAAAACGGTTCGCAAGGTCAATTGCTGTTTGCATGCCAACATGGCGAATACCTAAGCCTAAAATAAATCGTTCTAATAATGGGGTTTTCTTAGCCTGAATGGCCGCAATAAGTTTTTCAGCCGATTTTTCAGCAAACCTATCTAGGCCTACTACGTTTTCAATTGTTAAGGCGTATATATCGGCACTATCTTTTACCAAGCCCGATTCAACCAAGACCGTAACATTCTTTTCTCCAAGCGTGTCGATATCCAGCGCGCCTTTGCTAGCATAATATTGAATAGAACGTTTCAAAATAAGTTCGCTTGAACTGCCTTTCACTCGGTACACAACATCTACACCATTTCGCTCGAATTCAAGTTCAGGATATTGTAGCGCTAAAGCCGCTTCGTAGTTAAATGGCTGAGAGTCTTTTGGCCGAAGCTCAGTAACAACACTTTCCACCTGGGGGATAATATCACCGGCTTTAAAAATAACGACGGTATCACCAATACGGATATCTTTACGGGCAATTTCATCAGCATTATGAAGGCTGGCGTGTTGCACGGTTGTTCCGGCTACTTTTACTGGGTTAAACACAGCTACAGGCGTTGCAGCACCGGTTCGGCCAATACTAATAACAATATCCTTAACAATGGTTGTTGCTTGCTCGGCGGCGTATTTGTAGGCCACGGCCGCCCGTGGTTGCTTACCAACCACTCCAAGCTCGGCAAATTGCTGACGGTTGTTTAATTTAATAACTAAGCCATCGGTATTGAACGGCAATTCTAAGCGCTTTTTATCCCACTCATAAACAAATTCCATGACATCCTTAACCGATGTAAACACACTCGCCTGTTGGTTGCGGCGCAGGCCAAGTGCCGATAGTGCTTCATACGCAAACATGTTGGTTGGAATTTCTGAAATAATTTCACGAATTAAGTCGTACCCCATAAAAGTGAGAGGGCGTTCAGATACAAGCTTGGGGTCGAGCTGACGGATAGTGCCGGCAGCTAAATTACGAGGGTTAGCAAATTCAGGTTTATTAGCGCGTCGTTGACGTTCGTTTAAAACCTGAAAATCTTTTTTTAACATCACTATTTCGCCACGAATTTCTAAGCGGCCTTGAAGTAAACTTTCGAAGCCTTCAGATTTACGCAAACGCAAAGGCACCGTCGCAATAGTACGGACATTTTGCGTTACGTCCTCACCAACAAAGCTGTCGCCCCTTGTAACGGCCTGAACCAATAACCCATCTTCATAAATTAGCGCACACGCTAAACCATCCATTTTTATATCAGCAAAAAATTCGTGCGTACGATCGGGAAGCAGTTTATCCATACGCACCACCCATGCTTCAATTTCTTTAACGTCAAATACGTCATTTAAACTTAGCATTCGTGTGGCATGTTGCACCTTTTGAAAGCCACCCAGAAGTTCATTGCCAACACGTTGGGTTGGGCTGTCGGAAGTAATAAGGTTAGGGTGTTCGGCTTCGATTTTTTTTAATTCAGCCATTAAGCTATCGTATATTGCATCGCTAACACTAGGGAGGTCAAGCACATGATACTCGTAGCTATAGCTAGCTATAATAGTACGAAGTTCATTGGCACGTTCGGCCATATTATATTGCTGAGCCATCGACAACCTTTCGGTATAAAAGATACACGTAACTTGATAGCCAAATAACTGACACTGTGCCAAGTATTGCTAACAATACCGGAATTATAGGTACATTACCAAAAGCCGGCCAAATACCTTTAAGCCACTGATCAATCAAAATTAAGGGGATTGATATAACCGCCCACGCCAAAACAACTACCAAAAACATCCAAGCCCAACGAAGCAGTATTCTTACTCGACGGCCAAGCACTAAGTCGCCCGCATTACGCAAAGCTTTCATGGGATACATGCCCGGCAAGGTCGCAATCACCATCGCAAAAATAGTACTGGTTGCCCAAAAAAGCGACAGTAGACTTAACAAGGTTGCTGCAATCCAAAATAACATCGCCTCTACCCCACCGTCTAATAACCCAGATGTGGTAGCTGCTTCATACCCAATGACTGCTAATAATATCGGAATCAACTGCGCTAATAAAACTAAAGTTACTAAGAACAAAGGGATAATTGGCGCCCCGGCATTATACAAACCATCGCGAAGTCGAATGGCGTGGCCAGCCAGCCTGTTTCGCAATAGCCAAACCGTCGTTAACCATATCAACAAGCTAAGCAGGGTGATATATATTTGCTGCGATTCTGTTGGGCTATCGGAAATACCCACCGTAGCAATGGTTACAAACAGCGCACCTGCTAGACCAAGCTGCGATAAGTCTCCGCCAGTAATACTTGTAGTAGCTTCTTTTAAAGAGTCGGTGAGCTTTGTATATGCTTCTTGTGAGCCGATACCAATTAGTAGTGTAAATAGCACGAGATATATAATTGCCAACCCAAGCAACAGCTTTCGATTAGACCATACCGTTTTATTTACATAGTGAGTGAAAGCAATATAGCCTGGTAATTCAAGTGCACGAACATAATCACGACGACGCGATAGCTGAAAAGATCGATGCGGTCGACGAGCTAGCAATTCTTTTTTCCAAGCTTTAAACTTTTTAAAACTTGCTTGCATTGTTACGTAGCCTTTGAATTCGCTCTTCTAGCGGAGGGTGTGAGCTAAAAAGCTTAGCGAAAAAACCTGGCTTTAATGGGTTACTTATAAATAATTGAGCGGTAGATGACGATTGTTTTTGCATTGGTTTACCGTAGGCCAAAAGCTTTTCAAGGGCACTCGCCATACCATCAGAATCACGCGTCGTAAGCGCACCAGTAGCGTCAGCAAGGTATTCACGTTGGCGGCTGATAGCTGTTTGTACAATAATTGCAGCAATAGGGGCAAGAATAACAACAATAATACCAAACACCAATACAATTGGGTTAGAGTTGCGGTTGTCTCCTCCAAAGAATAGCATTCGTATAACGACATCCGACAAAATACCAATTGCACTGACTAACCCGAAAGCAATCATGCTCACGCGGATGTCATAATTTTGCACATGCCCCATTTCGTGGGCCATAACTGCCGCTAGCTCCCTATCATCCATAATATCGAGTAACCCGGTAGTAGCAGCGACAATAGCGTGCTTTGGGTCGCGACCGGTTGCAAAAGCATTCGGTGCTGAATCGTTAATTATGTAAACTTTAGGCATTTGCATACCAAGTGTAATAGAAAGGTTTTCAACAACCCTGTATAGGCGTGGATTATCGCTTTTTTCAATTTGTTGTGCACCGGTCATAGCAACAGCTAAAGCGCTTGCTGCATAATATTGAATAAGTGCATACACAGCAGCACCACCAATTACCCAGTAGGTAATTGAGGTGTTGCCGTAAAGATAGCTGACCGCGAAACCGATAGCCGAAATAATTCCGACGAATACGGCCATAATCAAAAGAGTATTTCGCTTATTTGCGGCTATTGCTTGATACATAGTAGAGACTCAACTTCTTAATTAGAATTTTACTTGAACTGGCTTGTTTGCAGCTTCGCGTTCTGTTTCATCAACATCGAAGAATTCACGGTTTTCAAACTTAAACATTGATGCAACGATGTTCGCTGGGAATGTTTGAACCTTTGTGTTCAAACCAGTTACACCAGAGTTGTAAAAACGGCGTGATGCTTGGATTTTGTCTTCGGTGTCAACGAGTTCACGTTGCAGTTCAACAAAGTTCTCGTTGGCCTTAAGGTCTGGGTAAGCCTCGGCAACAGCGAACAAGCTTTTTAGAGCACCTTCAAATTGGTTTTCCGCAGCGGCTGTATCTTTAACACCATTTGCGTTAATGACATTCGCACGAGCTTCAGTAACTGCTTGAAAAACACCGCTTTCGTGCGCAGCGTAACCTTTGACAGTTTCAATCAAATTTGGAATCAAATCAAGACGACGCTTTAATTGAACATTAATATCGCTCCAGGCTTCATCAACCCGAACACGAAGGGTTACAAGACTATTGTAAGTAGCCCATAAAAAAATACCGATTACGACGACAACGCCGAGAATAATCCAAACTGCTAACATATATCAAACTCCTTATTTCTTGTACTCTTATTATACTACGTAACACATCACATTTGGTAGAGGATAAGTAAACTTATCCTCTACCTTCATTGTTCGTGTTATAGCAAAACCTCGGCAATTTGCCGAGGTAATAATTTTTGGTGCGCAGAGCGGGACTTGAACCCGCACGGCCGTGAAGCCAAGAGATTTTAAGTCTCTCGTGTCTACCAAATTCCACCATCCGCGCATATTGTTAACTTAGTTGGAGGCACCTACGAGTAACGCTCTCGTCTACGCAGTTTTGCAGACTGCTGCCTAACTTCTCGGCCAAGGCGCCATCCTGTTGCTTGATTATACCAGAATATTTAGAGGAAAGTTAAGTTATAATGGCGAGACTATGAAAAACTTTGTTCCCGTTTTAGTTAATACCGCCCTGGCGAATATTACTACCAGCTTCTTATGGTTCGCTTTAACATTCTGGGTATACCTCGAAACGCGGTCCATACTGGCAACTGGCTTAATTGGTGGCACCTACATGTTATTAGTGGCAATTTCTAGTTTATTTTTCGGTACACTGGTCGACCAGCACCGTAAAAAAGTTATTATGGTTGCCTCCGGTATATTTACGTTAGGTACCTATTTAATTGCCGGCTTCATCTTTGCACTTACACCGGCGGGGGTGCTGCTCGACTGGACGGGGCCGTTCTTGTGGATATTTGCGGCCATTATACTTATAGGTTCGGTAGTTGAAAATATGCGTAACATTGCACTTTCTACCACTGTAACTTTACTTGTTCCAAAAGAAAAATACGCCAACGCTAATGGGCTTGTCGGGACTGTTCAAGGGCTTAGTTTTTTAGTCACTTCGGTGTTTAGTGGTCTATCAATAGGCTTCCTGGGTATGGGCTGGACGCTCGCAATCGCGTTAGTCGCCACCTTACTAGCGACAATTCACCTCGTTTTCTTTGTAAAAATTCCTGAAAAGGAAATTGTTCACGACCCAGAGTTATCGAATAAAAAAATTGATATTAAAGGTAGTATTGCGGCAATTAAGGTAGTGCCGGGTTTATTTGGACTCATTATCTTCTCGACTTTCAATAACTTTATCGGCGGAATATACATAACCCTCATAGACCCTTATGGGCTTACGTTATTTTCTGTACAAATTTGGGGGATCATTTTGGGAATTACCAGTATTGGTTTTATTATCGGTGGTATTTTGATTGCCAAAAAGGGACTTGGCAAAAAACCACTACAAACGTTGCTTATCGCGAATATAATTATGGCAACTATCGGTATGCTGTTTACGATACGAGAATTTTGGATCCTGTACGTTGTCGGCATCTTCTTATACATGTGCCTTATCCCCATAATCGAAGCCACCGAACAAACAATTATTCAACGTGTCGTTCCCTTAAAACGGCAAGGTCGCGTATTTGGCTTCGCACAAAGCTTCGAAGCAGCCGCAACCCCTATTACAGCCATCCTTATTGGCCCTATAGCCCAGTTCTGGATTATTCCATATATGAATAGCCCTAATGGGCAGTCTCAATTAGGCTGGCTGCTCGGTTCCGGAGATGCTCGTGGTATCGCTTTACTGTTTGTCGTCGGTGGCTTGATTATGCTCATTGCAGCCATTCTTGCCTTTAAAACGAGGTCTTACAAAGTTTTATCTCAGTTCTACAGCAAAACTTCATGATTGAGCATTATACTAGGTAGTAAAGTTACTATTTCGAAAGGTATACATGAAAAGAAAATCTGCCATTATTTTAGTTGCAGCTGTGGGCGTCGTTTTATTTACAGCCCTAGGGCTTGCCACGGGAATATATATTCAAAAACAACAAACAACTGACCCGCTCAGCTCGCTTAATGCAACCTCCGACGGGAATTCAACGGTTACAAATCAAGAAAGCACCATTGCAGCCATTGCTGAAAAAGTGGGGCCAAGCGTTGTTTCTATCGTTACTAAAAGCCAAGCCCAAACATTTTCCGGAACCGCTGCCATGCAAGGCGCTGGTACCGGCATTATTATTAGTAAAGATGGTTACGTAATGACCAATAACCACGTTATCGAAGATGCCGATGATGTTGTTGTCATAGATAGCAGCGGTGAACAATACGATGACGTTACCGTTATTGGTCGCGACCCGCTTAACGATGTTGCCTTTTTAAAAATCGAATCATCTGCGGTTTTTAAACCCGTAACATTGGGTAATAGTTCAACCTTGCGTATTGGCCAGCAGGTCGTTGCCATCGGAAACGCGCTTGGTCAGTACAGCAATACCGTTACTAGCGGCATAGTGTCGGGCGTTGGCCGCCCAGTTACTGCTGATGCCGGCAATGGCCAAACCGAATCGCTTAGCGACCTCATCCAAACCGATGCCTCTATTAACCCCGGGAACTCTGGTGGCCCACTGCTTAACATGGCCGGTCAAGTAATTGGTATCAATACAGCCATTGCTGAAGATGCCAACGGCATTGGTTTTGCGATTCCAATTAATTCCACTAAAGGCGTGCTGGCGGGTGTGCTAGAAAACGGCAAAGTAAGTCGTTCATTCATGGGGGTAAGCTATGTCAATATTACCGCTGCTATTGCAAAGGAATATAAATTAACAGTCAAAGAAGGCGCGTATGTTTTCAAAACTGATGGTTCAGCAATTTCCGTTGGCAGTCCGGCCGAAAAAGCCGGCCTAAAAAATGGTGATGTCATTACCAAAATTAATAATGACACTATTGGCGCACAAGGTGGCCTTTCAAGTGTAATTGGGCAATACAAACCTGGCGATGAGGTAACTGTTACTTTTATTCGCGACAACAAGGAACAAACCATCGAACTAACATTTAGTGCCTACGCTCCCTAAGCTATAAACTGTTTGGCTAGTTAATTCAAAACTTTTTTTTGCAAGCCCAACACGACCGATGCGCCAATAATAAGTTCTTTCTTGTAAGATACCGTTTGTGTTTCGTTTTTTACGTCTTTAGGTTTAGAATTTTCAGTCATGCTTTCATAATAGCAAAAAAAATACGGCTCTCCCCTACTCAACACGCCGCGCAAATATTTCTTCTGTTTCACGCATAATAATTTCAGCTGTTTTGGGGCCGACACCATACAATTTTTGTAGTCGCTTAGAGAACTCATTTTCATTTTCACTACTTTCTAGCATCAAATAAAGTGAGCCGTCATAAAAATCAATGAGCTGCTGCATACACACCCTTAGACCGTGAGCAGTTACGTGTTGATAGCGCGTATATCCACCGGCATGCAACACACCTACAAGCTTATGTTCTGGTAACTTCAAAATCGCCCACGGGGTATCGAGCTTTTTCTTAACAAATAATTTCCAAGTGTTCACCGCAACGGTGGATCGTATTGGTTTACCGAATAAATACGATAACAAGAACCAGCGAAACATATCATTATCTCCCAAAAGAACATCGAGGTCGAAGTCGGCAGCGTAATGTTGGGGTTTTGGTTTACGGGGCATGTACTTATTATACGAGATATTTAGCGGCTACTGGTTACTTGCTTCATCTCTAGCAGCCTTATTAAGTGTTATAGCTTCGCTACTTTTCATTTTGATAAGGAGGTCAGCCACGTCTACACCCTGCTTCTCGGCTATGCGCTCAAGTATACTTACAACAGTTTTAATATCAACTTCGGCCTTCAAGTCTGAATGGTAATCAAGCTCGGTGCGGGCCTCAGACAGCTTAGCCTCGCGCCGCTGGCTCATAATAACGAACGTAGATAACAGAATTGCTTCGATAGATACTGTGGTTGTTAAGAAACTAAATGGATATTTATCAACTATAAAATTTTGTCCAAATACACCTGTATTTAATAGTATCCAAAACCCAAAAAAAGTAATATTGATAATGAGAAAAGGCATCGAACCAGCAATTGTCGTTACCGATTTAGCTATGCGGTCGCTTTTAGTGTGGATCTTTTTAATTTCGGTATTTTTATTAATTGCCATAATAGCTTCAGTATAGCATTCATGTGCTATTAATTTCTTTCAAGAAAGCATTAGCCATAACTTCCATCGGACAAAGTTTTAAATACCTCTTGGACTTAGCTCGAAAGTCTGTTGCGTTAAAGTTAGCTACGTCATCGGGTGAGTCGCTACAATACCTTGCGCAGCTGAATCACCGAGTGCTAAATACGTACTTTAAAACCTCTTTTCGTAACCTAAGTCTACAATGGTGGTAACGCTATTTGAAAAGCGTGCCCGTTGCTACTGTGTGGGTTAGTGTACGTAGTAGTAACCGTTGGCGTGGACCCAGCTGATGCTTGTGCGAAACTTCCTAGCGTAATGGTTTGCAATTTTGCTGTTGTAATTTGTGGAATGTAAAACCATTTTGCGGCTCCACTTATTGAGACGATGTCAGTTTCGGCTGCTATTGTACGCTCCACACCGACAGCAAGAATTAAGTTTTGAGCTGACGCAGTAGTAAGGCTCGGCGCAACCGTAGTGTATTGATAGGTCGTCGTACCATCTCGCGAGAAAATACCTCCCGTTATCCAGCTACTCACTGGTGCCGCCCCGGTTCCCCAGAATATTACACCATTCGATGAATCTTTGCCCAGCGGAACTGTCATTTGCATTGGAAATGTATCGCCGGCATCCTTAATTTTTGCAAAGACGATCGTCCGCAACGACCCAACAGAGGTTCGAGCTACTATCGTTGACCAACCGGCTGGCATAGTCGGGTACGTATCGGCGTTATATGAAAGAATCACTACCATCCAAGACCCATTAGCTATAGAAGCACCCGGGGTTATAGTCATAGCGCCAGTTGCTGCATCATCTGCGGAGAAATTGTAATACCCACCAATTTGCGGTGCACTCACTCCAGTAGTGCTATGGCCAGGGCAAGTGCCACTCGCCGATTGGCCAGATTCGTTTATAAAGTAAGCTATACCTGCTTGAACGTATGTTACGCAAAATGTCGGTGGCGATGCAGCATTATCGTACGTATACTGATAACTAGCACCGCTTTCTGCGGTAATACCTTTTCCGTTATCTGCCGCTGCAAGCGATACGGGATAAGCCCCGTTATAAACTCTATCAATCGAAAGCTGCGTGTATACATTGGCAAGATTTGATTTCATCTGTGCTTCGCGAGCCCTTGATTGAATACCAGTATAAGAAACAATCATTATTGTCGCCAATATAGCAATGACGATAACAACGATCAATAATTCTACAATCGTAAAGCCTGAACTGCGGCGTGCCTGTGTTTGACGTTGATTAATTATACTGTAAAGTTCCACCATTATTAGTTATAATTGTACTCTCATTTCTCGATGAAGACAATTTTTACAGCTTAACCGGCTTAAAATAAGCGGCTTAAAAACCGAACTTCGCTTCAACGTACTGCTTATTTATACCACTAGTAATAGTTCTTTATTATATTTTTATGTATTTACTACTTCAAGCTAAACGGTGGATACTGGTCGGTGGTAAGCAAGAAAGCATACGCCATAACTCGTAGACCCCACCTATTAACACCAACAACGAAGTCGAATAGATCTTTTGGATACCGTCCAGTAAATAGAATTGCGAACCAGGCAAGAATAGTGGCGAATATAACCCCAGCAGACAAAATCAACAGCACAACGTAGTGCGGTATAGCTAAGAACCACTTAACTAAGGGCATCCATCGTTTGAGATCTGTTTTTACGTCTGGGTATTCAATATCCAAGTGGACCGATTGCTTCTCTACCGTAGAAGGATAGGTATCGGTGAGTAGAAGCGCATACGCTCCAACCCTAGTAGAAAATCGGTTCAGCTCGAGGTTAAAATCGAACCACCAACGCGGGTAACGTCGTCGGAACAAAATCATTAAAACTGTCGCTAAAAACAACCCGGCAACGATGCCGCCACCGCTTTGGACCATCTGTTGGCCAGCTTCGTTTGTATATTCGCCACCACCGGTTGCAGTAAGTATCGCAAAAATAGCTATTATTGGTAAAGCTAAAATAAGTCGAAACAATGTCGTCCAACGGTTAAGTTTGGCTGGATAATCGATATTTAAAGTAGCTGGATACGGTTTAGTTTTTATGGCCATTTGCGGTTCTCCTTTAGCGTTACAGGGTGATGTGTTTATTGTACATCGAAAGGTAGGTTTGATGCGTAAAAATAGTGAAACCTCCTATTAGCGTGTTCAATATAAACCAAAATTATCGACTCGAATATCTTTGGCCGTAACTCCCGATTTTTCCAATAAAGCAAAGGTACTACTCACCATACCCGATGGGCCGGCTATGTAATAACTATGAGCCGTATTTCTGACAAGCGATTGCAATAATTTCTCGCGAGCTTTACGTTTCAAATCTTTAGTAACGATGTATTGAATCGAGATATTAGGCAGTCCACGCCTCCACTCGTTTAACTCATCCTGAAATAAAAACTCCTCGCTTTTATTAAGATAGACCAGTTGAACGTCATTTTTAGCTCGCATATCGAACATTTCTTTCAGCATACTTCTAAATGGAGCTATGCCGATACCGCCAGCAATAAGTACGCTGGAACGATTGTCGTTCAGATGAAATCCGTAGTCATTACCGTATTGGCTAATGTACATTTTATCGCCAGCCTGTACCGATTGCAGTTTCTTTTTGAAAGGGCTGATTCCCTCTCGGAACGAAAGGGTAAGTTCGTTTTCAGTGGGCGATGAAGATAACGAGTATGTCTTTCCCCCGCTATAACTTGTATCTACAAAATCTACATCAATCCAATCGCCCGCTTCATAAATAAAATTAATGGGTCGCTCGAATACAACACTTATAAACTCTGGGCTCTCCTGACGTAACTGCTTAACAAGCAGTTCAATTTTGACATTTTTATGCACCATCGGTATCTAACGTTACTCGTCTTAGTAGCTGGGCATTAACTGCGACAACCACTGTGGAGACTGACATAAGTACAGCGCCGAATGCTGGTGCAAGAACAATACCAAATCCGTACAGTGCGCCAGCTGCTAGTGGAATAGCAAACACATTGTATCCAGCTGCCCATACTATGTTTTGCTGCATCTTACTGTAGGTGGCTTTTGACAATTTAATTATTTTTATCACATCTTGAGGATTGCTTTTTACTAAGATGATATCCGCCGACTTTATGGCTACATCCGTGCCTGCACCAATAGCTATACCTATGTCAGCTTGCGTAAGGGCAGGTGCGTCATTAATGCCATCACCCACCATCGCAACTTTTTGTTTATTTTTTTGCAGTTCTTTAACTTTAGCGGCCTTATCTTCTGGCCTCACTTGCGCAAAATACAAATCTAAACCGAGTTGTTTTGAAACATAGGCCGCTACTTCATCAGAGTCTCCTGTTATCATGGCTGTCTTTATGCCCATTTCTTTAAGCGTCTTAATAGTTTGCCGAGACTGCTCCCGGACTATATCGGCTAAGCCCAATGCTCCAATAACTTGTTTACTCGAAATAATGTACACCTCAGTTTTGCCTTCTTTTGCGGCTTGTTTAACCAATTTGGCAATTTCGCTTGGAACAATCAACTTATTTTCTTCAATGTAACGGTAGCTCGCTGCAATATATACTTGATTATTACGGAGCGTGCCTCGTACGCCTAACCCAGGCAATGCTTTAAAGTGAGATAGCTTGTCTAGGCGTACATTTTGCTCTTCGGCTTTCTTGAGAATACCCTTACCCACGATATGTTCGCTATTTTGCTCAAGACTGCCCGCTAAATGAAGTATTTCTTTCTCAGAGTAGCCTTTCGCTGCCCATACATCCGTCACCCCGTGCTCACCTTTTGTCAGAGTACCTGTCTTATCAAATAGTACCCAATCTAGTTTGCGTGCTGCTTCAAGCGCAATTCTTTTTCGGACAAGCAAACCATTTTTGGCAGACAGAGCAGTTGATATTGAAACAACCAACGGAATGGCTAAACCTAATGCGTGTGGACAGGCAATAATCAAAACGGTAACTGAGCGCTCTAAAGCAAAGCTCGCATCTTTAGCTATCAACCAAAATACGAAGGTGGCGATAGAAGTTGCAATGGCTATAATTGTTAGATAAAAGGCGGCCTTGTCTGCCAACACCTGTGCGTTAGACTTCGAACTCTGTGCTTCACCGACAAGTCGCATAATTCCAGCTAAAGCCGTATCTTGCCCAAGCTTCGTAACTTTGACAGTTAGTGAACCATCTTGATTACCTGTGCCAGCTATCACTTCACCATCGATAGTTTTACTAACAGGCTTACTCTCGCCAGTTATCGCCGCTTCATCAACCGAAGAGCTACCATCGACAACAACGCCGTCAACAGGAATACTCGAACCAGGGCGTATTAACACTAAATCGCCAATTTTTAGCTCACTTACCATTGCCTGTTTCGGTTTGCCGTTAACTAACTTTTCAGCCTTGTCGGGTAACAATTTAGATATAGCATCGAGTGCGCTTTCAGCTTTCGCAACTGACGCCATCTCTAGCCAATGACCAAGCAACATAATCGTCACTAATGTCGCTAGTTCCCAAAAGAAACCTTCACCATCAATAAAAAACTGCGTCGCGACGCTGTAAACATATGCCGTAATAATAGCTAGGCTAATAAGTGTCATCATACCCGGCAATTTAGCTTTCAGCTCGCCCCACGCGCCTTTAATAAACACCAAGCCACCATATAAGAAGATACCCGTACTAAATACGAATGGAATGTACTCAGAACCTGTAAAGTTTGGCGGAGTAAAGTTAAACCAATGCTGTATCATCTGCGAATATACAACAACGGGAATAGTGAGCAATAGCGACAACCAAAACTTATCCTTAAACATCGCTACTGAATGACCGGCGTGTTTATCGTGTTCGCTATGCTGAGTTTGATGGTGTGCGTGGTGAGAGACTGCCATTTTAGTGGTTCATACCCGGCATAGACTCGCCTGAATCAGCAGAAACATAGCCCCATTCCATTTGCCATTTTTGCATTTGGGCAATCTCGGCTTTTTGTGCACCGATTATTTGTTTTGCTAAGTCCTTAGTTTCTTGGTGTTTTGCGTTCACATCTGCGTATTGAGACATACCAACGGCTTGCTGGTGGTGCTCTATCATCAACTCTAGAAACTTTTTATCAAAATCTGAGCCTTCGAGCGCTTCGAGTTCTTTACTCATGTCCATCATCGTACCGGACATTTCGTTGCCCATACCAGAGTGGCTCGCATGCCCGCCCATAGTTTTCTCATAGCCCCATTCAGCTTGCCACGCTTGCATTCTTACAAGCTCTTCTGATTGGGATTGCATAATATTTTGAGACAAATCGAGTATCTCTTTTCGGTCTGAACTCGCACCGGCCATTTCTGACATGCTAATAGCACCTTCGTGGTGAGCTAACATATCCGCAATGTATGCCTCATCGAAAGCATCACCTTTTAATGAAGCGTATTTGCTAACGTTCTCAGCATTACGTTCTTCGGTAGTTGACTGCGCGTTCGAGGGACGGTTTTCGATGGCATCACTCCTACCAATAGCATAAACAGCAAGCCCCGCCACAGCGACTGCGATAACGGTAGCGATAACAATTATAGTGTACTTATTTTTTTGCATAATTTCTCCTGGTTACATTAAGTTAATGTTTAAATTAAACAAAGCGTTCTTAAACACGAAATGCGTCATACAAAATATACGCTTTGGCTTAACAAGTAAGGCGGCGCAGTCAGCTCATCGTCGTCATCTTCGTTTTGAGGCAGAACAATAGCCGTGTCTCGGCTTACTACGCCAGAACGACACAGAGTCGCACAGGGGTTTGGTTCACCGGCACTATGGTTGTTGCTGTTCATTTCACTAGATGGCATTGCAATTGCAGCCGACGCGTGGCTAATAGAGATAAGTAAAAGAACGGCCGATAGTACCCATACATTTTTTAAAATTACTAAAGATTTAAGCATTATTTGCCCCTAACGTTTGTTAACTCATATAAATTAAGAAGTTCGTTGATTGCTTGTTCTTGGTCTTTTTCGGAATGAGAAGCAAGGCTTTCTTTTACATGAGTGCGTACATGGTTTTCGAGGATCAACTTGTTAAGTGAGCTAATTGACTTCTGGATAGCCAGGCTTTGAGTAAGTATGTCCATGCAGTAATCTTCGTTTTCGATCATTTTTTGGACACCACGCATCTGGCCTTCAAGGATCTTCGTACGATGCAGTGCCCGTTGTTTTAGCTCGTTTATCATTACTCTTAATTATACCCCCATGGGGTATCGTGTCAACTTAGACAGCCCTATCTATTAACACGCACAAGCACTCCCTCGTACGGTTTCAGTACAAGCTGAGCTTCTGAAAAATCTGGGGTAAAAGCCGGGTGCGTTGACATTACAACTTCTCCGGGTGAACCAATGTCTACTTTTTTTACTTCACTCGAGAAGTTCAATGCCACGATATATCCACCTTCAGATGATTGACGTCGGTATGTCAGTACTTGGCTAGGATTTTGCGAAGTCAGTTGGAAATCACCGTCTCTTAGCGTTATATCGTTTCGCCTGAGCGCCAATAACGCTCGGTACAATGTTAAAAATGAGTCGTTATCAGAAGTTTCATTTTTTACATTAAGGGTGGTGTAGTGCTCACCTACAGGCAACCATGGTTTTGCCTGGCTAAAGCCGGCGTACTGTTCAGCCGACCACTGCAACGGTGTCCTTTGTGGGTCGCGGCCCATGCCAATGCCTGGAGTGTAATTTCCAGCTGGGTCTTGCATTTCATTCGGCGCAATATCAGCGTTTTCCATCCCTAGTTCTTCACCATTATAAATAACTGGCAACCCAGGAAGCGTTAGCTGTAGAAGCGCTAGTAACCTTGCTTGTTCACTACCAAAACGTGATGCAATCCGTGGTTGATCATGATTTCCAAAACAATACAAAGGCCGTTCGTCTACGTGCAAAATATCCTGGAAGGAATCGATGAAACTTCCAAACGCATTTGCGTCCCACTGGCAATACATTCCTTGAAAATTAAAGGGCATACCGACACCAGGGTGTACGTCATAAAACGCCCGGTACTGTTCAGCAATGCTTAGGTTTTCCACGGGATAATCTTCAAAAATCATAATTCTGTCATCATACTTGTCGACTACTTGCGTTAACTCATTTAAAAAATCAAAAAGCCGTGGGCCATACTGGCTTCGGTTATGGACAAGGCTTTGGTATGGATCCTCAGTTGCTGAAGACTTCCCATACGTAACATTAATAGATTCGTCGCGGTACTGCGTATCTTTTGAAATATATCTCGCCACGTCAACCCGAAACCCATCAACCCCTATGTCTAGCCAAAACCGCAAAACATCCGCCATAGCTGCTCTTACATCTGGGTTATCCCAGTTTAAATCTGGCTGTTCTTTCAAAAAACTATGCAAATAATATTGTTGCGTGTCTTCATGCCATTGCCATGCAGAGCCACCAAAAGTACTCAGCCAGTTATTAGGGGCGGAACCGTCCGATTTTGCATCTTGCCATACGTAGTAATCTCGCTTAGAACTATTTTTGCTGCTTTTTGAATCAATAAACCATTCATGTTGGTCGGATGTATGGTTTGGAACAAAATCTACCATAACTTTTATGTCATAGTGATGGGCCTGGCTGAGCAGGTTGCGGAAGTCATTTAAAGTACCAAATAACGGATCAACATCGCAATAATTGGCAATATCATAGCCAAAATCAACCATTGGCGAGGTGTAAAAGGGAGATATCCAAATTGCATCTACGCCAAGTGAACCCACCGCACCTTTTAAATATTTAAGCTTGGTAGTTATACCGTTTAAATCACCAATGCCGTCCCCCGATGCATCATAAAAACTGCGGGGATATATCTGGTAGAGTGCGTTTACATTTTGCCATCTTTTCATATTTTTAAGCATAGCATACAACGGTTTTTAAACTGCTTGCCGGCACTACTATCGTGAAAGTGGTATAATAAAAGCTATATGAAAATTGCCATTATGGTGCGTGGTTTCCTACAGACACCCGTTCCTAACGATATTGCCTACTCTCCAGCTAAAATAGCTAAATCAATCGCCGAGGGGCTGACTAAAAATGGTCACACTGTTGATTTCTACGGGCCAGAAGGTACTAAATTAGAAGTTACCAATGTTGAGACGTGCAACTTACGCCCACTTGCTACAGAGATGGCCGAATTTGACAGCAAAGTTAGCACAACTGATTTGTTTTCGGACTATCGTTTTAGCCTATACGATAGTGTGATGGCTCGAACAATGCTTGAACGCGCCAAAGCCGGCAAATATGACTGCGTAATATTCAATCATTTTGAATCGGCATTGCCGCTGGCTTCTCTTTTTCCCGAAGTTCCAATTGTGTATATTTTGCATGATTTTATGGACGAAGAGCGCCGCGAAGCTATTGAATTCCATAGTTCACCAAATCAGTATTTTATATCTATCTCTAACAACCAACGCCGAAACGCCCCCGACCTCAACTATGCCGCCACTGTCTATAATGGTATCCATCCCGATTTTTTTGCCTACGAAGAACAAGCCGAAGACTATCTTATGTTCTCAGGTCGCATCACGCCTTCAAAGGGCGTAAAAGAAGCTGTGCAAGCCGCAATACAGTCTGGCCGACGCCTCTTAATTGCCGGCAGCCTATCAAAGCAAGATTTCTGGTATTTTGACGAAAACGTAAAACCATTTTTGAATGACAAAATTCTATTTCTTGGCATGCTCGACAAAGCCCAAATTATTAAATATTACCAAAAAGCTCAGGCCGTTTTAATGCCTGTCCAATGGGAAGAACCATTTGGGCTAACGATGGCTGAAGCCAATGCTTGCGGGACGCCAGTTATCGCTTTCAACCGCGGCGCCGTTCAAGAAGTTATTAAAAATAATAAAACCGGCTACGTCGTAGATAACTCTGCGGAAATGATACTTGCCATTAATAAACTAGATAAGATAAAGCGACAGGACTGCCACGACCACGCAAAGCGACATTTCAAAGAATCCAGAATGGTGAAAGATTACGAAGTAGCATTGCAAAACATTATTACTACTCATGCTGCAAAAACAGGTTCGTCGCCGTTTAGGTCTAAGAAAATAGCGAAGAGTATTAAGGGGCTGTCAAAGCGATTGATACGCAAGCCAAGCAAGATAGTTTTGAAGAAGAAAAAGTAAAAGGTGCCTGCCAAGGTGCGCCATAGCTACTCTCACTTTCTGTTACCCCAAAGTTCCCGTTCCTTCATACCAAGAACCGCTAAAGTGAGCGGCGCTGCCTACAAGTGCAATTTTCGGTTCTAAATCGGTTCGGCGTTCAATAACAAAACAGTTTTCATGAAGCACCCTACTCCTTACACTATCGGCAAAACTATTGTTGCGCCCCTAGCCAAGTGCTGTGCTTCAATTGCTGCATCTTCTGGTTGCCATTCTCTTTTAAGCGGGTTATAAATAGCAACTCGGTCGATAAGCCCCTTAATGCAATTTGCTCATAAATTAGTGGCATCAAGAAGCGTAAAAAATATTAACATATTTATAACAAAAAGCTAAGCGATACTTATTGACAAAAACTAATAAAAGTTTAATATATACTTATGGAAATCGAGCAAACAGAAAATATTGTATTATACAAATTTAATTGGATCGAACACGCAGTGATCAACGCGGTACTTAAACATCTCGACCGGC
>Ga0326733_1000203_pt1 | contig 18736 bp, 15 predicted proteins | sample 14_GP2_308_FD_207946 | JGI IMG/M metagenome (GOLD analysis project Ga0326733, IMG submission 207946) | Glacier ice microbial communities from Ngari, Tibet, China - 14_GP2_30.8 | ecosystem: Environmental > Aquatic > Freshwater > Ice > Glacier | place: China: Ngari, Tibet | collected 2018-07-17 | reverse complement strand
TCGAATTTGTCCGATGTGCTGCGGAAGCGCGCACAAATGAAGCTCAAGATCCGCGCGATGAGTTCGGAATCGAAAGCTTCAGCATATATCGTCGGCTCGCTACCGTTTTGCGTGTTTCTCCTCGTCTACATGGCCAACCCCAGTTACGTAGCCGCGTTCTTCACCGATCAGCGGTTGATGATTGCCGGGGCTGGCGGCCTGATCTGGATGTCGATCGGCGCCTTCATCATGGCCAAGATGGTCAACTTCGAGATTTAAGGGCCACAGCCATGACGACTTCCCCCACCCTTCTCGGCATCGACCTCATCTGGGTCGCAACCCTGCTCAGCGCGGTGGCGACCTTCGCCGTGCTGACCGCGATGTACGCCGCTACCACAGTGCGTGATCCCATGGCGCGCCGCATCAAGGCGCTCAACGATCGTCGCGAACAATTGAAAGCGGGGATCGTCGCATCCACCAACAAGCGCAAGAAGCTGACCAACAAGAACGTTGCCGCGGATCGAGTACGCGGCATCCTGGGCAGCTTCAAAATGCTTCAGGACGACCAGATCCAGAAGACCCAATTGCGCCTGATGCAGGCTGGCATCCGTACCAAGGAACTCGCATTCTTCCTTATTTTTGCGCGTTTCGTTTTGCCAGTCGTGCTTGGAATCGCGGCAGTCGTGCTTGTCTATGGTGTTGATTATTTCCCCGACTGGTCAGGGATGAAAAAATATGGAGCGGTCGCAGGCACACTGATCCTTAGCTATAAATCACCGGATCTGTGGCTGACGAACAAGGTCAAGAAACGCAGCGACGCGGTCCGCAAGGGACTCCCGGACGCGCTCGACCTACTGGTCATCTGCGCCGAGGCGGGACTTACCGTCGATGCCGCTTTCAATCGCGTGGCCAAGGAGTTGGGCAAGGCCTATCCGGAGCTGGGCGACGAATTCGGACTCACCGCGATCGAACTGGGCTTCCTCAATGAACGCCGCAATGCGTTCGAGAACTTTGCTGCGCGTGTCGATCTTGAGGCGGTTCGCGGGGTTGTGACGACCATGATCCAGACCGAAAAATACGGAACGCCACTGGCCTCTGCACTGCGCGTATTGTCGGCTGAATTTCGCAACGAGCGGATGATGCGTGCCGAGGAAAAGGCGGCCCGCCTGCCCGCGATCATGACCATCCCGTTGATCCTGTTCATCTTGCCGACCTTGTTTGTCGTCATCATGGGACCAGCCGCTTGCTCGATCGCCGACAGCGCTATTGGGTAAGCCTATTGTTCAGAACGAAGATCGCCATGCCCGGCAAGCCGCAGCAGCGCGCCTCGTTTCGGGAACGGTATGCGCGGCGAGCGGTTGAGGAGTGGCAATTACATCAGGGATCGTCACCATGCTCAACTTCACGTCGGATCAATGGGTCATCGTTGCCCTGATCTTCGTCCTCGGCTTGCTCGTCGGCGGGTTCCTTTTTTCGGGTGGTGGCCGCAAGTGGAAGCAGCGCTACAATAGCGAAGTCACGCGCCGCAGCGAGCTTGAGAAAACCCACGCACAACGCGAGAAAGAATGGCGTGAGCAGGACAGTTTGCGCAGCGCCGCGTCCAATAATCGCGACCGCGACGTGGTACGGGACCGCGATGTTCGCGACACTGACGGCGACGGCGTGCGCGACGCGAATGACCGGAACCCGGTCGACGACCGCCGACGCTAACCCTCGATCCGCGAAAAGTCCGCGACGCGATGCATCGCGTCGCGGAACCGCGCCAGAAGGTTCAGGCGTCTCGCTCGGATAGTGTCGTCTGTATCGTTGACGATCACCGCCTCGAAAAACGCGTCGATCGGCGCTCGCAGCGACGCCAGCGCGGTCATTGCGGCCGTGAAATCCTCCCCACGGATCGCGATTGCCACACGCGGTTCGGCAAGCTCCAACGCTGCGGTGAGCGCGCTTTCCTCCGCTGGGACGTCGGATGGCGCAGCTGAGCCGAGCGCCATCTGGGCAATAGCCTCGGCAATGGCGGGCTCCTCGACCATACTCAGCGGGTCTTCCTCACCGGTCTGCGGAATGCCCTGCTCGCCGCGCGTCGCCATGACGCGCGGCAAGTCCCATTTTTCTTTCTTGAGGATATTTGAAGCGCGCTTGTAGCCCGTGAGGAGGTTCGGGCCTTCCCCCGTCTCGACAAATGCCTGGAGCGCCGTCACGCGATTCAGCAGGCGCACGAGCTCATCTTCCCCGCCCAAAGCGAATACTGCATCAATGAGGTCGTGGCGGACACCGGCTTCGCGCTGTTGGGCTTTGAGACGGTCGGCGAAGAATGCCAGCAAATCTTGGCGCGGCGCTGTTCGCTCCGTCGGCATTTCGGACAACCTCCCGCCGCGAAACACTTGATTGAGAGGCAACTTGATCTCGTTTGCGATCACGAGTGCAATCACTCCGAGAGCTGCCCTACGAAGAGCAAAAGGATCCTTGGATCCCGTAGGCACCATGTCGAACGCGAAAAACTGAATCAGAGTATCCAGCTTATCCGCCAGGCTGACCGCCACAGTCACCGGCGCGGTCGGCACTTCATCGCCTTGCCCGACCGGCTTGTAATGGTCGCGGATGGCGTCGGCGACGGCGTCGGTCTCGCCTTGGGCGCGGGCTAGGTAGCCGCCGATCACGCCTTGCAGCTCCGGAAATTCGCCGACCATTCCGGTGACCAGGTCGGCCTTGCATAGCCGCGCCGCGCGTTCGGCCTGGTCGGCCAAAGCTCCACTCCCTTGCAAGGAGAGGCTTGGGGTGGGTTGAAGATCGAAAGCCTCGCGGTGCTTGGCACCCACCCCCGGCCCCTCCCTTGCAAGGAGGGAATGAGAAACAATGCCCTCCTCGACCAGCCAGCGCGCGAGCTTGGCGACGCGTTCGACCTTGTCGGCGAGCGTGCCGAGCTTCTCGTGGAACACGATTGCGGCGAGCTTCTGCGCTTGATCCTCGAGCGGGACCTTCAAGTCCTGCTGCCAGAAGAAACGCGCATCGCTTAGTCGCGCAGCAAGAACGCGTTCATTGCCGGCGATGACCGCCGTGCCGCCGTCATTGGCGTCGATGTTGGCGGTGCAGACGAAGTGCGGCGCAAGATTGCCTGCTCCGTCGCGCATCACGAAATACTTCTGGTTGATGCGTGCGCTAAGCACGATCACTTCCTTGGGCACGTCGAGGAATGCCGGGTCAAACCCGCCGAGCATTGGCACCGGCCATTCGGTGAGCCCAGCATTTTCGACGACCAGTCCCTCATCCTCGACAAGGTCGAACCCTGCCGCTGACGCCGCCGCCATCGCGCCCGCACGCACGATTTGCTCGCGCTCGGCGTGATCGACAATCACATGGCAGGCGCGCAATTTCTCGACATAGTCGTGCGCCCCACCGATCGTGATGATGCCGGGGTGGTGGAAGCGATGCCCGAGAGTCGCTGCGCCGCATGTCACCCCGTCGATTGTGACAGGGACGATCTCCGCGCCCAGCAGCGCGACGATCGAATGCAACGGCCGCACCCAGCGCAGGCTCGCGGTCGATGATGACGCGGCCCCCCAGCGCATCGACTTGGGCCAAGCGAAATCGCGCATCGTTGCGGCGACGATTCCGGCTAAAACCTCGGCGGTGGCGCGGCCAGGCTTGGTAATGGCCGCGAACCAGATCCCGTCGCGCTCCTCCAGCTGATCTTGAGTCAGCCCGGTCTTGCGCAGAAACCCCTCGATTGCTTGCGGTGGAGCCGAGCTGCGTGGGCCCTTTATTTCTTCGCTCACCGCCTCGGTCGACAGAGGCAATGCCGTAACGATCAAGGCCAGCCGGCGCGGGGTCGAATAGGTCGTGATCGCGCCGTGCGACAGCCCCGCCGAAGCAAGCGCTTCGGCCATCATCCGCGCCAGGTCCGAGCGCGCTTTTGCCTGCATCCGTGCGGGTACTTCCTCGGACAGCAGTTCAAGCAGAAAATCGGCGGTCGCGCTCATGCCGCATATCCCTTGTGCGTCATCCACGCCTCGCACGCGCCCTTTGCCAAGTCGCGCACCCGCCCGATGTAGGCCTGCCGCTCAGCGACCGAGATCACCCCGCGCGCCTGGAGGGTGTTGAAGATGTGGCTCGCCTTGATCGCTTGCTCATAGGCTGCGATCGGCACGCCGGCAGCTAGGCTGTTTTCGGCCTCCGCCGCCGCCATCTTGAACGCCTCGAACAGGCGCCCCGTATCGGCGACCTCGAAATGCCATTTCGACATCTGCTTTTCGGTCTCGAGAAAGACATCGCCATAGCTGAGGCCGTGATTGTTGAAGGCCAGGTCGAATACATTATCGACGCCCTGAATATACATTGCGAGCCGCTCAAGCCCGTAAGTAAGCTCGCCTGCGACCGGCTTGCAGTCGAAGCCGCCAACCTGCTGGAAGTAAGTGAATTGGGTCACTTCCATGCCGTCGCACCACACTTCCCAGCCAAGGCCCCAAGCGCCAAGAGTCGGACTTTCCCAATCATCCTCGACAAAGCGAATGTCGTGCTTGAGTGGGTCGATCCCGATCGCATCGAGCGAGCCGAGATACATTTGCTGAAGATCCGCGGGACTCGGCTTGATCATCACCTGATACTGGTAATAGGCCCCCAGCCGGTTCGGATTTTCCCCATAGCGGCCATCGGTCGGGCGACGACACGGCTGGACATAAGCGCACGCCCACGGGTCAGGTCCGAGCGCGCGCAATACGGTCGCCGGGTGAAACGTCCCCGCCCCCATCTCCATGTCGTACGGCTGGAGGATCGCACAGCCGCGCTCCCCCCAATAATGGTGAAGCGTCAGGATCAGGTCCTGGAAAGAAAGCGCTGAAGTCACTCATGCGCCCTAGGCGGCGGTCGCCAACAGGGTCAAGCGACCAACGTCGATGTAAGGTGTTGTTGACATCGAAACAGGACTCGTTATGTAAGGTTTCACTGACATCTGGTAAGGGTTAGCTGACAGTTATGGAGAATCGTCTGCGCGTCCTGCGTGCCGAATACGGCTGGAGCCAAGCCGATCTCGCGGCCCGGCTCGACGTCTCGCGCCAAGCGATCAATGCGATCGAGACGGGCAAGTATGATCCGTCGCTGCCTTTGGCATTCAAGATTGCGCGATTGTTCGATCAGCCGATCGAACAGATTTTTCTCGATGAGGTTCATTGATGATGGAGGTTGGAATGAAGTGCAGTTGGGCACAGCGCCTGTCGCCCCCGGTGCGGGTCGGCGTCACCCTGCTGCTGATTTTGGCCGTGGTTGTGATGGCAGGCATGATGCTCGGCTTTACCATGGCAGCGGTTGAGAAGGGCGGTCAGCACAAACTACTTTTCTATCTGATCTTAGCCGCGATGGTGGGTGTTGGCGCCCTGATCGTCTGGGCCCTCGTCGTCGTCATTCGTTCTTGGTGGTCGCCAGACGTCAGCCCGTATGATCGGCGTTATATTCGGATGTGGGCGATCTTGGGTGCGTGCGGCGTGCCGATCGGGTTCGGGCTCGTGCTTGTCTCGGATCATGAGAACCAAGGCAGCCTTGCGATGTTCGGCAATTCGCCGATCGATCCCGGCCTCGCCATCGCCCTGGCCATTGGCACGGCCGTCTTGTTTGCCGCGTCAGCCATCATCTACCATCGCACCGTCGACGATCATGAGGAACGTGCCTATTTATGGGGCTCAACGATCGCTTATTATTTCATTCTGACGGCATTCCCTGTCGCGTGGTTGCTTGCCCGTGGCGGGTTGATCGAAAAGCTCGGGATCGGCTCCGCTATCGCCATCCTTATGATGTCGTTGGTCGTACAGACAGCCGTATGGCTGCGGTTCAAATTTCGCTAACTATAGTTTCAGACTCAGGAGAGATTCGATGTTCAAGTTCGTGCGTAAGTTCACTGCGGCTAGCCTGCTCGCTTTGCCGTTCCTGCTCGGCACCACCGCGCTCGCCCAGACGGCCACGCCTTTGCCCGATGCCGAGCCCGCAATGTGGGTGGTCAAGGACCAGGACACCACAATCTATCTATTCGGGACTTTCCACGCGCTCGACGGCAAACGCAACTGGTTCAACGACGAGGTCCGCGATGCGTTCGATGCGTCGCATGAGGTCGTGCTTGAAATCATCACGCCCGACAACCCGGCGGATATGCGCCCGGCGTTGATGAAGCATGCGGTCACGCCCGCAAACGAGCCGACCTTGACGTCAAAGCTTTCGCCCGAAGGCCGCACGAGGCTTGCGGCGGTATTGGCCAAAAACAAGATGCCGCCTGTGGCACTCGACCGTTTCCGACCGTTTTTCGCTTCGGTTACCCTTGCCTCGCTTCAGTTCGGGGCGATGGGCATGAACCCCGAACAGGGTGCCGAAGCGGTCATCAGACGGGCCATGAAAGGCGGCACCAAGCAGCTTGGCGCGGTCGAAACGCTCGACGAACAATTTGCCTTGCTTAACGCCCTGCCCGAGGCCGAGCAAGTGCGTCTCCTTGAAGCAGCTCTCAAGGAAGACGGTTCGATGATAAAGGAGATCACGGCGATGCTCGACGCCTGGAACAGCGGCGATGCCAAGGCAGTGGCGAAGGCGATCCAGCAGAGCGACAAGGACAGCCCATCGCTGTACAAACTGATGTTCACCGAACGCAACGCACGCTGGGCGCAATGGGTCGATCGCCGTCTCGACAAGCCCGGGACTGTGTTCATGGCGGTCGGTGCCGGGCACCTTGCTGGCGATCGCTCGCTGGTCACGCTGCTCAAGAAGGACGGACACCAGGTTAGCCGGGTTCAGTAGGACGCTCAAACTTGCCTTGAGCGGCCTGTTTACGTATAGGCGCGCGCTTGCCCACCCATGGTCATCCCTGGAGGCGTGGTGGGGCATCAGGGCCTGATCGTTCGAGGTGAAAGCGCATTGCGCTTGAAGCAAGAGCGTGAATCAGTCTCTCAACAAAGACTTACGAAGGATTAAACAATGAGCGAACAGCTGACGCTGCCCGCCGAGCAACGCGAACGGGCTGGCAAGGGAGCCTCCCGTGAATTGCGTCGCAATGGCCGGGTACCCGCCGTGATTTACGGCGACAAGAAAGAACCGCTTTCGGTCCACGTCGAGGAAAAGCTCCTCGTAAAGATGATGTCGGGCGGGCACTTCATGAATACGGTCGTGATGGTCGATTCGGGCGGCCAGGCGCATCGCACCTTGCCCAAGGACGTCCAGTTTCACCCTGTGTCGAGCCGGCCGATCCACGTCGATTTCCTGCGCATTGGCGAACATAGCCAGGTCAACGTCAACGTCCCCGTCAACTTCACCGACGAAGAGGAATCTCCCGGCATCAAGCGCGGCGGCGTTCTCAATGTCGTTCGCCACGACCTCGAACTCATCTGCGACGCGGCCGAAATCCCCGAGCAGATCAATATTTCGCTCAAGGGCTTCGATGTCGGCGATTCGATCCACATCTCGGCGGTTCAATTGCCCAAGGGCGCGAAGTCGGCGATCGACGACCGCGACTTCACCATCGCAACGCTCGTTGCGCCTTCGGCGATGAAGTCCGAAGAAGGCGATGGCGAATCCGATACTGCGGCCGAAGTGCCGACCATTGGTGATGCAGCCGGCGACGACGACAAGGCCTAACGATACTCCCCTCCCGCCAGAGCGGGAGGGGCCGGGGGAGGGCCTGTGATGACGTTAAACGACGCCGTACAGGCCCTCCCCTTCGCCGCTCTGCGGCTCTTCCCCTGCCGCCCTGGCGGAAGGGGCTCATAATGCAAATCTGGGCCGGCCTCGGCAATCCGGGGACTCAATATGCGCTCCACCGCCATAACGTCGGCTTCATGGCGCTCGACGCGATCGCCGAGATCCACCGCTTCGGGCCGTGGCAGAAGAAATTTCGCAGCCTTACCAGCGAAGGCCGCATCGGGCCGCACCGCATCCTGCTGATCAAGCCGCAGACCTTCATGAATGCCAGCGGCGATGCGGTGCAGCAGGCGCTGCGCTTCTACAAGCTCGACGCCGACGCCTTGACCGCGTTCCACGACGAACTCGACCTTGCGCCGTTCAAATTGAAGGTCAAGCAAGGCGGCGGAACGGCTGGCCACAACGGCCTGCGCAGTATCGATGCTGCACTTGGCCCTGATTTTCGCCGCGTCCGCATCGGCATCGGCCACCCCGGGCACAAAGACAAGGTAACTCCATATGTGCTTGGTAATTACGCCAAGGCCGACTTCGACGACCTGTCAGATTTGCTCGGGGCGATCGGCGCCGAAGCCGAGTGGCTTGCAGCGCGCGACGACGTGCGTTTTATGAACGACATCGCCATGCGCCAGCAATCATGACCTGCCGTCCCCTGTTCGCGACCCTGCTTTACGAAGCCGAGTTGGGCAACGCATCGCTGATCGAGGAGCTTGCGCACAGCATTCGCACGCTGGCGAGCGACGATCAGGCTGGGCGCCGCTGGAGTCGTGACAAGGGCTACAAGGGCTATACGAGTTACGCCTCGCTCAACGATCTCCCGCGCCGCGACCCCGCCTTCGCCGATCTCGCCAAGCTGCTTACCAGGCACGCTTCCGCATTCTCGACTGAACTCGCTTTCGACCTTGCGCGCAAACCGAGGCTCGACAGCCTGTGGGTCAATCTCCTCAAGGCGGGCGGCCACCATTCGAGCCATCTCCATCCGCACAGCATCCTGTCCGGGACGCTCTATGTCGAAGCCCCCGGAGGGAGCGGTAATATCCGTTTCGAGGATCCGCGCTCGGGACTGATGATGGCCGCCCCCCTCCGCCGCGAAGACGCGCCAGACGCCTTCAAGCCCTTCGTCTCGATCACCCCCCGCCCCGGCCTGATCGTGCTCTGGGAGAGCTGGCTGCGGCACGAAGTTCTCCCCGGCATCGCCAAGGCCGACCGGCTCAGCATCAGCTTCAATTTCGCTTGAGCGGCACTTCCACGAGCCCAGGATATTCCCATTTATAGGGCACCCCTGTTTCACCGAGGATCGCGCGCACCAGCGCCGGAAACGCTGCCTCCGCGCGGACATCGTTGGCCATGATCAGCACGCATCGCCGCCGGGCCGCGATGCACACCAATGTATTTCCAGTGCTATCGTTATGCCCGCCTTTAAAGAAACCGCGCCCCTGCGGTCCGGTAAACGCGACCACGCCGAGCCCCGCAGCGAGTCCGGGCCAGCGCTCGCCAGGAGCGGCTTCCGGCGCCAAGGTCGGAAATTGCTGGCGTGTCGTAATCGTCAGTTGGGGCCGCGACAGCGAAGCACGTGATTTTTTCGAAAGCCCCCATCCGCGCGCTATCGCCGCACTGAATTTTGCCAGGTCATCGATCGTCGTGTCCATCGACCCCGCTGCGCGGACGCGTCCGCGCTCGTCATGGGCTTCAACGCTTCCGTCGGCTTTCCACCCATCGGCAAGGTTGGCAGCGAACGCGGGGCGCCATTTAAGGCTGGTCGATGACATCCCGAGCGGGTCAAAGATGCGGCGTTGCAGCTCCCCCTCGGTGTCGAGCTTGAGGCCTTCATCAAACGCGAATTGGAGCAGCATCATCGCTTCGCCAGAATATGCGTAACGTGCACCGGGTTCGAAGTGGAAGCGCAGTTTGCTGTCAGGTTCGAGAAACGCGAAATTAGCGAAGCCGCCGCTGTGAGTAAGGACATGGCGCGGGGTGATCCGCCGCCACCTCTCGTCCCCCCTCAAGTCCGCCCAATTGCCGTAAGCGCTCAGATTGCCATAGTCGGGCAGCGGCTTTGGCAGCAGCGCCGCGATCGGGCGATCAAGCCCCAGCTTGCCCTCGTCAACCAACATCATTGCATAATATGCAAAAACCGTTTTGGTCAGCGACGCACCGTACATTACCGTTGTTGGCGTGAGCGGGTCGCCTTTGGCGTTACGCACACCGAACGCCTGAACCGATCGTACTTGTCCTTCGTCGATGACCGCGACAGCAAGCCCCTTGGCGCCGGTCTCAACCATCGCGCGCGTTGCGAGGTCTGCGATCCGCGCTCGGTCTGGAAGCCCCGCCTGGAGCGGAAGCGCCGCGCCGATCGCTATCATCGCTACTGCAACCCAACGCGCCTTGCCCATCGCCGCCGCCCCCCGCTTCGGGCATCATCGCCTTGCGCGCGGCGCATGGCAAGGTCGTCTTACGCCGCCAGCGCCATCTGGTCGCGGCCGCCTCGCTTGGCTGTGTAAAGTGCCCGATCGGCTTGTTTGAGCGCAAAATCCGGGCCGCGCCGGTCGAGTGAGGCAACCCCCCCGCTGACCGTGACCCTGATCGACTCGCCGCCAACCTTGGTCACCGCTCTGGCCATCTCGGTGCGCAGCCGATCGCAAATGATGAGCGTTATATGAACCGGGGTTCGGTGAAACAGCACGGCGAACTCCTCCCCGCCGACGCGCGCGATCGAATCGCTGTCGCGTACGACCCGGCGCAGCACCTTGGTGAATGTCCGCAGCACCTCATCGCCGGCATCATGCCCATATTGGTCGTTGACCCGCTTGAAACGGTCGATGTCGAACACCGCGATGCAATCGTCAGACTCCTCCCCCCGGACCGCCATGCACCGGTCGATCGCTGCCTTGAACGACCGCCGATTTGGCAGGCCGGTAAGGGGATCGGTCATTGCTTCCGCAACAAGGCGGAGTTCGTTGTTTTTCCGTGCCGAAATGTCGCGTGCGAAGCTGAGCACGCTTTCGACACGGCCGTGCTCGTCGCAGATAGCGCGGCTTTGCGTCTCGAACCATCTTGTCGATCCGTCAGCCGACAGACCAAGATATTCGTAGGATTGAACCGCGCCCCCCGCCGCCACGACGGCCCGATGAGCGGCGATCGTCTGCGCACGATGCTCGGCGGCGACAAGCAAAACGCTATTGCGCCCCACCAGGGCTTCGGGCGAATGCCCGGAGAACATGGCAATCGAGGGTGAAATATAGCGAATTCCACCGTCTATCTCGAGGTGAAGCAAGACATCGGTCGAATTGTCCGCAAGGACGCGAAAGCGCGCCTCACTGCTGCGAGCCTCACGATGAAGCCGCGCCCGGTTTTTGAGATCGGCGACCACGGGAAGCGCGGTCAGGACGGTCGCGGCCAAATACAACTGAAAATATTGCAATTGCCCGCGAAGCGGCGCGTCAACCAGCATTGCCGGTCCCAACCCCAAGACGGTCGCTCCGCCGCCGATCAGCGCCAACAATACGATGGCGATGATCGTTGGTGCCTCCCCGGCTCGGAATGCGATGATGATGATGGGCAGGATTGGCAGGAAGAGCAACGGCAGCGCATGCTGGGTGAACACTGTGACCGAAACGCCGACCATGAGCAGCAACAGGGCCAATGTTTCGGCAATCTCGTACCGCGCCGTGGCGGCAAGCTTGCGCCACACATGGCTGCGCGCAATGGTCATCACCAGCGGCGTGAAGGTGATGTTGCCGAGCGCATGGCCGGTCGCGACATCGACGACCCCCGCCATCACTGGCCTGCCCATCCACGACAGAATCATTCCCGCCATGAAAGCGGCGAGCAAGGGCGCGACGATCCCCGCCGCGAGCACGAACTGCCACAGTGAACCCAGCGACCCGAGCATCCGATCGCGCCGAACGTTGCGGCGAAGCATCCACGCCGCCGTGACCGCCTCCGCAGTGTTGAGCAGGATGAACAGGGGGGCGACTTGCCAGCCAAGCCCAAACAGGCTCGTCGCCGCTGCACTGGCGATCATGCATGGAACGATCGAATACATCCATCGCGAACGCGGCGTGCGCACCAGATCGGCGATCAACAAAGCGCACGCGCCCCACAGGAAGCGATGCCTCCTTCATATCCGGTCAGCCTCAAGGCCAGCGACGCCGCCACAAAATATGCGATCGCAAGCGGGATTTTGGCCAAGGCCAAAGAAGCATCCATGGCGAAAGCATGCCCCAGACTCAGCAAGCATCCCCTTGCAACCATATCCACATCGGATCGATCGTTCGAAGACGTGCCATCCCCTGTGGGCTTCGCTCGCGCGCTAGCCAGCGGCGAGCAGCGCCGCTAGGGACCGCGCGACATCAACAGAAAGTGCAATCATGGGTTTTCGCTGCGGCATCGTCGGCCTGCCAAACGTCGGCAAGTCGACCCTCTTTAACGCCCTGACCGAGACCCAGGCAGCCCAGGCGGCCAATTATCCGTTCTGCACGATCGAACCCAACGTCGGCCAGGTATCGGTGCCCGACCCCCGCCTCGATGCGCTCGCAAAGATCGCCGGCTCGGCCAAGATCATCCCGACCCAGCTGGGCTTCGTGGACATCGCCGGGCTCGTCAAAGGTGCGTCGCAGGGCGAAGGACTGGGCAATCAGTTCCTCGGCAACATCCGCGAAGTCGACGCCATCGTTCACGTCCTGCGCTGCTTCGAGAATGACGACATCCAGCACGTTTCCAACCAGGTCGATCCGATCGCCGACGCCGAAGTGGTCGAGACCGAATTGCTCTTGTCGGACCTCGAAAGCCTCGAGAAACGCGTTCCCGCTCTGCTTAAGAAGGGTATGCAGGGCGACAAGGAAGCCAGGATAGCCGCGTCGGTCCTTGGCCAGGCGCTCGAACTGCTGCGCGAAGGCAAGCCCGCGCGCCTCACCGTGCCCAAGGACGAAGAAGAAACCCGCCACTTCGCCCAAGCCCAGCTAATCACCGCCAAGCCCGTGCTCTACGTCTGCAACGTCAACGAAGACGACGCCGCCAACGGCAATGAGCTGTCCGCCAAAGTGTTCGAGAAAGCCAAGGCCGAAGGCGCCAACGCGGTCGTCGTTTCAGCAGCGATCGAGGCTGACCTGGTAACGATGGACATGGACGAACGCCTCGTCTTTCTCGAGGAAATGGGGCTTCACGAAACCGGCTTGGCGCGCGTCATCCGCGCTGGCTACGACCTCCTCCACCTCATCACCTTCTTCACCGTCGGCCCCAAGGAGGCACGCGCCTGGACGGTCGAGAAAGGCTCGAAAGGCCCGCAGGCCGCAGGCGAGATCCACAGCGACTTCGAGCGCGGTTTCATCCGCGCCGAGACGATCGCCTACACCGACTATATCGCGCTGAATGGCGAAAGCGGGGCGCGCGACGCCGGCAAGCTGCGCCAGGAAGGCAAGGAATATGTCGTCGCCGACGGCGACGTTTTGCACTTCAAGTTCAACGTCTGAGCATCAAGGCCATCGCGCGCAGTCCGCGATGGCTGTTGCGTCTAGAATTTGGCTCCAAAGCGCAGTCCAAATGTTTGCGGCCGCCCGGGCACGACATGCGTGCGCGTGCAGATGCTGCATGACACGAACCGCGACAAATCGTTGCGCTTGTCGAACAGGTTCGATGCATAGGCTTCGACGTTGAACCGGCTCCAGGTATAGCCCGCCGCCAAATCGACCAGGACATATTTTCCCAGCCGGCCCAGATAGCTGTTCGGGTCCGTCCCCCCCAGGTCGCGGCGGATATCGACCCCCGCCGAGCTTTGATAGCTGAGGCTAGACTGGACGTGCGCCCGGCCCGGCCCGGTCAGCCATGCGTAACGTGCGGTGGTCGACGCCTTGAACTTGGGCGTCACTGGAAGCCGGCTCCCGTCGGGCGTCACGGTGCCGCTGTCGGTACAATCTCCATCGTCAAGGATGCTGCTGCAGATGTTGCCCTCGGTCTTGGCGTCGGTGAAAGCGGCGGCTGCGGTGAGAGACAGCCCGCCGTTGTTATAGCTGACATCGCTCTCGATTCCGTTGATAACAGCGTCGCGACCATTCTGGATCACAGTCAGACTGTTTTCGCCAAGGAAGCTGAACTGGAACCCCTTCCAGATCTGGTGGTAAACCGCACCGTTCCACCGCACCGGGCCGAACGAAGCCTTCCAGCCCGCTTCGAAATTGGTCAGATAGTCGGGCTCATAAGCCGGCGCATCGGGCTGGCGATTGATGCCGCCGGGACGGAAACCGCGCGACCAGGTGCCATAGAACATCAAATCGTCATTGGGTCGATATTGCGCGCTTACCCGGTGGGTAAAGCCATTGCCCTTGCTTCGACGAGGGACGAGCTTGCCATCAATGACGTTGCCGACGTTAGTGCACGGCGTTCCATCGACCCCGCCCGCTGCAAGCGCGCTGCCGCGATCCCGGCGCAGCTGCAGACCGTTGACTGTCAGGCAGCGATTGAAGCCGCTGCTGAACCCGCCGGGATTATCCGGCCCGAAACCCGCAAAACCGAACAGAGAATTGTCATATTTGAATAGTCGGCCACCGCCGATGAGCGTCAGCTTAGGCGAAATATCGAACGTCGCCTCGCCGAACAACGCGTAATCCTTGTCCTTGCGTTCCTGCTTGGTCAGCCAGATCGTGCCCGCATATTCGGGGACTGACAGGTTGGCGGCCAGATCGGCGACTTGGTAATCCTGGAAGATGTCGTTCGTCTGGCGTTGATAGAAAGCGCCGACCAGCAGCCGGAGCGGCTTGTCCTGAGGCGATGCAAGACGCAGCTCATGGCTCATCTTCTTGAAATGGTTCGTGCCTGTGATCTGCTGGCGCGGGTTGATCGCATTGCCCGCATCGTCACTGTAATTCTGATAGTCGAGCAGCCCCTCCAGGTCAGGGGTCGTGTAATAGGACTCATAGGCGTCGGTGTAGTCGGAATAGTCGCTGGTGCTGAAGGTCGGTCGGTTGAGATACGCGCCGGCATAGGTCAGGTCGAAATTAGCAATCTTGCCTTCGACCGTCAGTGCGGCTTGCGTGAACTTGTCGCGGCTCTTTTCCGGAATGAAACGCTGGGTCTCGAGGTCGCCCTGGTCTTCGTCGGCGAAGAAAACGCCGCTGACCTTCTGGTTCTGGTGGATGATGGTCGGCGTGACCGTCCAATTGTCGTCAAGGTCGATCTTGAGCGCGGCGCGACCGCCATAGACGGTCAGATCGTTGAAATTATTCTCGACGAGGTCGCGATTGTCCGAGACGAAGTCGGCGCCGTCAGGATTGAAATAGGAACGCGTCCCCGCAACATTGTCGATATATCCTGCGTCGCGCTGATAGAATCCGACCACGCGAAGCGCGATCCGGTCGGCGATCGGCAGGTTGATGACCCCTTCCGCGCTTCCGCCAATCCCGCCGTGACTGACCCGGTTGAGATCACCGTCGATCCGGCCCGATGTTTCGCCGAGCCGCGGCTTGTTGGTGATGATGCGGATCGTGCCAGCCTGGCTCGAAGCGCCGAATAATGTGCCTTGAGGCCCGGCAAGGCTTTCGATCCGCGCAATGTCGTAAATGTGAACGTCGAGCGTTCCGCCGATCGTCGTGACCGGCTGTTCATCGAGATAGGTGCCGACCGAGGGCAGTGAGCCCGAGTGATTGCCGTCGCCGCCGGTCGCGACGCCGCGCATATAGACGACGGTCGATCCGGGCTGGGCGGTCTGGAACGACACCGACGGCAATTGCTTGGTATAATCTTCGAAGTTCGAGATATTGAGCTGGTCGAGGCGGCGGGTGCCGATTGCCTGGATGCTGGCGGGAACATCCTGGAGGTTTTCCTCACGCTTGGTTGCGGTGACGACGATATCGACAGCGTCACTGTCGTCCTCAAGCGTGGTCGCCGGGGTCGAGGTCGTCGTTTGCGCCGCCGGAGCCGCGGTCTGCGCAAACGCGGGGGAGCCAAGCGCGCTCGACGCAAGCAAGCCCAGCGTTAGTGCGCGCATGTTCAGTTCGATCATCAAAAATCCCCCAGAAATCGTGCATGTATTGCGCCACGATGGGGTCACGGTGTCAATGGCGAAGCCGCTGAGGCGGCGCACTTGCAACAAACATGCGTGCGACCGTGCTTTTCAGGTCGCTATCGGGATCGGATAATCGTTCACAGCATCCCCGAGCGCTTCCTTCAACGGGCCAAGATACTCGTCATAGCGCTGCCACTCATCGGTCGCGTTTCGATAGATCGGTTGACGGACCTGTTCAGAACTTGCCGTGCGCACCGCGCGTTCGGTCTCATAGAATGACAGGCAGGCGGGCTCGAACACTAGCCCGAGATGATCGAGCAGCGCCCGCACTTGCGCCTCGGTATCATCGACCATTTGCTCATAAAAAACGCGATGAACCTTGCCCGGCATCACGGCGTCGACATGCGCCATCATCCGCACATAGTCGGAATAGTAACGACCAACGTCGGCCAGATCGTACGTAAATGGCTGGCCGCGTGCAAAATGCTGGCGGTAGTTCGAGAAACAACAGCCCAAGGGATGACGGCGCGCATCGATAATCCTGGCGTTGGGCAAGATCAGATGGATGAACGGGACGTAAAGCCAGTTGTTGGGCAATTTATCGATAAAATAGGGTCGTTCGGTGCGCCGCTGGACCGCCGCGCGCCTGAGATATTCCTCGCCCACCGCGGTACGTTGATCGGCCGAGAGATCAAGCGCACCTTGCGGATAGCCTTGTGTCTTGCGGGCAAGCGAAGGAATATCGGGCAATTCCGACGTGCCTTCGACGAGCGAGTGCGACGACAGTATCTGTTCGATCAGCGTCGATCCAGCGCGCGGCATTCCCACGATAAAGATCGGGTCGGGCGCCGCACTACCACCCGGCCGCGCCAAAGCATCGGCGCCAAATGCATCGATCGCCCGTTCGACCCCCGCAGAAACATGCGCGGCATCGTAGGGCAAGCTCTTGCGGCGAAGTGCATTGGCCGCGGCATAATGACCAAAAGCCTGGGCGCTTTCCCCGGCGTCGTGCATCGCCTTGCCGAGCGCGAAATCAAGGTGAAAACGATCCTCGTCGCCAAGCCCCATGCTCGTCAATGCCAGGCGCATCGCCGCAATATCGGCCTCGTCAAACTTGACCGTCTTCAAATTTGCCAGGCTGAACCAGGCCTCGCCCAGCGTCGGCTTGAGCGCGATAGCCTCGCGGTAAGCGGCAACTCCCTCGGCCTGCTTGCCGACAGTCTTGAGCATGTGTCCAAAACTCAGCCACACTCGCGGTTGCTTGGGCGCGCGCTTGAGCACCTCCTCATAAATGACGATCGCTTCCGCAAAGTCGCCCAACCGCGCAACCGTCGCGGCCTTGAGACTGAAGTGCCCAATCTCGTCGCCTTCCTCCTCGAACAATCGATCGAGCATTGGCAGCGCCTCCGCCGCGCGCCCGGTCCGCCCCAGCACCATCGCCAATTGCGCGCGCGCCGCGGTAAAGCCCGGAGCAATCTCGATCGCCCGGCGCAACAAATGCTCGGCATCGCCGTGCCGCCCAATCCGCCACGCCAACTCCGCAAGCATGCGCACCGCGCGCGCATCGAACGGGTCCTCCTTCAGATGCGCCTTGAGCAAGGGTTCGGCGCGCGACAGATCATTGTCGTACAGCGCCAGCGCGGCCTCCATGAGGCGGGGAGGCCAGCGGCCGGGCGTGGGAGCACAAGTCGACACCTGCGTTCCTTAGCTACCCGCAAGGTCGTTCGCCAAGCCTGCTTCCGTCAAAGGGACTTCCAACCGGGCAGCCGCACGGGCATGATCGGGCCATGCCGCGCCTGCCGTCCCCTCTCAACCGCAGGCCCGCGGCCACCCCTGGTCGTGACGACGTGCTTCGTGTCGCCAAGGCCGCCTTGATGGCAGGCGACCCGGCACGCGCCCAAGCCGTCCTCGCAGCACCACTGCGCCTCAACCCCGATGACCCGGCGATGCTGAGCTTCGCCGGTCTCGCTCATCGCGGCCTGGGCGATACGCTCGGCGCGCTTCGCTTGCTCGAACGGGCGGTCGCACTTGCGCCCGACCTCACGCCGACCCGCCTCGCCTTGGCCCAGACCATGATCGATGCACATCGACCCCGGCCTGCCTTGGCGATGCTCGACGCTCTGCCCGATGCCGCGCAAGATTCGCCTGCCGCCTTGCTCGCCCGTGCCGCGGCACTCGGGGAAGTTGGCGACCAGCCGGGCGAAGTGGCCGCCCTGCGCCGCCTGGCCGCAATCGATCCCGACAACAGCATCGTGAACCTACGCTTGGGGCACGCCTTGCGAGCTATGGGGGATAGCAAAGCGGCGTTGGGGCAATATCGTTCGATCCTCGCCGATCATCCGACACATGGTGCCGCGTGGTGGAGTATCGCCAATTTGGTCCCGTCGCGGTTCGATGCCGCCGACCATGCCACGATGCGCGATGCCCTCGCTTCCCCGACGCTGAAGGACGAGGATCGAATCAGGATCGGCTTCGCCTTGGCGCGGTTCGAAGAGGGTGGCGGTGATGATGAAATCGCGTTCTCGCTATATGAAGAGGCCAATCTTAATCGCCATCGCCAGTCGCGCTTCGACCCCGACAAATATGAGCAGCGACTGACGGCCTCATCCAACCTTTACACGAAAGGCTTTTTCGCTCGCCGCACCGGCCATGGCTGCGCTTCTGCGGCGCCGGTGTTCATCATCGGCATGCATCGCTCGGGATCGACCCTGATCGAGCAGATGCTCGCCAGCCACCCGGACATCGAAGGCACGTCCGAGCTGCCGCATATCAATCAGCTGGTGCGCGAACTCACGCGCGATGCCCGCATGGCCAACCGCAGCATCGAGCAGCACATCGCCTCGCTCGATGCGGCCGCGGCGCGCAGCTTGGGCGAGGACTATCTTGCTCGCGCCGCCGCACACCGCCACGGCGACCAGCCGATGTTCCTCGACAAGATGCCAAGCAATTGGGCGCATTCAGCCTTTATCCGCCTGATCCTTCCCAAGGCCCGGATCATCGACGTCCGCCGCCACCCAATGGCATGTGGCTTCTCCAACTTCCGCCAGCTTTACGCCAGCGGGATGGAGGAAAGCTATTCGCTGGCCGACTGGGCGC
>Ga0326733_1000202_pt1 | contig 18819 bp, 25 predicted proteins | sample 14_GP2_308_FD_207946 | JGI IMG/M metagenome (GOLD analysis project Ga0326733, IMG submission 207946) | Glacier ice microbial communities from Ngari, Tibet, China - 14_GP2_30.8 | ecosystem: Environmental > Aquatic > Freshwater > Ice > Glacier | place: China: Ngari, Tibet | collected 2018-07-17 | reverse complement strand
GTTCACATGGGCGACGGCGCGTTGACCGACGTGGGCAAATTGACCGTCACCAAGGACGGCAAGGTAACCGAACTCGCCGCCAAACATATCATCGTCGCCACCGGGGCGCATGCGCGCGAGCTGCCCTTCGCCGAGGCCGATGGAGAGCGCATCTGGACCTACCGCCATGCCATGGTACCCAAGGAAATGCCGACCGACCTCCTCGTGATCGGCTCGGGTGCGATCGGGATCGAATTCGCCAGTTTCTTTAACGATCTCGGCGCGAAGGTAACGGTGGTCGAAATGCTCGACCGGATCGTGCCGGTCGAAGATGTCGAAGTGTCCGACGCACTGGGCAAATCACTGATCAAACAGGGGATTGCGATCCTTACCGGGGCAGGGGTCGAGAGCCTCAACGCCGACGCCAGTGGGATCGCCGCCAGGATCAAGACCAACGACGGCCAGATCGGCGAACAGCACTTTTCACATTGCATCGTCGCGGTTGGGATCGTCCCCAACACGGCAGATATCGGGCTCGAGAAACTCGGCGTGGAGATGGACCGCGGTTTCCTCAAGACCGACCCCATGTGCCGCACGAACGTCTCGGGAATCTGGGCGATCGGCGACATCACCGCGCCGCCGTGGCTGGCCCACAAGGCGAGCCACGAAGGCGTCATCGCTGCCGAAGCGATTGCGCAGGAGCTGGGCAACAAGGACGTCCACCCCCACGCGATGGACCCGCGCAACATCCCCGGCTGCACCTACTGCCACCCGCAGGTCGCGTCGGTTGGGCTGACCGAAGCCAAGGCGAAGGAAGCCGGGCACGAGGTCCGCGTCGGCAAATTCCCGTTCGTCGGCAATGGCAAGGCGATCGCGCTGGGCGAGGTCGAAGGGTTCGTGAAGACCGTGTTCGACGCAAAGACCGGCGAATTGCTCGGCGCGCACATGATTGGCGCCGAAGTCACCGAGCTGATCCAGGGCTATACCGTCGGCAAGACCGCCGAACTGGTCGAAAGCGACTTCATGCGCACCGTCTTCCCGCATCCGACCTTGAGCGAAATGATGCACGAGAGCGTGCTCTCCGCTTATGACAAGGCAATCCATATCTGATGCAAAGAAAAGGCTGTCCTACAGCTTATCGAATGTGCATCATGCGGACTCGATGAACGGCAGGCCTTAGCGCGCGAGGTTTGCTGCCCATCGTTTGAAGCTCGACCAAATTGCGCAATTCGATTTCGTGGTATCAGCTTCATCATCTTCGCAGACGGAAACGAGACATGCGCGGCGTTGCGACAAGGGGATTTGCGTGTATCGAGTCATTGGGGCCGCGTTGGCGGCACTCTTCTTCGCTTCGCCTGCTGCCGCCGAGAAAGTGGTCGTCACCGCCGACCGATATCTTGATGTTCTGACCGGGCGCTATGTCGATCAACCCGCGATTTTCATCGGTGACGACGGTCGGATTACCAGCATTGCCGACGCCCGCACCGTCCGCTGGGGCAGCGACGTCCGCCACATCAACCTTGCCGGCAAGACGCTTGTCCCCGGGTTGATCGACATGCACGTCCACCTCGACAGCCCGGCCGACATCGGCGGCTATCGCGGGCTCGAATATACCGACAGCTTCTTCGGCATGGCAGCGGTCGGCAATGCTCGCGCCATGCTCGATGCCGGCTTCACAACGGTGCGCAACGTCGGATCGGGCAATCGCAACGACATCGGCCTCGCCCAGGCCATTCGTGACGGCTATGCGGTTGGGCCGCGGATCGTCCCCGCCGGCCACTCACTCGGCGCCACTGGCGGTCACTGCGACAGTACCTTCCTCCCTCCCAGTCTGGAAAAGGCCGACAAGGAAGAAGGAGTTGCCGACGGACCTGAGGAATTCCGCTACCAGGTCCGCCGCCAGCGCAAATATGGCGCCGAAGTGATCAAGGTGTGCGCCACCGGCGGGGTGTTCAGTCGCAACACCGAACCCGGCCAGCAGCAACTATCCGAGACCGAACTTCGCGCCATCGCCGACGAAGCGCATCAATGGGGCCTGCGCGTCGCCGCTCATGCTCACGGCGCCGATGGCATCAAAGCCGCGATCCGCAGCGGGATCGACACCATCGAGCATGCCAGCTTGGCCGACGCTGAGGCCATTCGCCTGGCCGTCGCTCGCCCGCGGCCGGTGTGGTTCGCGATGGATATATACAACACCGAATATACCCAGTCCGAAGGCAAGAAGAACGGCACGCTCGAGGATAATCTGCGTAAGGATCGCGAGATCGCCCAGGCCCAGCGTGACAACTTTCGTGCCGCACATAAGGCGGGGGTGCGAATGGTCTTTGCCAGCGATGCCGGCGTCATGCCGCACGGCCAGGTCGCACGCCAGTTTCAGACAATGGTGACCTTCGGCATGTCTCCGCTCCAGGCGATCCAGGCGGCGACCCGCAACGCCGCCCAGGCTCTAGGACGCGAAAAGGATGTCGGAGCCATAGCGGTCGGGCGCTTCGGCGACTTCGTCGCGCTGACGGGCGACCCCATCCAAAACATCCGTCTGCTCGAAGCGCCCTCGGCGGTGATCAAAAGCGGTGTGTTGATCGAACGAAATCGCTGAACCCGAAGGCGCACTTGACCGTTGATCTCCGTGAAGGAGAGAATCGATGGCAAGCGACACGGTGACGGACGGGGACAGCAACAGCGAGCAGGCAGAGACCCGCAAGGATTTCGATGCGGCGGTCAACATGAGTGCGACCGAAATCGAACATTGGCTCGAACGCGACGAAAGCCGTGAAGTGGGCTGGAAGGGCGCTGACGGCAAAGGCGATGGCGAAAGCATTGGCCATGCCAGCGGCCGTGAGATCGTGCGGATCAAGTCGGCAAAGGTGTCCGACTTCACCCAGGCGGATTACGACCATATGCGCAAGGTCGTCGGTTATGTCGCTCGGCACTCGAAGCAACGGCCCGCCGATCCAGAGCATTCACGCTGGCGCTATAGCCTGATGAACTGGGGTCACGACCCAATGAAAAAGGGCTGACAAACGCTTTGTCTGACGTCGCTTTCAGGAACGAGCAAGCGCTGACGCGCGTTGCGCTTTTACCCTGAGCAATACCCAAATAGAGGAACTTGCAATGCGCCTTACCTTGATCGCCGCTGCGGTGAGCCTCGCAATCTCTACCGCGGCTTGTCAAAAGACCGTCGAAGACAATGCCGCGGATACTGCCGCAAATAATTTGGCGATGAACGATACGATGATGGACGATAGCATGGCCAACGACATGAACACCAACGGCATGGCGATGGCGCCTGCATTGGCCAGCGATTTCGTTGCAACCATTGCGGCCAGCGACATGTTTGAAATTGCTTCGGGCAAGCTTGCGCAGTCGATGGCGACCAAGGAAGAATGCAAGAAATTTGGCACGATGCTGGTCGCGGACCATGGCAAGTCGACCGCCGATCTTAAAACCGCCGCTGCTGCGGCAACACCGCCGGTCACCTTGCCGACGGGGTTGCCGGCTGAATTGCAGGCGAAGCTCGACGCGCTCAAGGCCGCCAAGGGCGCCGAGTTCGACAAGCTTTTCATCGAACAGCAAAAGGACGGTCACAAAAAGGCACTTGAGGCGCTGAAGTCTTATGCTTCTGGCGGGGACGTTGCTTCGCTCAAGGCCTTTGCTACCAAGGGTGCTCCCGTAGTCCAGGCACACCTCGACGAGCTCAACGCAATGAAGATGTAATTACTTCATGGCCGGAGCAGACGATCGCTCCGGCCAGAATTGAACCATAAGGGGCAAAGCCCGATCGGAGCAAAGACGTGAAGGGCTTTAACGACAATATCGAGACACTAACGGCTGGAAACGCGGATTTTCGCCATGTGCTTTACACCGGCAAGCATTTGCAGCTTGTGCTGATGACGCTTCAGCCAGGCGAGGAGATTGGCTCCGAGGTCCATGACGGGATTGACCAGTTCTTTCGCTTCGAAGGCGGCGAGGGCGTCGTCGACATCGATGGCGTCGAGAACAAGGTCGAGGACGGAAGCGGGGTCATCGTCCCATCGGGAGCGCGACATAATGTCCGAAACACGGGTGTTTCGCCACTGAAGCTCTACACGATCTACGGCCCGCCCGAACATCGCGACGGCATCGTCCAGGCGACGAAAAAGGAGGCTGAAGCGCGGCATCACGACGAAGAGTTCGACGGACAATCAACCGAATAGTGGCGTGAGTCAATTTCGAACATCAAGGGGGGCGGCATGCGCATTAAAGTGGCTGTTGTGATTGCATTGTTGGTGCTGGCGGGTAACGCGGCGGCCGCCCCGACTTACATTCATGCCGGCCGGCTAATTGCGGTTCCTGGACAAGACGTCCGCGGCCCTACGACCATCATCGTCGACGGGGAGCGCATCATCGCGGTCCGTGATGGCTTGGTGCCCCCGCCGACGGGGGTGACACTCGTCGATCTCAGCAACAAGACAGTCCTCCCGGGATTAATCGACAGCCATGTCCATCTGGCCTCGGACCGCGGCGGGGAGGCGGGGCTGTTGTCGTTTGTCCGCGACGAACCGCAGTTGAACGCGCTCGAAGCGCAGATGAACGGGATGAAGACGCTGCGGGCAGGGTTTACGACTGTACGCAACCTTGGCGACAACGGCGCGACGCTGGCTCTGCGCGATGCAATCAAGCGTGGTTGGGTGAACGGGCCGCGGATCATCGATGCCGCAAGTTCGATCTCGACCACCGGCGGTCACATGGACGGACGCGGTGGCCTCAACGACGATCTCGTCGCCCATCTGCCCGCTCCCGAAAATCTGTGTGACGGAGTCGATGCATGCCGTAAGGTCGTTCGTCGCCAGATCGACCGCGGCGCCGACGTCATCAAGTTCGCGACGACAGGCGGGGTCAACAGCGGCACCGGGCTTGCAATGCGAATGAATGAGGATGAAGCGCGAGCTTTGGTCGACACCGCACATGCTTACGGGCGCAAGGTCGCTGTCCACGCCCATGGTGCTGACGGGATCAAGCTCGCGCTTCGTGCCGGAGCCGATTCGATCGAACATGGTACTGTCATGGATAATGAAATACTGCGCACGATGAAGAAGCAGGGGACCTATTATGTACCCACGCTATCGACCGTGAACGGCTACCTTGAACGACTGGCGGCTAATCCCGAGGCCTACGCGCCCGAGGTAAGGAAGCAGATCGACTGGCGAATCGACATTACCGGCCAGTCGTTGGCAAAGGCGGTGCCAGCCGGCGTCAGGATCGCCTTTGGTACCGATGCCGGCGTGTCGAAGCACGGTCGCAACGCCGATGAATTCGAGCTCATGGTCAAACATGGCATGACCCCGGTCGAGGCGATCAAGGCGGCAACCGTCAATGCTGCCGACCTGCTTGGAGTGAGTGCGGAAGTAGGCACTATTGCGGCGGGCAAAAGCGCCGACATCATTGCCGTGGCGGGCGATCCGTTAAGCGACGTACGCGCGCTGAAGGCCGTCGAATTCGTCATGGCGCGCGGCGTCATCGTCAAATCCGGTTCGGCAGGGATCCATCGATGATGCGGATTGCCGCCCTGATCTGAGATTGTTCCGATATGGCTCATCTCATGGATCACTGTTTACTTAACTCTATTAATAGTGGAGATAACAAAAAATAAATAGCAATAGCGAACCGGGGGCAGCGATCATGAAATTTACATCGGTTAGAAAATCATTGTCACACGCTCTGTTGGCGGGTTCCGCATTATTCGCGGCTCTCTCATTGCCAGGCGGGGCCCAGGCGGCAACGCTCGTCGTCGGGCCGCCAGCAACGGTTAGTCCTTGCACCAATTTCAGTTTCAACGTTACAATCATCACCTGCGCGGGTGGCTACTCAGGCAATTTGATGAAAAGCGCGATGACTAACGCTGAAGGACTTGCGGCCCTTGCCGCACTCGGTGCACCTGCGACCGGTGCGTTTCTCGAACCGAAGCTGGAAGGTCTGAATTCCAACACCGGTATCATCAATTTCAACACCTTGCTCACGGGCATTACAGTGTTTGGCTTTCACGCCGGCGGCGCAGGCGACGGCCAGCAAGGCACTTTCTTTTTCTCAGCTGATGCTGGTGCTGGCGTTAATATTATTACGATCACCGACCGGCTCAACTCGAAAGCTACCGGCCTGTCTAACGCCGCTTTGTTCCAGACCGGTGTTCCAGCGGTTCCGGAGCCAGGTACCTGGGCGATGATGCTGCTTGGTTTCGGCGCGATCGGCCTCTCCATGCGGCGTCGTACAAAGCCCACATTGCAACTCGCTTGAGGCGGCTGGGGTAGGCGCACCTGCTGCTCCGGCATGCCGGAGCAGCCGGACGCACCTGCCTTGATGGCGAACCTGCGCAACAGGTCTGCACCCAATCATAAAAAATGAGCGACGTGACGATTTCGCCAAGCGAATGCGCTTGGCTTGTGGGTCGAAGGATCGTCCTGGCAGCGCAATGCGGTCAACCAATGTCGTTGACCCTGCCTTGCCTTCCCGCTAATGGGCCCATTCGTCCGACGGTCCGCGATTCTATCGCCTTCCTTCGAACGAGAGCTGAACATTGCTCGACGCGCACAAGTCGGTGACCGCAAGGATCGCCGAACTTTTGCGCATTCGTCTTTTCTTTGAAAGGCGCGAGCAACAGTAACCGCCGGGGTCTTCCCGGCACAGAAAAGGTGAAGGCTTCATGCCAACGATTAACCAGCTGATCCGCAAGGGTCGCGACCCGCAGAAGGCCAAGTCCAAGGTCCCTGCGATGGAACAGAACCCGCAAAAGCGCGGCGTCTGCACTCGTGTGTATACGACGACCCCGAAGAAGCCGAACTCGGCGTTGCGCAAAGTGGCCAAGGTTCGCCTGACCAACCAGCGCGAAGTCATCAGCTACATTCCTGGCGAAGGGCACAACCTTCAGGAGCATAGCGTCGTGCTGATCCGTGGTGGCCGTGTGCGCGATCTTCCGGGTGTGCGCTATCATGTGCTGCGCGGCGTACTCGATACCCAGGGTGTCAAGGATCGCCGTCAGTCGCGCTCGAAGTACGGCGCCAAGCGCCCGAAATAAGCTGGTTCGTCGGCTGTGCCGCCTAAAGGGCTGGCGCGCCGTTCTTAAAGGATAAAAATATGTCCCGTCGTCGCCGTCCAGAAAAGCGCGTCATCCTTCCCGATCCCAAGTTCGGGGACATCACCTTGTCGAAGTTCATGAACTCGGTCATGCTCGACGGCAAGAAGTCGGTCGCGGAGAGCATCGTCTACGGTGCGCTCGAAACCGTTGAGGCTCGGCTCAAGAAAGATCCGATCGGCGTGTTCCATGAAGCGCTGGTCAACATCAAGCCGGGTATCGAGGTCCGCAGCCGCCGCGTTGGTGGTGCTACCTATCAGGTCCCGGTCGAAGTTCGCGACGTCCGCGCCCAGGCATTGGCGATCCGCTGGCTGATCACCGCAGCGCGTGCTCGTTCGGAAAAGACCATGGCGGGCCGCTTGTCGGGTGAGTTAATGGACGCTTCGCAAAATCGCGGCAACGCGGTCAAGAAGCGCGAAGATTCGCATCGCATGGCCGAAGCCAACCGCGCTTTCAGCCACTACCGCTGGTAGTTTCGTACTTTTCGCGGGGACGCCGGTCCGCCGGCTCCCCGCATTCTCAAGGAAACTGACATGGCCCGCAGCCATTCGCTCGACCGTTATCGCAACATCGGCATCATGGCGCACATCGACGCCGGCAAGACGACGACGACCGAGCGCATTCTGTATTACACCGGCAAGTCCTACAAGATTGGCGAAGTGCATGAAGGCACGGCGACGATGGACTGGATGGAGCAGGAGCAGGAGCGCGGGATCACAATCACCAGCGCCGCGACGACCTGTTTCTGGTCGGGTGAGGATGGCGAGGGCCCTGAGCACCGCATCAACATCATCGACACCCCCGGGCACGTCGACTTCACCATTGAAGTCGAACGTTCGCTGCGCGTGCTCGATGGCGCGGTTGCATGCTTCGATGGTGTTGCTGGGGTCGAGCCGCAATCGGAAACGGTGTGGCGCCAGGCTGAAAAGTATCACGTCCCGCGGATGTGCTTCATCAACAAGCTCGACCGCACCGGCGCCAATTTCGAGATGTGCGTCGAGATGATCAAGGACCGCCTCGGCGCGCGTCCGGCGGTGCTGTATCTCCCAATCGGCATCGAAGGCGGCTTCAAGGGCCTCGTCGACCTGGTCCAAAACCGCGCCATCATCTGGCTCGACGAAAGCCTCGGCGCAAAGTTCGTCTATGAAGAAATTCCGGCCGACCTTGTCGACAAGGCGGCGACTGCTCGCCAGGATCTTATCGAGATGGCGGTCGAGCAAGACGACGACATCATGGAAGCGTACCTTAGCGGCACCGAGCCTGACGTCGCGACGCTCAAGAAGTTGATCCGTAAGGGCACGCTGAACTTCTCGTTCGTCCCCGTGCTGTGCGGTTCGGCATTCAAGAACAAGGGCGTGCAGCCCTTGCTCGATGGCGTCATCGACTATCTCCCGTCGCCGCTCGACATTCCTGCGGTTGAAGGTCTCAAGATGGACGACGTAACCGTCGACCATCGTGCACCGGCCGACGATGCGCCTTTCTCGGCGTTGGCGTTCAAGATCATGAACGATCCGTTCGTCGGGACGCTGACCTTTGCACGCATCTATTCGGGCACGCTCGAGACCGCGTCGCAGGTCATGAACTCGGTCAAGGACAAGAAGGAAAAAGTCGGCCGCATGCTGCTCATGCATGCCAATGACCGCGAGGACATCCAGATCGCATATGCCGGCGACATCGTCGCCTTGGCGGGCCTCAAGGACACCACCACGGGCGAGACGCTGTGCGCGATCAACGCGCCGATCATCCTCGAGCGGATGGAATTTCCTGATCCCGTCATCGAAGTCGCGGTCGAACCCAAGACCAAGGCCGACCAGGAAAAGATGGGCATCGCGCTCAATCGCCTGGCACGCGAAGATCCGTCGTTCCGGGTCACCTCGGACCACGAAAGCGGACAGACGATCATCAAGGGCATGGGCGAGCTCCATCTCGAAATCCTCGTCGATCGCATGAAGCGCGAGTTTAAGGTCGAGGCCAATGTCGGCGCTCCTCAGGTCGCCTATCGCGAATATCTCGCGAAGCCGATAGAGATGACCTACACCCACAAGAAGCAGTCGGGCGGTTCGGGCCAGTTCGCCGAAATCCGCATCACTGTTACACCGGGCGAGCGCGGCTCGGGCTTTGTCTTCACCGACAACGTCAAGGGCGGCAACGTTCCGAAGGAATTCATTCCTTCGGTTGAAAAAGGCATGCGCGAGACCGCCCAGACCGGGTCGTTGATCGGCTTCCCGATCATCGATTTTGAGGTCAAGCTCACCGACGGCAAGTACCATGACGTCGACTCGTCGGCGCTTGCGTTTGAAATCTGTGCTCGTGGCGCCATGCGCGAAGCGGCGCAAAAGGCAGGCATCAAGCTGCTCGAGCCGATCATGAAGGTCGAGATCGTGACCCCGGAAGATTATCTGGGCGACGTAATCGGCGATCTCAACTCGCGTCGTGGGCAAATCCAGGGCACTGACACCCGGGGCAATGCCCAGGCGGTCGAGGCGATCGTGCCGCTGGCGAACATGTTTGGTTACGTCAACCAGCTGCGTTCGTTCACGCAAGGGCGTGCACAATATTCGATGCAATTCTCGCATTATGACGAAGTGCCCGCCAACGTTGCCGACGAAGTGAAGGCGAAGCTGGCGTAACTCAAAAATAGTGGTTATGGGCGCGCTCGCAATCGGGCGGCGCGGCCCGTTTTTTCTGGTATCAAAAAAGAGGCTTATCATGGCGAAGGCGAAATTCGAGCGGAACAAGCCGCATTGCAACATCGGCACCATCGGTCACGTCGACCATGGCAAGACGTCGCTGACGGCGGCAATCACCAAGGTGCTGGCCGAAACAACCGGCGGCGTCGCTGTCGATTTTGCCAACATCGACAAGGCTCCTGAGGAGCGCGCTCGCGGGATCACGATCTCGACCGCGCACGTCGAATATGAAACCGCAGCGCGCCACTATGCGCACGTCGATTGCCCGGGCCACGCCGATTATGTGAAGAACATGATCACCGGTGCGGCGCAGATGGATGGCGCTATCCTGGTCGTTTCGGCGACCGATGGCCCGATGCCGCAGACCAAGGAGCACATCCTGCTCGCTAAGCAAGTGGGCGTGCCTTCGATGGTCGTGTTCATGAACAAGGTCGATCTGGTCGACGACGACGAGATCCTCGAGCTTGTCGAAATGGAAATCCGCGAAGAGCTTTCAAAGCGCGACTATGACGGCGATAACATCCCCATCATCCGCGGTTCAGCGACTTGCGCGCTTTCTGGTTCGAACGACGTGTTCGGCAAGGATGCGATTCTCGCGCTAATGGCCGCCGTCGACGAGTATATCCCGCAGCCTGCGCGTCCGCTCGACAAGCCGTTTCTGATGCCGATCGAGGATGTGTTCTCGATCTCGGGTCGCGGCACGGTTGTTACCGGTCGTATCGAAACCGGCATCGTCAAGGTCGGCGAAGAAGTCGAAATCGTCGGTATCAAGGACACCAAGAAGACCGTTGTCACGGGCGTCGAAATGTTCCGCAAGCTGCTCGACCAGGGTCAGGCCGGCGACAATGTCGGCGCGCTGATCCGCGGTGTTGGGCGTGAGGAAGTCGAGCGTGGTCAGGTTCTGTGCAAGCCGGGTTCGATCAAGCCACACACCGACTTCTCGGCCGAAGTCTATGTCCTGTCGAAGGACGAGGGCGGTCGTCACACACCATTCTTCGCCAACTATCGTCCGCAATTTTACTTCCGCACGACCGACGTGACGGGCGAAGTGGTGTTGCCCGAGGGGACCGAAATGGTCATGCCCGGCGACAACGTCACACTGTCGATCAAACTGATCGCTCCGATCGCGATGGATCCAGGCTTGCGCTTCGCAATTCGCGAAGGCGGCCGTACTGTCGGCGCCGGGGTTGTCGGAACGATCTCGAAGTAATATAGGGCTGGCGCTCGGGTCGTCCCTCCTCGGGGACGCACGAGCGCCAGTTTTTAAGTTGTGGCGGGTTAGGCAGCGTGTGGGCCGAGAGGTCTAAGCGCTGCTCATCGCCGTTTGTTTCCCCAACCGTCTTCAGACGGGGACGGGTTTGGCTCTTTCGCATCGGTAGTGGACATGGAAACGCAGAATATCCGGATTCGCCTTAAGGCTTTCGATCACCGAGTGCTCGATCAGGCCACCGGTGACATCGCCGACACCGCTCGGCGCACGGGTGCCCTCATTCGTGGGCCCATCCCGTTGCCTACGCGCATCGAAAAGTTCACCGTTAACCGCTCGCCGCACGTCGACAAGAAGTCGCGCGAGCAGTTCGAAGTGCGCACTTACAAGCGCCTGCTGGACATCGTTCAGCCGACCCCGCAAACGGTCGATGCTTTAATGAAGCTCGATCTTGCTGCCGGGGTGGACGTAGAGATTAAGCTGGCCTAAGGGCTGGCTTCGCGATCGAGATCCGGTCGCGCGATTCTGTCTTCAGGGTTCGCTCTGGGTCAAAATCGAAGTGGCGCTCCAGCAGTGCTGCATCGGATCAAGGGATACCGCAGGGTGCTACACAGCACCTTGGTCTGCGTCCCCCGCATCCTGCCTTCGGGCGGGAATGGCCCAAGCGGGGCACGCATAGTTTCACGGGCCGTTTTGGGCACCCATTGGACTTTGTCCTGATGGGTGACCCGCACGCCCCCTTTCGCTCAGATGCGGTCGGGGGCCTCTGTAGGAGCATGGATCATGCGCACTGGCGTGATCGCGAAGAAAATGGGGATGACCCGCTTGTTTCAAGCGGACGGGCGCCATGTGCCCGTCACGGTTCTCCAGCTGGAAGAAGTTCAGGTCGTTGGCCGTCGCGAGATGGACCGCGATGGCTACACCGCCGTTGCGCTTGGCGCCGGCGTTGCCAAGGCCAAGAACGTCAACAAGCCGCAGCGAGCAATTTTCGGCATTGCCGAAGTCGAACCCAAAGCAAAGGTCGTTGAGTTCCGGGTCGCGGAGGATGCCCTCCTCGATCTCGGCGCGACGATCAGCGCGGACCATTTTGTTGCCGGCCAGATGGTCGATATCCAGGGCGTGACCCAGGGTAAGGGCTTTGCCGGCGGCATGAAGCGGTGGGGCTTCGGCGGTCTTCGCGCTACCCACGGCGTGTCGGTGTCTCACCGTTCGCTCGGTTCGACCGGGCAACGCCAGGATCCGGGCCGTGTCTTCAAAAACAAGAAGATGGCGGGCCACATGGGCGCCAAGAACCGCACGCAGCAAAACCTTGAAATCGTCCGCACGGACGCGTTGCGCGGCTTGCTCTTCGTCAAGGGCTCAGTGCCCGGCTCGAAGGGTGGCTGGCTAACTGTCAAGGACTCGGTCAAGATCGCGCGTCCCGACGATGCGCCATATCCTGCCGGCCTGCTTGAGAACGCCAAGGAAATTGCCACCGAAATGGCCCCGGCAGGCTTCGTTGAAGAAGCAGCGGTCCATGAAATTCCTGCGCTGCCAAGCGATGCCGAAGTTGCGGCGATCGCGGCGGAGCAGGAAGCGGGCGGCGAGCTCGACAATCAGAACTCGGACGCGGGCGGCGATACGCCACCTGCGGACGAAAATAAGGAAGGCTAAAGCGATGAAGGTCCAAGTTCAGACCCTCGACGCGCAAGCAGGCGGGGATATCCAGCTCGACGATGCCGTATTCGGTGTCGAGCCGCGTGCCGACATTCTTCACCGCGTCGTGACGTGGCAGCTCTCCAACCGTCGTGGGCTTGCTCGCGGTGCTCGTGAGCGCTCGGACGTCAATCGTACCGGCAAGAAGTTTGGCAAGCAGAAGGGCGGCGGTACCGCTCGTCACGGCGATCGTCGTGCCCCGATCTTCATCGGCGGCGGCAAGGCTCACGGCCCGCGGGTTCGCCTGTTCACGCTCGGCCTCAACAAGAAGGTCCGCGCGCTCGGCTTGCGAATGGCACTGTCGTCGAAGGCGATTGCGGGTAACCTCATCATCGTTGACAACCTCGACATGGGTGAAAACGCCAAGACCAAGGCGCTTCAGGCCAAGATCGGTCAGCTCGGCTTCGGTAAGACCGCGCTGATCATCGACGGGGACGCGCTCAACGTCGGCTTTGCTCAGGCATCGTCCAACCTTGGACATCTCAACCTGATGCCGGCTGCGGGCGCCAACGTCTATGACATCATGCGCCACGAAACGCTGGTCCTGACCCGCGCCGCGGTCGAGAAACTGGAGGCACGGTTCAATGGCTAAGAAGCCTGAAACCAAGGCGGTCGATATCCGCCATTACGACGTCGTCCTGGCGCCGCACATCACTGAAAAGTCGACTATGGTGTCGGAATATAACGCGGTAGTGTTTAAGGTCGCCAACAATGCGTCGAAGCCCGAGATCAAGGCTGCGATCGAAGTGCTGTTCAATGTCAGCGTGATCAAGGTCAATACGATCCTGACCAAGGGCAAGACCAAGAAGTGGAAGGGTACGCCTTACAAGAGGTCGGACTCGAAAAAAGCGATTGTCACTCTGGCCGCCGGTCAGTCGATCGACATTACGAGCGGGATCTAAACCATGGCGCTTAAAGCATATAAGCCGACCAGTCCGGCCCGCCGTGGCCTGATCCTGGTCGACCGTTCGCAGCTTTGGAAGGGCAAGCCCGTCAAGGCGCTGACCGAAGGCAAGAACAAGACCGGTGGTCGCAACCACAAGGGTCATGTTACCTCGCGCGGTATCGGTGGCGGTCACAAGCAAAGCTATCGCATCATCGATTTCAAGCGGCGCACGTGGGACGTCTCGGCGACCGTCGAGCGGCTCGAATATGATCCCAATCGTTCGGCGTTCATCGCGCTCGTGATCTACGAGACCGGTGAGCAAGCCTATATCATCGCGCCGCAGCGTCTTGCGCCCGGTGACAAGGTCATCGCCGGCAAGAAGGTCGACGTAAAGCCTGGCAACGCGATGGAAATCGGTCAGATGCCGGTGGGCACGATCGTCCACAACGTCGAGATGAAGCCCGGCAAGGGTGGCCAGCTGTCACGCGCCGCCGGGACGTACGTCCAGGTCGTCGGCCGTGACAAGGGGATGGTAATTGTCCGCTTGAACTCGGGCGAGCAGCGTTACATTCGCTCGGATTGCATGGCGAGCGTCGGCGCGGTGTCGAACCCCGACAATGGCAATCAGACGCTGGCGAAGGCGGGTCGTACTCGCTGGGCCGGTCGTCGTCCGCTGACGCGCGGTGTCGCCAAGAACCCTGTCGACCATCCGCACGGCGGTGGTGAAGGCCGGACCTCCGGCGGACGTCATCCGGTTACCCCCTGGGGCAAGCCGACCAAGGGTGCTCGCACTCGTCACAACAAGTCGACCGACAAATTGATTATCCGGTCGCGCCACGCGAGGAAGAAATAATGGCTCGCTCCATCTGGAAAGGTCCGTTTGTCGAGCTCTCGCTCCTCAAGAAGGCCGAAGCCGCTCAGGACACCTCGAAGCGCGCACCGATCAAGACCTGGTCGCGTCGCTCGACCATCTTGCCGCAGTTCGTGGGCCTGACCTTCAATGTCTACAATGGCCGCAAGTTCGTGCCGGTGTCGGTCAATGAAGACATGGTCGGAATGAAGCTTGGTGAGTTTGCGCCGACGCGCTTCTTCCCGGGCCATGCCGCCGACAAGAAGGGCAAGCGCTAATGTCCAAGACCACCAACCCGCGCCGGGTCGGCGACAAGGAAGCGCTCGCCGTTGGCACGATGATCCGTGGCTCGGCACAGAAGCTCAACCTAGTCGCTCAGCTCATCCGCGGCCGCAAGGTCGAGGAAGCGCTTAACATCCTGAAGTTCTCGACCAAGGGCATGGCGCCCGAGGTTGCAAAGGTGCTCGCCTCGGCGGTCGCCAATGCCGAGAACAACCATAATCTCGATGTCGACGCGCTGATAATTGCCGAAGCATCGGTCGGCAAGTCGATCACGCTCAAGCGCTTCGCGACCCGCGCTCGTGGCCGTTCGACCCGCATCGAGAAGCCGTTCAGCCGTCTTCGCGTCGTCGTTCGCGAGCAGGAAGAAGCATAATGGGTAACAAATCCTCCGCGATCGGTCTGCGTCTGCAGATCAACCGTACTTGGGACAGCCGCTGGTTCGCCGAAGGCCAGGATTACGGTCGTCTGCTGCTTGAGGATCTCCGGATCCGCAAGCACATCATGAAGATCCTGCCCCAGGCGGCGATCTCCAAGGTGGTCATCGAGCGTCCGGCCAAGCTAGCCCGTATTTCCATCTATGCCGCGCGCCCGGGCGTGATCATCGGCAAGAAGGGTTCGGACATTGAGAAGTTGAAGGCGATCATCGGCAAGATGACGTCGTCGGCGGTGAGCCTCAACATCGTCGAAATCCGCAAGCCGGAAATCGATGCGCGCCTCGTTGCGCAGGGCATTGCCGATCAGCTCGAGCGTCGTATCGCTTTCCGTCGCGCCATGAAGCGCGCCGTCCAAGCCGCGATGCGGCTCGGCGCAGAAGGCATCCGCATCAATTGCGGCGGTCGTCTCGGTGGCGCTGAAATCGCGCGTTCGGAATGGTATCGCGAAGGCCGCGTTCCGCTTCATACGTTGCGCGGTAACGTCGATTATGCCGAAGCGCAGGCCCACACTGCTTACGGTGTGTGCGGCGTCAAGGTATGGGTCTTCAAGGGCGAGATCCTGGGTCATGACCCGCTCGCTCAAGATCGCCTGATGATGGATGCGCAGACGTCGGGCGTTCGCCCGGCTCGCGACGACCGGCGCTAAGGATCATTTGAGATGCTTCAACCCAAACGCACCAAGTTCCGCAAGGCCTTCAAGGGTCGCATCCATGGCAACGCCAAGGGCGGGACCGAGCTCAATTTCGGTTCCTTCGGCCTGAAGGCGATGGAACCCGAGCGGATTACCGCGCGCCAGATCGAAGCGGCCCGCCGCGCGATCACGCGTCACATCCGCCGTCAGGGCCGGTTGTGGATTCGCATTTTTCCCGACATTCCGGTGTCTTCGAAACCCGCCGAAGTCCGTATGGGCTCGGGCAAGGGTTCACCTGAATTCTGGGTCGCCCGGGTCAAGCCTGGCCGCATTTTGTTCGAGCTGGACGGGGTTCCCGGACCGCTTGCCAAGGTGGCTTTCGAACGTGCTGCTGAAAAGCTGCCGATCAAGGTCAAGGTCGTTGCCCGCCTCGGCGAGTCGACTGCTGAAAAGGACTGATCATGGCCAAGAAGGAAGATATCTCGGTCAAGACGGATGACCAGCTGGCTGACCAGCTGGGCGAAATGAAGCGCGAGCAGTTTAACCTGCGCTTCCAGTCCGCGACCAACCAGCTCGAGAAGCCGTCTCGGGTGCGCGAGGTGCGCCGCACCATCGCTCGAATTAAGACGCTCCAGATCGCTCGCTCACGCGACGCGGCCAAGGCGTAAGGAGTCTATCGAGATGCCCAAGCGCGTCCTCTCCGGCACGGTAGTGTCCGACAAGGGTGACAAGACGATCGTGGTACGCGTCGAACGCCGGGTTAAGCACCCGCTGTACGGCAAGATCATCCGTCTCTCCAAAAAGTATCACGCCCATGATGAAGGCAATGCCTTCAAGCTGGGTCAGCAGGTGCGCATTGAAGAATGCAAGCCGATGTCGAAGCTGAAGAGCTGGACCGTGCTCGATGCACTTGGCGCTGCCCCGGCAGTGGTCGAGGAAATCGCCGAGGTCGACATCTCCAAGCCAATCAAGCCGGCGCCTGCGCCGACTCCCTCGAAGGCAGACCGGAGCAAGGCAGACGCCGCCGCTTCGGTTGATGCCCAGGCATAAGGAAGGACTGAACTCATGATCCAGATGCAGTCCAACCTCGAAGTTGCCGACAATAGCGGTGCCAAGCGCGTCCAGTGCATCAAGGTGCTTGGCGGATCGAAGCGCCGGGTTGCCGGCGTTGGCGACATTATCGTCGTCTCCGTCAAGGAAGCCGCCCCGCGCGGCAAGGTCAAGAAGGGCGACGTCCACCGCGCCGTCATCGTTCGCACGGCGAAGGATATCCGCCGCGCCGATGGTTCGGTCATCCGCTTCGACACCAATGCCGCGGTGCTGGTGAACAAGAATGAGGAGCCAATCGGCACCCGTATCTTCGGGCCGGTGGTTCGCGAATTGCGCGCCAAGAAGCATATGAAGATCATAAGCCTCGCACCGGAGGTATTGTAACATGTCGGCTGCGAAAATCCGCAAGGGTGACAAGGTCGTTGTGCTTTCGGGCCGCGACAAGGGCAAGACTGGAGAAATCGTCTCGGCTTCGCCCAAGGATAGCAAGGTTGTCGTGTCTGGGGTGAACATCGCCACTCGACACAAGAAGGCGACCCAGGAAAACCCGCAAGGTGGGCTCGAACGCCGCGAAGCGCCGATGCATGTCTCCAAGGTCGCGATCATCGACCCCAAGGACGGCAAGGCTACGCGGGTCAAGTTCGACACCATTGACGGCAAGAAGGTCCGCCTTGCTGCGCGGTCCGGGGAGAAGATCGATGGCTGAAGCCGAACAGCAGGAAGCGGTCTATGTCCCGCGTCTGCGCAAGGATTATGACGATCGCATCGTGAAAGCGATGACCGAGAAGTTCGGCTACAAGAATTCGCTTCAAGTGCCGAAGCTCGACAAGATCGTGATCAACATGGGCGTTGGCGAAGCGACCCAGGACAAGAAAAAGGTCGAGCAGGCCGCGGCCGAGATGGAAAAGATTGCTGGCCAGAAACCAGTGATCACCAAGGCCAAGACCTCGATCGCTCAGTTCAAGCTGCGCGAGGGAATGCCGATCGGCTGCAAAGTCACGCTTCGTCGTGAAAAGATGTTCGAGTTCCTCGATCGTCTGGTCACGGTGGCGCTACCCCGCGTTCGCGATTTTCGTGGGCTCAACCCCAAGTCGTTCGACGGCCGCGGCAATTATGCGATGGGTCTGAAGGAACAGATCGTGTTCCCTGAGATCAACTATGACTCGATCGACAAGGTTCGGGGCATGGACATCATCATCACGACGACCGCGAATACGGATGATGAGGCGCGCGAACTGCTGCGTCTCTTCAACTTCCCGTTCCCCGCGGACGAAACCGAAGCTCAGCAGGCCGCGTAAGTGGTCCTGCGCAGTAGGAAGAGAACTTAAGTCATGGCGAAACTGAGTTCCATTAATAAGAATGAAGCACGCAAGAAGCTTGTCGCGAAGATCGCGCCGAAGCTTGCGGCACTCAAGGCGAAGGCGAATGATCAGTCGGTCGATGAGACCGAGCGTCTGATCGCGCGATTGAAGATGGCGGAGCTGCCGCGCAACGGCAACCCGACGCGCATCCGCAATCGTTGCGAGCTCACGGGTCGCAGCCGCGCATATTATCGCAAGTTCCGCCTGTCGCGGATCATGCTTCGGGAAATGGGCAATAAGGGCCTGATTCCCGGTCTCACCAAGTCGAGCTGGTAAGGGTACGCTCATGCCGATGACCGATCCACTGGGTGACATGCTCACCCGCATTCGCAATGGCCAGCAGGCGCGCAAGGATAGTATCCTGACGCCGGCGTCGAAGCTTCGTGCCAACGTGCTCGATGTACTTCAGCGCGAAGGCTATATCCGTGGTTATGCCGAGGAAGAACTGGCCGGCCAGAAGGGCCTGCGCATCGAGCTGAAATATTTCGAGGGCCAGCCCGCGATCCAGCACCTTGCGCGCGTTTCCAAGCCGGGCCGCCGTGTCTATTCGGGGTCGCAAGAGCTGCCCCGCATTCGCAACGGCCTGGGCATGACCATCGTCTCGACCCCGCGTGGGGTTCTGTCCGACGCCGAAGCGCGCGACCAGAAC
>Ga0326733_1000201_pt1 | contig 18888 bp, 18 predicted proteins | sample 14_GP2_308_FD_207946 | JGI IMG/M metagenome (GOLD analysis project Ga0326733, IMG submission 207946) | Glacier ice microbial communities from Ngari, Tibet, China - 14_GP2_30.8 | ecosystem: Environmental > Aquatic > Freshwater > Ice > Glacier | place: China: Ngari, Tibet | collected 2018-07-17 | reverse complement strand
GTAGTGGAGCCAGTAGTGGAGCCAGTAGTGGAGCCAGTAGTGGAGCCAGTAGTGGAGCCAGTAGTGGAGCCATCGCTTTCCATCATCGTTGAAGAGGATGATTGTGATAACGACGATGACGAAACAGTCGCGACTCCTGTCGCTATTACCATTCAAGAAGAACTAGAGATGTTAATTGCTAGCTGGCAGACGCACAGCGACTTTCTTCCCGAATGGCAGCTTGAGGAGAATGAAATGATCGCGGCCGAAGCACTCGATGACGTTCTTGACCAACCAAAGCTTCGGCGCCTTAGTAACAAGAAGAAACGTCGATACTCAAGCGCTCCCGCAGTCTCGGTGGATAAGATTAAAGCAGTATATCGCACAATTGGCGTGAACGGACAAGACCCTAAACGTATTAAGAAAGAACGTGCTTTGGTTGAACATACTAAGCAGACCCCTCTCGTCTTCACCTATACTGCCAGTGACGAGCCTCAGGCTAACATTGCCGAATACTACGCTGCGTATGATGAATACGATCGTCTGCTTCCGGATGACAATGATTATGGTTACTAAAGTTTTTCCTCTACATGAACGTAGAGGAACTTGATTCTTTTTTTTTAGCGACTCCGGTAGATTACCTAACCGCAATGACGACCCCTTCCCTTCTCACGCAGCTGACACAGCGTGACACCCTATCGCAAGAAGAGTTTGCGCTGCTGCTCGACAAGCTCAGTGACAACTACTACAACCCAATCGCAATGAGTGTATCCGTTCCAGACACACTCTACGACGACGCCCTTGAGCTATACGAGCGCAAGTATGGCGTGCGCGCGAAGGTGGGTGCTTCGGTTGCACTCGGAACCCAGAATAAGCGAGTGCTGCGTAAACCGATGTTCAGTCTAAACAAGATCAAGCAGGAAGTCGCTCTTGCGCTGTGGAAGAGCAAACATCCACCGCCGTATGTCGTCTCGGACAAGGTTGATGGCATCTCCATCCAGCAGACTGGTAGCGAATTGACAACGCGCGGCGACGGCTTTGTAGGTACCAACGTTGATCATCTGGCTGTACATCTGCCTATCCCAGCCACTGTTGGCACGGTCTTTGTGCGCGCTGAGATTGTAATGCCCAATAGCATCTTTCACGCCAAGTATGCTACGGAGATGGCTAATCCGCGCAATATGACCGCAGGCTTGGTCAATTGTAAGCACTTTGATGTAGCTACTGTGCGAGAGCTGACCGTGTTGGCTTACGAGTGGGATGACAGCGCGGGCGGCTTGCTGCGCCCGCAATCAGAGCAGTTTCAGCTCCTCACCAAGGCCGGTTTCTCCACTCCCTATCATATCGTGCTACAAGACGTGACAGTCGAGTCTTTGAGCGCGCTCCTCGTTGAACGCAAGGCCGCAGCGGACTACGACATCGACGGCCTCGTTGTCGTCAGCGATGTTCCAACTGTCGCACCTATCGATGCCAATCCGAAGCACGCCATCGCCTTCAAGATGAGTGGTGAGACGGTAGAGACGCGTGTCATCGGTGTCGAGTGGAACGTATCCAAGCATGGATTGTTGAAGCCGCGTATTCACGTCGAGCCGGTGTCGCTCTCCGGTGTGACGATCCAGTGGTGTTCAGGTTTTAACGCGGCGTTCATCCTCGATCACGGTGTCGGTATTGGCGCGCTACTCGTGATGGAGCGTAGCGGCGATGTGATCCCATATGCCCGTGAGATTATCAAGCCTGCGCCCGAGGGTGCACAAATGCCTTCAATTCCTTACAAGTGGCTTGAACACAAGAAGCTTGCGGCCGTGAGTGATCGCGCCGGCGAGGTGACAGTTGAAGAAGCACTTGCGCTCGTGCGCGATGCGAAGTTCGTAGGTATCCCAGAGACAGCAGAGATCGAACAGCACGGCGGTGAGAATTACTTTGTGTGGTACGAAGAGTCCGCGGTAGACATCTGTACGCTTGAAGAGACAGAAGCACAGCGTATCAAAGCCTTAGCTGAGTTCTGTAAGAAGCTTGATATGAAGCACGTGGGTGAAGCTACTGTGACCAAGCTATACACTGCGGGTTATACGACCATCCACTCGCTGTTAACGCTTACACTGGAACAGGTGTTAGCAGTGGAAGGATTTCAGCTGAGAGGAGCTACGCGTATCATCGAAGCAGTGCGTGATGCGATTGCCGATGCACCACTCGAACTTGTCGCTGCGGCCAGCGGCGTGCTGGGCATTGGCTTCGGTGAGCGCAAGATCCGAGCTGTCCTCGACAAGATCCCGACCATCCTTGAACTAGATCTACCACTCTCTGACTTGGTCGCATTACTTCACGACGCCGGCCTCCAGAAGACGGCTAATCTCTTTGCGAGTAAACTTCCTGCTCTGAAGCGGTTTCTTCAGGCTCATCCGGAGATTAAGATACGCACAGGAGAAGCGCCGCGGAGTGCGCGCGCGGCATCGGTGGCGTCACCCGCAACCGTCGCTGCATCAGAAGCCTCGCCCAAGGAAAGCCTTGCGGGTAAAACTGTAGTGTTTAGCGGTTATCGTTCCAAAGAAACCGAAGACCAGATCCGTGTGCACGGTGGCAAGGTCACCACCTCCGTTAGCGGTAAGACAAACATTCTCATAGTAGCAAAGCTTGATATGGGGAAGGCCAAGGAGAACAAAGCACGCGAGATGGGTGTTTTGGTGATCGAGGCCGAAGCCTTTCGTGCGCGCTTCTTGTAATACAATTTTCATCGTAATCCGATGAAAAACTACTTCCTCTCAAAGGAGCATGACCTCGCACGCCGCATTCCTTTCTCTCTTCGAGTTCGAACAAGGACAGCTTCATAGCAATTACGAACTGGCTTCGATCGAATTACAGATCCTATATTCTGAAACGCTCAATGAATATAGATATCCACTTCTATTATGGTTTAATTATGTCGGTTCTACCGCACCGAACACGCAGACAGTGCGCGTACTCTACGATCATCTTCTTGAATATACTGAAGGCGTCCGCGTGCTAGCAGCGACCAGCACGCGCCCGCTGAAATGCGTGATCTCGTGGCCACTCGATACCCTACCTTCTTACTCCGTACAAGATAATGGTGCGCGAGTCGCCTTTACCTTCGAAGGGCGCAGTCGTCGCATTAGTATTCGCGAGGCGCGAGCGCTTGAAGAGGGGCGTCAATTAGGTTGGTAGTTACTTGAGGGATTTCAAGTAAGTTATACGCTGAATGCGTGAAGGCGCAACTGCTGCTGCCACCAATAAGCTCGGTTGGAAAGCGGCACACTGCTTACTTCTCGAAGCAGTTGAACGAATTGGTCGTGGCGCGCATCTGGTTGCGATAGATACGTGGCGCTGTAGAGCGCGCGCTCGTCGGCGGCTTGTTGAAGTAACGCGGTATCGAAAGCAAGCAAAGCCTGCGCTGTGGTTGCCTTATACTGTTCGTAGAGAGTAGTCGCGGCTTCGACATGTTCCTCGCAGAAGCACAGCTTTCCGATTTGTGCCGTGATCCACTCGCAGGTGCAATCTGGTACGGAACAGCGCCATTTCTGGGTGCGATTCTTGGAACGAAAGCGAGGCATCGCGAAAAAGGGGTGTAGAAAGACGGTGGGAGAAGGGAGCGGGAGTCAATCGGGAAAAGAAAGAAATGATTCTTCTTTACCTATTTCATTCGCCTTTCACAATGCCGTTAGCTCTACCACTTTCAAACCCGTACTACCTCCTCGATGAGGAGGTAGTACCAGCGCCTTCACCCATTCCACGCGAGCGCTATCAATTCTACACCTACGACGACGAGCGCGGTATCTCTTCAATTGTAAGCTGTGACCTCCGAGATCCGTTCGCCGTTGAGTTACGGGACGGTCGCCTTCAAGCCACGGCCTATCGAGAACTGATCACTGAACTTGAAACTTGGCTTGACTATGAAGATGCGTGCGAAAGTAATCCCAGTTTAGCCAAGACGTTGTCATTGCGATGTTACCGCGCCAAAATAAGAAGCTCGGAACGCGAGCGCGGTAACTGGCGGCGGACACCACAATAACTATTCTTCTTCCTAGAAGAATAGGTTGAACGAACTGACTTCTTTTTATTTGTTCCGCACTTTCGTCTCCAAATGGAACTACCTTCCGACCTCCTCGCACTGTACGAGATCTACGACGAGGACGTGGTTGCGACCCTCGAAGATGAGGTTACTGCACTGCTTGACGACGGGCAAGTGGATCGCGCGGCCGGCGTGATTGTAGGCGGGGCTTACGCGCGACTGCTTAACGAAGAGAAGAGTATGGAGATCACCGAGCATGCAATGGCCTTCGCCGACAGACTCGAGGCTAACTGGGAAGCCTACGAAGAGATAGCAGCGCGGTCACCCGACGACGATGAACTCACACAACTTGCCGTGACTACTATCCTGACAGCACAACACCTTATCGCTGACGAAGAGTTAACCCTTGACTTCGACGAATTAATCGACCAGCTCAGTCAGCTCTTGCGCGAAGATGAAGGACTAAGTCGCGGGATCTTCGATTTTCTACTACGCATCGCGCTGTATGCCGACCTCCCGCGCGCGCAACTAGCGGAAACGTTGGAGCGACTCGAAGAGGAATTAGTCGAATACTTTCAGGCGCGTATGTATTCAGGCCTGCGAATGGCGCTAGGACAGAACGCGGAGCTGTCGGACGAGCTCCGCGAGATGCTCTTGGGCGAGTAAGATTTCTTCTACGTAGAAGAAACACTATCAACACCAGTCTCCTCGTTTCTCCAGCGCGATACGATTAAGTTCGATTTCACGGCCTTCGTAACACTCTCGTATACTGCGAAGGAGCAACTCCGATTGTTCGGGACCGATGTCACCATAGTACTCATTAGAAACGAGTTTGAATAGGATCTCGTGATCGAAGTCGACACGGTGCGCTTCGATTACGACCGGATCCGGTCGCGGTGCGCGAAGTTCGGTGAGCAGCGCAAGAAAGTCGACGCTGGCGCAGTTCAAGGTAGCACTGAGGATATCTTCAGCGAGCTGGTAATAGTTAAACTGTAAAGTCTCCGAGAAAGGTAGTTGTGGGATAGCGACTAGTTCTCGCGCGATAAACTCCTCGTACGAATAACTCGCTTCGAGCCACGGTGTCAATTCATCGATACTACGTAAACGACGCCACGAACGGCGTGTATCGATGGATGATAGGTGGTTTAGGAACGTGAACGCGTCACCCGCGTTCAACTCGCTGTTAGTAAGATAGCGAACTAACTGAATACGACTCTCCGCTGAGATACCAGCGGTTATTAGCGGAGTATTTTTCACTCCACTCAACAACAACAGAATACCTTCCGCTGAGATTGGAGGCACTGTCGCTCCAGTGATACGCCGCACAAGACGCACTTGATCGCTGGGGGCGAGTTGTATGGCTTCTGCGGGACTATACTCGTAGATGAGTAATTCTATATCGACGTTTTCCATAGGCTCACACTCTTGCTGGCACCTTTCGATATTCGGGTAGGATCCAGAGGCGTTCCCTTCGCACTGCCCGTCGAACGCGCAACTATAACGCGAGTGAGCCATTTAAATGTGGAGTAATTATTTTAACTACCGTGGAAAAAGCCTGTCCGAATCTACTTCTTTACCCTACAGTTGTAGGGTAAACAAACGCAGTAATAGCAGCCGATGAGGTAAGGCGTATCAGCAAAAACAACTTTTAAAAAGAAACTTGCTTAAACCGCTTCTTCCCCTTCTTCAATGACTACCCTCTTCACTCCCGTTCTTGACTACACCCCCCGCGACTGGTCGCGCTGGGACACCTTCGACTTGCGCCGCTATACTAAGACCACACGCAGTTCGCACGGTCTTCAAACCACACCGCTTACCGTCGCCGGCGCTACAGCCAACTACTCCGCGACTTACTACCACATGTTCCGCCAAGAGTATCTAACGAACTTCTACGCTTATGATCGCCAAGCCTTCTTATGGCTTCAGAAACCACCTAGTCTGAAGGATGATTATATCCATATTCTACGCACAACACGCGAGCTTAACCCGCTTAGCGTTAATAACCGCATGAGTTACGCCCTGACACATGAATATAACACCTACCGTGTAACCCAGCGGGATGCGATCCGTCATACCTTGAAAGCGGCAATGGTTGCGGCTGGTACATTACCCGCGGACTCAACGGTATTACTCGATGATCAAGCCAATGCTGCTTTCGACAAACTTGAACCGGATTTTCGCTCACTACCTGCGTTCCAGCCGCATATTAAGTTTCTTACAGAACTACTCCACCTTCACCTCGATCAGCAGTGTCTCGATCCCACCTTCACTGTAAAGACTTGGAAACCTTTTGGCATTTGGCAGAAGGCGGATGGTAGTTTTGACCAAGGGCGGCTCTGGTGGAGCACGGCTGACTACAGCTTCCTCTACGCGCGCTACCTTCACTTGCTCGATAACGACTTGATCCGGCGGATCCGCCTGTCAGCACGTGCAGTGCTTGGTGCATTGTGGCAGATCTACTCGCAGTCCGCGGCGGCGCAAGGCGATCCTAACGTTGGTAACTGGCAAGCGATGGAGAGTCAGTGGCTGTTGCGTATTCAGGGTTGGACGGGATATACCTTTCTGCTTGAACGTAGTGAGGATGAGTTGCGCAGACGCGGAGTATGGGGCGCCGCTACTGCTGATCTCCTCTACGAAGACACGGCACCTGAAGCGATTGCGTTGCGCGCGGCTAACCGCGAAGCCGGTCAGTGGTCGCAACAGGAGGCGTTAACGCAAGCTGAGATCTTCGCGGGACAACTCGCGGATCGCATGGCCACGATGGGGCAAACAGAGTTCCTCGGTTCCTATACGCGATTTCACCTCGACCTCACCGCTCAATGGCTACTTCATTGTCCGAACTCCCAGAAACTCTACAATATGGGTATGGCCGTGTGGCATCGTATCCAATGGGACTTGATCGTCAACTATCATCCAGCGTCGGCCTCATTCCCCGCACCGGCAAGTCGTTCCTATGATCTCTTCGCAGGTACGCATAATTATCATGATCGCATGGATCAGTACCTCTACTATAAACACGTGTTCGCTAATGGTGCGAAGCCGGATGCTTTGCTGCGCGAGTTATCTACCACTGAGAAGTTACGCGCCACGTTGTTGATCGACAGTGGACTCTACTTGCTTCCACCGCGTTACGACGACCTCGTTCATTCTTTCGCACGTAACTTCTATGCTGCGGCACAGCTAAGCGGCGAGGGGATGCTACCACAGCAGCTACTTCAAGATCTTGTGATTAAGTCTCCCAATCGCATCAACGAACAGCGTTTTTCTACCGTGAGTGGGCAAGAGCGATACAACTTCGTTACTCCCTCTTATACCATGGGACATTGCGGTGAGAACCTCTCGTTGTTAGCTATTACGTGTCCGCTCGCCTGTCGTATCAGTGGGGGCAAACCGCCGACTCCGAACGCGCCACTGATGATCGCCTATAACGGCGCGTCACCAGCCTCCAGTTACATCCGACTCCTCGCTGAAACTAATGGGAACCCTTTCGTGCGTACCGGTAACAAACCACTGGCGCCCGCGGCGGATAACATCGCCCGCCTTGTGCGTTCGGTAGTGAGTCAATATCAAGGTTTTATGCTCGTGACACACCTCTTCGCCCCCACGCCCGCGACCACCTCGACCGAACTAACCACGGCAGCGTGGAGTTCGAACCTGATGCTACCACTTGCTGTTGACAAGTTAATGCTGTCGAACGGCACGGTGTTACCACTCGTTAGCGGCACCAAGGTAACTATTCCAGCTGACCATATGGTCTTTACCGTTCAACATGGGAACGCCGCGATCGTAGTACGTATCGCCAGCTTCGACCGTTCTGACGACGTGGCAGTCGTATGGCAAGTGGATGACGCGTCGATCAGCTGCGGCGTGGGGCGCGTGACGATCACGCATCGCGCCGCAGGTACAGGCACGCCGCTGAAACCGTTCAAAGTAGTATGGTTGTTTGGTAGTGGCACGTTCGCATCGCAGAGCGAGCTTACTGCTCTGCGCGATATAATCTACTACGCACCGGTGCTTCAAACTACAGCTGTAGCAGAGGGTGTCTGGGATGAGCGTAATCAGCCGGCTAATGGTAGTTATCCTACAGGCAGTCCGGCCGCGCCAATCGGCGAAGTAGGCTCGCGTCGGTGGACAGTTAACGCTACGATTGGTCAACTACGCCTCGGGGTTGATCGCACGGATGTATATCTACCATGGCGACAGAGCCCGATGTATAGCCTGCCGCGCAAGAGTCCACTTCATGCCGCACCTTACTTTAGTCGGAATGTAACGCGCAGCGTTAACGGTCGCAAGATTCTTGAGTGGGTAGCGGGCGAGGATCCATACCGCACTCTGCGTGTAGCGGACAATGAAGTTTTCGCACCTCATCGCGCGAACTATGCGGCGCCGATGTTCCCAACCACGTGGGTTCATGCGACGAACTAATGAATTATTGTTGTATTGCGTTGTGACAAGAAAATGTGGTGGCTATGTGCGCTATTATCGTGTCAGAGCTTCCGGATACTAACCGCGAGTAACGTTGCGCTTACAAGTAGCGCACTTCTTTCGCTTACGGTTGGGCTTACTACTGCTTACTGGAACGAGTTTCTATTGCCAAGTATATTACTATTCGCACTGTTCGAGTGCGAGTTACGACGACAACGAGGGCGTGAACAGGAGTTGCGACGACGTTATCCTATCGGAAGGGTGTAATATCCTGATTCTTTCTTCATCTCTGAAGAAAAATACTTGCTACTAAATGAGTCTCCCGCTAACCACAGTATTAGCCCTTATTAAGTCAAAGAAGCAAAGTGTCCTTCAGTTACAAGAGAAAGGCTTGCTACCACAACCGCTAATCGTGTCCATCGTTGATTCTCGCGTGCTCGAACAGCTGATCGAGCTTGAACTACCGTTACCGTCAGATACAACGATTGAACCGTATCATATCGTCTTCCGACAACACTTTGACGAACTAATGACACCGCTTAATTTCTATTCTTATGGTAGTGCGGATGAACTATCCGATTGGCCGTCAATGACCCTGCGTCTCAATAATATGTTCCCGCGCGGTACTCTCATTCAACTCAGACCGTTTCTCGCGTGCGCAAACGCGACTAAAGCGGAGATCTTACTACGACACGAAGAACGCGACCTACCTTACTGCTTTGACGCGACTGACCTTTCCCTTATCGAGGAGTATGAAGTTAATCCGTACACGGGGCGCTCTTACACGCTTGATGCACCCCGTCTACCGGATGTCAGCAAAGCCTGTGTGTCAGATGGGAAGAAGTTAACTACTGTCGCACCAGAACATCCTACTGGTACTTATCTACTTGGATATCGCCACCTATTGAAGCGGATCCCCGATCTTGCTATCGCTCGTGCCGTTACGGCGTATAAGCGGTGCGAGGAGCTGAGAATATATCGTGGGATCCGCTTCACTGAAACCTGCGTGCGCGCGTATCCACTTGACTACACAATGGATATTGTTGTAAAGTCGATTACGAGCTGGACGACTAATATCCATATTGCGCGCGCTTACGCATCATTAGCTCGTCACTCGGTTATTGTTAGTATGGTTGTGTCACCGATCGATGTCGTCTTTGATAGTAGCGTACCGGCAATAGATTTTAACGCGAGGAACAGCGAAGTGCGGGTTCGGCCGGGGGTATACGAGGTACGAATTACTGCTTCGAAGTAAAGTCGCACTCTTCGAGAAAGTTAGTAAACGCCTCCTGTTCTTCCGGATCGAGGTAACAGCGACCCAACCGATCGACCCATTTCTGAATGGCATCGTGATGCTGGTGGGCGAACTCGCAAGAAAAGTCTGTGTTTAGTAGGAGCCAGAGGTAGTTATCAGTGCTGCGATCTTCAATGGTTGCGAGGATGAAACGTGACCACAATTGTTCAGTGAAAGCCGCGACGTCTTCCTCGCGGAAGCGGAAGATACCCTGAAGGAGGTCAAGTTTCTTTCGGATGGTATCGTACGGCAGTGGTAATTCGTAATTCTCTTCGTCCGAGTAGTCATCCCGTGCTTCCTCGCGAAAGATGAAAGTTTCCGTTGTTGCTATTTCGATATAAGCTTCTAAGCCGAGAGCGTAATTCTTGGCTAGTGAACGCAGAAAGGCTTTCCCAGAATAGCGCAAGGCCAAACGAATATTGTCCACAGTGGCGTATTCAGGGTAGCGTCGCAATAACCACTTAATTACTGAAGGCTGCGCGGTTGAACCGCTTACCATCGATTCAAGCCATCTACTATTGATCACGGCAGGCCATTCTTGTTCAAGGTAGTCAAGCACTTCCACGTCCTCTGGCGTATAATATATCGTAAGATATCTTGATAACGTCCCAGAGGTTATAGCTGCTCCGTTCAAGTGAATATACGCGAGTAGAGCGGGTAAGTATCCGCTGTTGAGAGTCAACGTTTCAAGCACCAACTCACTGTTCATCTCCATCAGCCGAGTCACGACTGCGTCGTTATACTGTGCGGCTTGCAGGAAATTACCAAACTGGTCGTAGTTCTCGAAGGGAGTCTCCGGTTCGAGTATTTCCAATCGATCGAGCGCGGCTAGCTGTCCCGAACGCCGATAAGCGTTCACAAGATTATCGTAATCGTACTCTCTTTCGAGGTAAGAATATAGAATAGGGTATTGAACCAAGGTATCCAGATCCTCGCGCGCCAGTGCTACATACACAGTATACGAGTCCTCCGGTGCGACGAACACCTTCGTTTCGCGGCGAATAAGCTCGATGCGATCGGACGGCGCTAGATAATCGGCCTGCTCCGGTGCGTAGCCAAATACCAAGTAAGAAACTTCTTTGTGATCACTCGCTTGACAATTAGCTTCACACGCGGCAAGTGTGTTCCAGCGACCGCGACTGTCAACCTCGCATTGGCCGTTCATACCGCAGGAGTAACGCGGCTCGCTCATTTAAGTATTAGCGGAATAGTTTCATCGTTGTTTGATGAAAAATCGTTTTAATAGTCGCAGAGATCGTCCTCGTCTTGTTGGTCGCGAAGCTCTTGGTCGCGCATCGCCCGTTCCGAATAGAGGTGTCGCATTGCTGCTTCCGTGGCAGCGCGCTCCTGTCGCGCTTCACTTACGACGGTGAGCGTGTTATAGTAACTCGTTACCGCGGTGGTAATAAGCGTAACTAGCTCACCCTTGTTCATACTACTGTAACCGCTCAGTACCAATCTACGTGCGATACTGCGTAATTCAGCATTGGGTAGTAGTCGAAGACTATCGCTATCTACAGGATACAGCTCGCGCACAAGGTATTGGATGTCGGCGTTCATTTACTATAAGAAGAATGAAACTCTTCCGAAATCTTTCCTTTCATTAATACCAATGACGCTTACGTTGATTGCCCGTGACGCGACGCGCTACACGCTCGAGGAAGAATGTTGGGCTGGAAGCGGCTATCTGCGAGAGATAGTCTTCGAAGGAGATGAGAAGCGTGAGGTGTTATTACCGAGTGTCCCGCCAAGCTATGTGCGACTCGCCGTGCGTTACCTTGAGGCTACTTGCGGGCAGCCACCTTATACTTACGGCGCGGAACCCACAGGTGCTTTGCGCGAACTTGCTATCGCGCGGACACTACCAGAATACCCCGAAGCGCTTCAGTATCTATACGGTTACTTCAACATCGCCTCGTTTTCAGAGTTCTACCAGCATCTACTTTTACTAACACTGCGCAGTGGTATCGTTAATGATGCGCTACTACGGGACGCGGAGGAGCGCGTGCTGGCGGAACTCAGTGATCGCGTGCTGTATCGCGCTGCGGCAATCATCCCGCAGAAAGTCAACGCGGTGTATTCCGTACCCGATGCGCGGCGCTACCTGCGCGTGCGACTTGAACGAGACACACTCGCGCTCCACGCTAACCTTCTGCTACACATCGAGCGCGGGCAGCTCGCCGTGCGCGGGCAGAACATCACTCACGGGCGACCGGTAGAACGCTGCTATCTCACCGCTTCTCCTACTGCGAACACAAGTAATTATTATTTCATCGATGACCGCGGTTCTGTATTTCGCGGCACCATTATGCGTAACTTTCCCAGTCGAAGACCGTTAACAATCAGCGCACCGCTTCAAGTGAGGCTTGAAGCAGTCGTCACCGACATCGCACTGAATGATGCTACGACTTTCTACCTCACGGAAGACGGGGAAGTATACGCGAGCGGCGCCAATACGAGCGGGTTCCTAATTGGTTCAGAAGACGATGAGTATCTCGAAGAACCACGCTTGCTTCCCTTACCTTTTGCGACGAGTTCGATCGTCGCGATCCCACGCATCGAACTCGTGTTGTTCATCACCACAAGTGGTAGATTATACGCACTGGGGCAACAGGTTAACTTTCTCCCACCACTTCAAGACCTGAACGACGCGGCACCGGTCTTCTTCGCGCCGGTAGAATTAGCACTGGCGCAACCGATCCGGCAGGTGAGTTACTACAATCGCACCTTTCATACTCTTAATGAAGACTTGATTGTCTTCGGACAGGAGGCCGTTGGACGCTGTTATTATGTTGGCGCGCAAGGACTAGTACTCACTGAAGGTATGAAGGTTCTAGATACCACGCCGCCGAACGACCCCGATGTTGACTCTGATCCCGTGCGGGTTGAAAGCAGTGTTGTGGCGCTAACCGCAACGCCGCATCACGAAGCCTATCGCTTGGCTGACGGGTCTCTGCGACTCTACTACCGCAGTTCGAATGAAGCCGGTCTCGTAGTGCGACGCCGTGTGACGAGCTTAGAAGTGATACCAACTACATTTTAAGAACAAACACTACATCTGTAGTGTTTACTGCCAAGCGGCGTAGAGCAAACTGTCTGTAACAGTGCGTTCAACCTTCAACTGGAGACGCCCGCACACCAGCACCGTATTCTTAGCATAAGTCGTAAAAGCGGCGGTAACCTGCTCGAGTGACCACCGTGGATGCTTCTCCATTGCGGTTGAGGCGCGAACGAGCGGGATCTTACGCTGGCCGCGCATCATGGCGCGTTCGACGGCGCCACTGCGAAGGAGGCCGGCAAGGCGCGCGGCCAGAAAGGTATCCATTTGCAAACAAATCGAGTAAGGCTTAAATCAGCATTGTAAAAGCCCCGATGTCACGAGTACCATTAGTTGTAATTACTTCTAACGCATGTTTATACTCTCACGCACAGGTAGTGATTATGGCGGCTTTCCTCGCCGCACAACACGCTGACATCGTGTTCGTACAGGAAGCTAATGGTTACATGGGTGATCTAATCGAACAGCTACGTGGTTACTCCGGTTTCAAGGATGTTGTCGCGGACTCGACCACGCACATCCTGTTGCGACAGGGTTACTTTCACCCTGTAACTGAGTCTTGGCCGTGGAGATTTTACTCACGCGCTACGCTAGCGAACCATTCTAGCGACGTGCTACTACTCAATTTACACTTGTGCGAATACGGCTGGGATACAGGTTCTGATGAAGAGGAATACACGTATCGCGGTCAGTTTCTACAACACATACTAGTATATTTACAATCGCTACCCAATGCGCCGGTAATCGTTGGTGGAGACTTTAATAGTTTCTCCCACCAAGATCGTTCACTGTATTTACCGACGCACCGACGCGCCGACAACCGAGTCTACACGCGCTTATACCAACGTAAACTGTTTCTTACCACTATACTTACACACGCAGGTCTTGTCGATTGTTGGCGCACTTGCCACCCAGAATCACGTACTGTATTACAGGAACAAGGTCAGTGTTTTCTCTCTTGGCCAGTACCAGCTACTGCTATCGAACACGACGCGTTCTTGCCACTGGAGATAGCAAGTCACGAAGTCGCTGGTCGCATCGATTACCTGTTTGTTAACACACAGGTATACGTACACAGTTGTGTCATGATGTTCACAGCGAAGAATTGGTATTCCGACCACGCGGCTGTTGTATCACGAGTATCCATCCCTGTAGGCGCGAAGCACTTTCAAGCTTCGCGACTTGTGCGACAACCGGCAACAGTCACGCCTTCGTTCGCACTACGACTCCGACCTCCTCATACTTGGCTGTTAAGTGCAGCGGCGTTAAGTGGTACTAAAAATCATTACATCGAAGTGGTGCGTCTACTTGCGCGCGGGTTAGAGATCTCACAGGGCTGGTTCTACGTTGATGGATTACAAGATTGCGTAGATTGTTCGGTCGCGGCGAGTCGTGACTATTTTTACGGGACATTTAATCCTTACAGGGTAATTAACGCTCGCGCTGCGCGTTTCGAAGCAAGGTTGTTCAATGAAACGCAGGTGGAACTTATGCGAGTTCCAGTGGCGGTAGAAGTGTAATATCCATTTGGCATGCCAAATGGATTAATCGTCATCGCTGACGTAGTGCGACTCGTCGGCTGTCCAACTACTATCCGTAGTTGCCGATGGCGCCCACACGGTGGTAGGAGGTGGTGCGGAAGTGCTGACTCCTGCGAACTTAAACGTCGCTACTGGCTGCTTCGGCGCGCTTGCCGCCACTGCCAGCACACGTGCACTAATATCAGGGTTCTTCATTGCGAAGTCCGACTGCGAAGCCAGCCAAGAACAATACCCTGTATCGGCGAGTAATACGGCTTCGTCTTGACCCTTATACTTACCGAAGCGCACGACGCCTTGCGCGGTCGCGACAACTGGCGCGACATCGCTACCACTTGTCACCGCAGGAATGGGCAGGCCGGCGCGTTCGACAGCACCTTTCACGGCAGGATACAGAGCATACTTATGGAACCAGCCGCACGAGAGCAAGCGCGTACACTCCTTCGTATCCGCGTAGAGTTCGGCCAGCGGTCTGCCTTTCAATGCACCGATCTTCACCGGCTCACTGGTATCGTCAATGACGGAATAGGGTGCGGTCACACTCCCACTAGATGCCGCAACCGCATCGCGCACATGCGGGTAGATATCTTTCTTCTCTACCAGCCACGGCTGCTTGATCAAGAATTGGCAGTAGTCAAGGTCGGCCAGCAAGTCCGACAACGGCTTATCCTTATATTTACCCCACGGCACGGTCTGGCAACTACCAACGACCGTGATCGCAGTCGTCGCGGAAACCATGCTGCTGCTGCGAGGTAGCGCGGTGTTGGACGGCAACGTACCGACGATTGCCCTAACTTCATCGTAGATCTTGTAGTCGCGGAAAAACTGCTGTTGCATCAACCACTGAAGGTAATCTGGGAAGTCACGGGCGACATCGGTTAGGTTCTTACCCTTGTGCTTGCCGAAATTGAGGAGCGTCATACTGTAATGAGAAGAGGAGGAGAAGAGAAGAAATCAGTTGTCTGAAGATGGACACGACAGTCGAACTACGCTTCGTCGGGCAAATCCCTTTGAAAAAAAACATGTGGGAACGGGGTTCCTACACTAAATGAACGTGTTCACCCAGCTTGCCTCAAGTCGAAATCACTGTGCGGTCAAAGGTCGTAAAGTGACCTTTGTCGTCGCGGAGAATGGAACTTTGTATGGTTGCGGTAGTAACGAATATGGTCTCGGGTGTAGTAGAACTCTCAAGGCCGTATCGTTGCCCGAAAGCGTGAAGACGGTCGCGATTGGTGATTATTCCGCATTCGTCATTACAATCAGCGGGGCGTTGTATGCTTGCGGTTGTAACGGTTTCGGCCAACTTGGCCTTGGAGACGATTCGAGCTTTCCGCTAATGACGAAGGTGCCATTTGCGGAAAGAGTGAGGGCTGTTGAAATTAAAGATAATTCAACATACGTCGTTACCGTCAGCGGGGCGTTGTATGCTTGCGGACGCAATGATTATGGTCAACTCGGCCTCGGAGACAGTTTGTACCGTTCGACGTTAACGAAAGTGCCGTTGGAGGAAAGCGTGAAGACTGTCGCGAGTGGCGGCAGTTTCGTATTCGTTCTCGTCGTCAGCGGGGCGTTGTATGCTTGCGGGTATAATCGTGCCGATCAGCTCGGCCTCGGAGACAATTCGAACCGATCGGTGTTGACAAGGGTGTCTGTAGAAGAAAGTGTGAAGACGGTCGTGGTTGGTTCTATTTCCACGTTCGTCGTCACCGCCAGCGGGGCTTTTTATGCTTGTGGGTATAACGGTTCTGGTCAACTCGGTCTCGGAGACGATCGAGACAGTTCGACACTGCGAAGGATACAGCTGGACGAAAGCGTGAAGACAGTGGTAACTGGTACTAATTCCATGTACGTTCTCACAGTCAGCGGGGCATTGTATGCTTGTGGCGATAACTATTCTGGTCAACTCGGTCTCGGAGACAGTTCGAAGCGATCGACGCTGACAAGGGTGCCGCTGGAGGAAAGCGTGAAAACAGTTGTAACTGGTAGTGGTTCCACATATGTTCTCACTGCCAGCGGGGCTTTGTATACTTGCGGAAATAACTGGTCTGGTCAACTCGGCCTCGAAGACGATTCGTGTCAACAGATACTGACACCGACGAGGGTACCGCTAGGGGAAAGCGTGCAGACGGTTGTAGTTGGCGGTGCTTCCATATTGATCATCACTGTGGAAGAAGAATTGTATGCCTGCGGGAATAACGATTATGGTCAACTTGGTCTCGGAGATGAAAAGGGTAGTAGATCAACGCCTGTGCGTGTTTCGCTGAACGAGATTGGAAAGACTATGGAGTAACACTCTAATGTCGGCGACGTGTTATATCACTTGCGAACTGGAAAATACCAGTAACAAAGGCGTTAATTACCCTACAGTTGTAGGGTAACAGAATGAGGGGAGGTGTATCAGTAATAAATCTCTTTTGAACTTCCCGTCTTCCTTCCCGGAATTACCTCTAACTCTTCGAATGCCAGAAGGCCCAGAAGTACGCTCCGTCGGCGATGAACTGCACCAAGAACTCGTCGGCTCAGTCCTAACAGGCTTAACATGGACGTATAGCACGATGCGCTTTCTTTCACAACTCGACGCACAGGCTTCGCGAATAGAATGGCCTGTGCGGGTCGAGAGTGTTCGCACGAAGGGGAAGTTAATCATCATGAAGTGGCGTGAGACTGGCGAGAGGGCGCACCTGTGGCATGTCTTCTCGCATCTGGGTATGACTGGTTTCTGGTCATATATTGAAGAAGCGCATACCCACATCGAACTTCACGTTCAGGGAAAACGCTCGCTGTACTACTGTGATGCGCGCGGCTTTGGCGAGTTCGAACTGGTCGAAGACGAGACGCAAGCGGGACGGCGCATCGCTTCGATTGCGAAGTCGGTACTGGCCGATCCGGAAGACCTGATTACACTGGCCGAGTTTCGTACTGCGTTGAAGAAGCGTAGTCGCTATCTGCTACCAACTCTTGTCGACCCGCATCTAGTAATATCAGGTGTCGGTAATTATATCGCCGCAGAAACCCTCTACGCCGCGCGACTCTCGCCGGATATGCGCTGTAACGAACTTACGGAAGAGGAGGTCGTCAAGCTCTTCACCGCCCTTCAGGATATTATGATGCGTTCATATCGCGACGGTGGTATGAGCGTGCGCGACTACCGCCAACCCAGTGGGAAGAAAGGAACCTTTATGAACTCGTTAGCCGTATACGGTCGTAAGAGCCTGAAGTGTCCGGCTGGTTACGACGTGCTTTTCAAGAAGGGTAGACACGGGCGTACCATCTGGTACGTGGCCGAACTTCAAGGCGGGATTTAAGATACACGACAATTCGTCGTGTATTTCCTAGAACAATACTTTTAACAACAAGCTACATGATGGACATCGCGCGATGTCTTCACCGGCATCCATCTCCGCCTGCGAGAGCCGAAAGATGTCACCGCACGGGCAGGGATAAGTGAAGGTGGCGAGCTTTTCATCGTAGATAAGCTCGTCAAGGTCAACTTCATCGTAATAATCGTCAGTCATTCTTATCAAGTAACAGTAAGTAGAATTACAAATCATTCTCTACAGTTGTAGAGAATACAAATTACGACTCGCCTATCTCATCTACAAACTCCGCGAAGTCAAACGCTAACATCTCCTCTTCGGTAGTAGGAAGGAATCCATGGTAAGAAGTGGTTGAAACGCTCACTTCGTCGACGTCGTAACTATAAATACCCGCAAGTGGTCGATCATAGTAGAGCCGTCGCATCGCTTCTTCGAGAAAAGAGAGTAGTGATGGATAGTCAATGAACGGCGTCTCATACCATAACATCGAAAGATTGACATCGAGTAAGCCCGCCGGTGAAGGATCAGCGACTGCTAGTTCGCGTGTCGCATCATCGAGATCGTCAAGGGACGGTTGAAAGTGTGGATCGAAGCTGAGATGTAGCGCGTAGTTGCGCGGCGTAGCGGGTGCGGAGTGGATGCTGAAGAGATCGTCGTCAAGTGCTTCGCGTGGCGTGATGAAGGTGAAGGTGTAACTACAGATGAAGCGAGTTGCGCGCCGAATCTCGAGCGTGAAAGACCGCATTGTTAGCGGGAAACTACAGGGAGAGGAATAGTTCAAAAGTTTCTTCTGGAAGAGAAGAAATATTTAGGCTTGTTCATCCACACCGCTCATAACTACACCCGAAGCACCGAAAGCTCGCTGGTCAGCAAGAGGATCGATGTTTAGGGGTGTAGGAAGCTGGACAAGCTCGGCGTTGCCCATCAGAACGCGCAGGTTACTCGTCGCGTCCAATGAGAACGAGATCTGGCTCGGAGCAGTTCGGGGAGCGAGGACGGTGAAATACAGCTGTGCAGGGAAGCGCTGTGCCGTATCAGTGGCAACACCTCCGGGGAAGAACGCAACAGACGCGCCGGTGGTAGTTCCAGTTTCGGTGGTCACGCTGGTGCGGAAACGGAACGTCTCGCCACCAGCAGGCGTCGGCGCGAGGTTACGCACAAACAGCACATACTGAAGTCGGAACAGACCTACCTTCTGGTTGATGTCGAAGGTGAAGCCGGTCGCAGTGGGCTCAATGTTGCGACCGGGGCCG